>Ga0181406_1000201_pt1 | contig 23207 bp, 27 predicted proteins | sample 29SPOviralmetaG_FD_130135 | JGI IMG/M metagenome (GOLD analysis project Ga0181406, IMG submission 130135) | Marine viral communities from the oligotrophic San Pedro Time Series (SPOT) site, San Pedro Channel, CA, USA - 29 SPOT_SRF_2011-12-20 | ecosystem: Environmental > Aquatic > Marine > Strait... | reverse complement strand
TTTGATCAGCTAAGTCGCAATGTGCCACATCTTGCAGACATGAAACCATTTGGAAAATTTCATATGGTTGATTTAGATAAAATTGGTGGTGTACCTGTTGTTTCAAAAATACTTTTAGAAAATAATCTAATAAATCCCGATTGTTTGACTGTTACTGGAACGACTGTTGGAGAAAATTTAGAGAAAGTAGAAATACCGAAAAATCAAGATGTTATCAGTTTTCCTGACAATCCAATATCTAAAGAGGGAGGCATAGCTGTCTTGAAGGGTAGTTTGTCACCAAAAGGTTCAGTAGTCAAAACTGCTGGAATTGATGTCAATAATTTTTCAGGACCAGCAAATGTATTTGACAGTGAACAAGATGCACTAGATGCACTTTTTAATGGCGATATAGAAAAGGGTCAGGTAGTTGTAATAAGAAATGAGGGACCAAAGGGAGGTCCAGGCATGAGAGAAATGCTACAAATAACTGCAGCAATCAAAGGTGCTGGGCTTGGCAAAGATGTTTTGTTAATTACAGATGGAAGATTTTCAGGAGGTACAACTGGTTTATGTATAGGCCATGTAGCTCCCGAAAGTTTTGATAAAGGCCCTATATCTATATGTAAAGATGGAGACATTATTAGTCTTGATATTTCAAACAGAACCATAGATCTAAACATATCTGAACAGGAAATGAATAAACGGTTTGGATTACTTACTCTTCCAGAACCTCGATATAAATCCGGAGTTCTATTTAAGTACTCTAAATTAGTCAGTGGTTCAGATACCGGAGCAGTTACAAATTAAATAACATGATTTTTATATCTGATGTCCACTATCAATTAGATCATCTTAACTCTTTGCCTAAAAACAAGGGACCAGTTGTAATATTAGGTGATTTAATTAATTGGATAGATTACAGAGATGGACAAGGGATTGCTATGGATGTATTTGGAAAAGATAATGTAAAAAAATTGGTTAATTTGCGAAAAGAACATAGGTTTGATGAAAGAAAAAGTCTCTGGAATGAACTTTATCAAAGTGATCCAGATAAAATATCAAAAAAAATGCAAGATGCTATTTTAAAACAATATGAAGATGTTTTTGGTGTACTTAAAAATTATGAAGTTTGGTTTATTCCTGGCAATGTAGATGATGTAAATATTATGAATACATATACAAGCAATTCAATTAAAAATGTGGACGGTCTAATCATGGAATACAATAATAAAAAAATTGGATTCGCTGGCGGTGGAGTTCCCACACCAATTAATGCTAGAGGTGAAATTGATGAAGATACTTTTTCTAAAACATTATCTACCTTAAAAGAAGCAGAAATTATTTGTACGCATGCACCACCATTAGTGGATGAATTAGTAACGGATGTTATAACAAATAAAATTGAACAAGGATGGCTATCTTTAAAAGATTTTATTGAAAAGCATCAACCCCAGTTTTCTTTATTTGGCGATGTACATCAGCCACAAGCATCAAATTGGGTAATAAAAACAACTAAGTGTATTAATGTTGGTTATTTTCGAGCTACTAATCAATATATAGAATTATCATCAATTTATATATGAATTGTTTATCTTTTGATGTTGGAGGTACAAATGTAAAATATGGTGTGATAAATGCATCTTACAAAGTTCTAAAGAAAGACAAATTTCCAACACCAGAAAATGAAGAAAAATTAATTGATTTGTTTTCTAAAATTATTGAAGATAATTTATCAGATATTTCGAAAGTTGCAGTAGCAATGCCAGGATACGTAAGTGCAGCAAACAACAAATATTTGTACGGTCCACATTTACAATTTGATATTGATTTTTCAAAGTTATCAAATTTTTCAGATTATGAATTTTATCTAGACAACGATGCCAATGTGGCGGCTTATTGTGAATATTTTCTTAATTATAAAAAAAAGTATTCAAACTTAATAATGTTAACTTTTGGTACAGGAGTCGGTGGGGGCATAATATCTGAAGGTAAATTATTAAGAGGACAAGGAAATGCAGGAGAGATTGGACATATGCTTACCTCAAACGATAGAGAAGTCGAAGGTGATAGCGGTAAAAGAGGCAGTTTTGAGTTATCAGTTGCTGCATCAGTATGGACAAAGAAATGTATTGATTTATCTCAGGAAAATCATGATTCAGAACTTGCCAAAATATTTGCAATCAAAAAGGTTGGTTCAGTACTGTTTGACAACACACTGAGCTTAACAAACTCAGAAACTGCTGTTAGAGATGAAATAATTCAAAACATTTCAAACGGACTTTTAAGTTTATTTGAAATATTCGATAATGAAGCTTTTGTTTTGGGGGGAACTATGTCGTCTGAACCCTTTGATTTAATTAAGCTTATACAAAATGATATAAAGAATAGATTCAAATTTCCATTTAGAAATTTCCCTGAGATATTTATTGCTTCACAAGGAGAAGATTCTGGAATAATTGGTGCAGCAGCTCTAGCATTTGATGAATAAAATAAACTCTGTTTTACTTCCAGGATCATTTTTTGAATATAATTATATTGAAAAAGTCAAAAAGTTAATTACTTTTGAAATTGATACTATATATTTTTATGACCACAAGGTAAATCCTGTTGATAAAAATTTAAACGTTTACCAGTTAATTGATGGAATTTACAAGATTTACGATATTGTAAAAAATGAAATATGTTTGGGAGTGTGTGTATTGAATATTAATTCAAGACCCTATCAGGTATTGTTTGACGATTATATAAATAAATTATTAGATATAAAAAATTTTAAATTAGGAATTGGAACTGGTGATAATAAATATGAAAAAAGAAAAAATTTTTCAAATAATATTGAAGAAATTATAACTCAAGTTCAATCATCAAAAAAGTTTGAATCAAATGATATCCAATTATTTATTGGGGGAAATTCAAAAGAAAAACTTAATTTAATAAAAAAGTATAAGCTTGGAATAAATCAATGGATGGGTAATAAGAAAGGTTTTAAAGAAAAAGAGTTAATATACGGTCAAATAAATCTCCCATTCGGGAGATTGAGTATATGTTTAAATCCTGATAACCCAATAATTATTGAAAGTAATTTGAGTTATGAACAAATATTTGTATTAAAAGATTCAAATAATGAGATTTTTTATAAAACACTAGATAATATTTTTAAATGAATAAGTTCAGTAATGAATTAATAAATAATTTTCCGGAATATTTGTTTAATGAAATCAATCAAAAGAAAATTTCTGCTCGACATTCTGGAAAAGATATAATTGATTTAGGTTATGGAAATCCAGACTTACCAACTCATGAAAAAGTCGTTGAAAAGCTAATTGAATCAGCGAGGATTAAAAAAAATCATAAATATTCAGTTTCAAAAGGAATTTATGGGTTGAGGGAAGCTATATCAAAAAAATATGATAGTAATTATCAAGTAAGTCTTGACCCTAATTTGAATGTTGTAAATACTATTGGAAGCAAGGAAGGCTTGACACACCTTTTGATGTCTGTCCTCAATCCTGGAGATAAAGTTGTTGTTCAAGACCCAAGCTATCCAATACATCATTTTGCGCCATTAATTGCTAGAGCTGAGACAATTAAAATCAATTGCTTAAATGAATCAGACTTTTTGACAGAATTAGTCCAAATTTTAAAAAAAACCAAAATAAAACTTTTACTTATTTCTTTTCCACATAACCCAACAACCCTGACTGTTGATCAAGTCTTTTATGACAATCTTGTTGAATTAGCTGAGAAATATAATTTTCTAATAGTGAATGATTTTGCATATTCAGATATATATTTTGGGGAAAATAAACCTCCTTCTCTTTTAAGTTCTGACAAAAGTTTAAATCATAGCGTTGAGCTGTATTCACTTACTAAAGGTTTTTCAATGGCTGGCTGGAGAGTAGGGTTTGCAGTTGGTAATAAAGATGCAATTTCTTCACTTACTAAATTAAAATCTTATATAGATTATGGCACTTTTCAACCAATTCAAATTGCATCTACGGTAGCTTTAAATGAACTGGGAGAATATCCTTTTGAATTATCATCTGTTTATAAAGAAAGAAGAGAAATAATAGTTGAGACTCTAAAAGACTTGGACTTTAATGTCCAAGAGTCTAAAGCGACAATGTTTGTATGGGCTAAACTTCCTGAAAAATTTCGAAATGATTCACTTACATTTTCATTAGAGTTGCTAGATAAATCAAATGTTGCAATTTCACCAGGAGTTGGATTTGGAAAATATGGAGAAGGCCATATCAGGATTGCATTAGTAGAGAATAAACAAAGAATTAGACAAGCTATGAAAAATATTAAGGCTGCATTATAAATGTATGATTTAAGATCAGATACTGTAACAAAACCATCTAAAGAAGTTCTACAAAGTGCTTTAGATGCTGAGCTTGGAGATGATGAATACATTGAGGACCCTACTGTTAACAATTTAGAAAATCAATGTGCTGAATTATTAAGTTTTGAAAAAGGATTATTTGTTTCGTCAGGCTTGATGGGTAATCAGATTTCACTCTTAATTCATAACGATCCTGGAACAGAAGTAATTACACCTCATGACTCACATATCAAGAATTATGAGCACGGTGCCGCAGCTTTTTTATCTCGAGTTCAATTTCGTGATGCTGAAAATATAGATGGGGAAGTGGATCTAGAATTTATAGAAAAGCTTATATTGAAATCAAAAATTCATAAACCACAAATCAAAACTATATCTATCGAAAATACCCACTTAGCATCTGGTGGCTCTGTTGTCTCTTTTGACTCAATAAAATCTCTAAGCGACCTAGCAAGGAGGTATGATCTCAAGCTTCATGTGGATGGTGCAAGAATATGGCATGCAATATTGGAAGATAATAATTTGAATTATGGAGATTACTCTGATAGTTTAACTTTTTGTTTCTCGAAGGCTCTAGGTGCTCCTATTGGTTCCATGCTCTTGGGTTCTAGGGAATTTATAAAAGAAGCTAGAGAGTTCAGAAAAAAACTTGGCGGTGGTATGAGGCAGGTAGGAGTTATTGCCTCGATGGCAAGCAAAGCTTTAGAAAATAGAGAATGTATTCTTGAAGACCATGCTAAAGCAAAAAAAGTTTATGAATTTCTACTTATAAATTTAAACAATAAAAAAATAGAAAATGTTGTTTACAAAGGAACCAATATGATATTTATAAATATCAAAAGTGCAGAGGATCCAAATAAATTATTAGATATATTTTATAAAAATTCAATTAATGCGGGCCTTATTGGAGATAAGTCTATCAGATTAGTTTTTCACAAAGACATACATAATGATGATTTAGATGATATATCAAATAGGTTACTTCACTCTTCTTCTGAATTTTGATTCCACTCAGTAATCGATTTTTCAGATAAATTTACTAATATATAGACTCCTATTAAATTAAAAAGATTAATTGAACCTATATAGGTTAAGACACTGTTTAAGCAATTACTATCATTAGTAACAATGCAAAATGTATTACCTAAAAGATAACCAATATAGCTAGACAATAAGATCACGGAAGTATATATTAAAATTCTTGTCTTGTTGCTAAATCTCATAATTATATTAACTTTAGCTTATTATGAATTTTCCAAATCCGTGGATTACAATTTTAAGTTTTGTTTATATCTTTTTCAATGGATTCTTTGCGTTTCAGATAAGTAGAAAAATAGTAGAAGTATATCTTGAAAAATTTAATTCAAAGTTTTTTAAATCTTTGGAGCCCATTATTGGAAGTTTGGGTTTCATTGGTTCATTTGGAGGGGGATTGCTTATACTGTATTTACTTATTATAAATATTACTTAATATACTATCAATGACAAGCCTAGGATGTATATAACTCAAAATTTTTAAAATATTGTATTTCACAATGATTCGGCCTATTTTTTGTGAAATCTTTTTCATTTAAATAATAGTAAGTAAACGCTCTAATCGTATCTTGATGAGATACAAAAAGAGTATCTTCATATTTTTCATAAATATATTTAAATCTATCGAATACACTTTTTAAAGTTTCACCAGTGTTTGTTAGATTTAGAGGATTGTTATTTGCTTTTTTAAAATTTTCTGTTGATCTAATTTCTTCCCATGTTTTTCCAACCCAATCATTAGGTCCAGACCATTCAATTATGTTGTATGAAATAGTTATATTTATATTAAGTACACTATTTACTATTTCAGCAGTTTGTCTTGCCCTCAAAAGTGGAGAAGAAACAATATTCTTAATATCGAATTGTTCTTTAATTTTTCTTCCAGCATCTTTGGCTTGTTCTCTTCCATTATTGCTTAGATAAAATCCTGGAAGGTTTGAATAAAATATATCTTTCTCATTCTGAACTTCTCCATGTCTAAGAAATAAATTACTCATTAATTTAGAATAACTCAGTTATTGATTAATATTTAAATATGGGTTTGAATAAAAAAGAAGAAGAAATTCTAAAACAAATTGAACAAGAGTTAATGAAGGATGATCCCGATTTAGCCAAAACTGTTGAAGACTCAACATTGTCAAAGTTCACAAGAAACAGAGCAGTAATTTCATTTTTTGTTTTTGTTATAGGTCTATTAACAATGTTTAGCACCTATATAATTTTACCCGCTATTGCTATTTTCGGCTTCTCTGTCATGGCTGTTTCAGGTTATGTTTTTGTATATAATACTCGCTCACTTTTAAAAGCAGAAAATGTAAGTGAGTGGAATGTAAAACAAGTAATTAGAATATTAAGAAATCAAGATAGCTCTAGACAAAAATAAAAAAATTAATTAAATTAAATATACATCATTTTTTTTAGGAGTAAGGTTGAAGAAAAGTGCTTTTACATCAAAGCAAGCGTGTTATCTTTCAGGATGCACATCACACCAATTGAGATATTGGGATAAAGTTAACTTGGTGTCACCATCTATTCAATCATCTGATGGTAAGCCCGGCGTACCAAAATTTTATTCTTTTAGAGACATTGTTGCTTTAAGAGTTATTAAGACACTATTGGATAATGGAATGAGTATTCAAAGAGTTAGAAGAGCTTGGAAATATTTAACTAAAAATGGAGATTTAACAAAACATTTGTCTGAAGTAAAACTTAAGTCTGATGGAAAAACAATTTACTCAGTTGAGAATGATGAAGTTTTTGACGCCCTCAAAAATGGACAACTTACTTTCTTTGAAACTATCGACACAGTCACACAAGAAGTTAAAGAAGATGTTTCTAAATTCGAATTAGATAAAGAAAGATTTTTAAATTTATTGACTAAAGTGGAAGATGATGTACTTAGTCAAGAACTCCAAGCATAAAAAAATTTCAAATCATAATTTCTCATGAATGTATCTAGTCATAGAACGCTAATTTTAAATTCAACCTTCCAACCACTTTCTGTTGTTTCTTATAAGCGAGCCATTTCATTAATACATAATAATAAAATTAATGTAATTAAAAATTCAGAATTATTACTACATTCTGAAAACGAAAAATATTTTATTCCAAAAGTTGGAATATTAACGTATTTTGTAAAGGCTCCTTTTGCTAGGAGAGTAGCGCTTAATCGAGAAAACATATTTATACGTGATTTTTATACATGTCAATATTGTGGCAAACCTGCAGAGTCAGTAGATCATATTGTTCCTCGTTCTAAAGGTGGTCTTCATGAATGGTCGAACGTTGTTGCGTGTTGTAAGAAATGCAATCTAATCAAAGCAGACAAACTTCTTCATCAAACCCATTTGAATATTAAAATGCTTCCATCTAATCCAAAAGGTAATTTTTGGATTAAAACCATAGTTGGCAGCAATCCAGATCCATCTTGGGAAGAATACCTAATCTCAGCCTAAAAAAATTTTTATCATTAAGTGTTGCAAAGTGTCACATAGTGTCATATAATGTATAAAAGTGGTTCAAGGCACGAAAGGCGGATAAAGTGTTCCTTGGTGAGTTTCAACATACTATGGACTCAAAAGGTAGAGTTGTAATACCTTCAAAGTTCAGAGAAGAGCTTCAACAGGGCTGTGTTATTACCAAGGGACAAGATAATTGCCTTCAAATTTTAACTAAAAGTAATTGGGAAGAAGAAGCCATTAAAATGGCATCCCTACCATCAACAGATAGAACATCAAGACAATTAAGAAGGGCACTATTTAGTGGTGCAGTAGACGTCAAGATCGATTCTGCTGGTAGAGTTCAAATACCTGAAAATCTAAGGATATATAGCAATATTGACATTAATGAAGAGGTAACGGTTACAGGTTCAGGACCGGTTGTTGAAGTCTGGTCAACAAGAAATTGGAAGAAAATTCAAAACGAAGCAGATAAAGAATTTGCAAACATCAACGAAGTGAAAGGTTAGGTTCATAGCCAGCTCTCTAGACAACTAAATTGGAACACCCTTACTCCGCCCAAATTTCCAATTGGTGCCAGTTCTAGAGAGCTGGGTATGAATACAAACAGGGCAGAGTATTTAACACACGATGGAGTAATGACATCAGAAATATCTGATTTGTTAATCTGTGCTCCAAAAGGTATATTTGTTGATGCAACTTATGGTTTTGGTTCTCATTTTAAATATTTTTCAGAAAACCATAGGCATTTAAGTTTTATTGGTTTCGATAGAGATGAAGAGGCTGTTAACAATTCTGATAAATCTCATAATGTAGAACAAATTAATTTTTCTAAGATTAACACTTATTTAGAATTTAAAAAGATTGATACAATAAGTGGGATTTTTTATGATTTCGGTGTTTCCTCACACCAGATAGATTCTCCCTATCGTGGTTTTTCTTTCCAACAGGACTCACAGCTTGATATGAGGATGGACTTATCTCAAGAGCAATCAGCAAAAGATATAATTAATAACTATAAAATTGAAAATTTAATAAAAATATTTTTAAATTATGGAGAAGAGTCTTACTCAACAAAAATTGCAAAAGGAATAATAGACAATAGACCTATTTTCTCAACTAAAGAGTTAGTAAAAGTTATTGAATCTTCTTTACCAAGACAAAATCCAAAATTCACAAAAAGTTCAATACGAAAAATATTTCAGTCTATAAGAATAGAAGTGAATGATGAATTAAATGAAATAACTAATTCTTTAGAAGGTATAAAAAATTTTATAAAAAAAGATGGTCTCTTAATATTTTTAACTTATCACTCTATAGAAGACAAAATAGTGAAAAAATTTATAGATGGAGAAGTTAAAGGATGTATTTGTGATCCGAAATTTGCTATTTGTACTTGTGATAATATTGCAAGTTATAAATTGGGTAAATTCAAAAAAAAGAAACCTTCAGATTCAGAAATCAAATTAAATGCAAGATCAAAATCAGCTGTACTTAGGTATATGGTAAAAATATGAAATTAAAACATTTCTTATTCTTTATTATCATTTCATTGTTTTCATCACTTGTTGGTAATTTATATACAAATATGAAAATAAATGAACTTTCTAAAAACTTATCAGTTATTAATGAAGATGTTGTTGAATTACAGATTAGAAAAGATCAAACATTCAATTTGTATCAAGAAAAGTTTTCAATACAAAATATAGAAAATATTTCAAAATCATTAAATTTTAAAAAACTTGATGTTTACATAATTAATAAAAACCTTTCATCCCCGTATAAGGTAGATTCTGAATTAGATCAGATTGAAATCCTAGGTTCATTAGGTAAATGAAATACTATAAAATAAAAAATTGGACTTTATTTATGATCATATTTTTTAGCTTCTCTATTTTTAGCGGATTCTTTTTAAAAAATGTTTATGAATTACAATTTGTTAATCAAGAATATTTTCAAGAACAAGCTTTATCATACCGTATTAAGTCAGAAACTCTTAAAGCTAAAAGAGGTACAATTTATGATCAGAATTTAAGACCTTTAGCAACAAGTACACAATCTTTCAATGTTGGAATATACCCACAAAAGATTTCAAATATTAAAGAAATTTCAGTTCTTTTGTCACCTCTTCTTAAAAAAGATAGTACAGATATTGCAAATAGAATTTTAAATTCAAGTAGGTTTTTTTATTTAGATAGAAACATTGAATACAAAAAAGGAGAAGAGATTAGAAGCTGGAATCTTGATGGAATTATGATCGAACCGTCAAGCAAAAGAATTATACACTCAAAATCTCTTGAAAAAATTATAGGTTTTGTTGATACAGATAATATTGGAATTGAAGGATTAGAGTTGTACTTTAATAGCTCCTTAGAAGGAACAGATGGCAGTATAAGTTATGAAGCAGCACCAAATGGAAATATAATTCCTCAAGCAAATATACAGACTACACAACCAATACATGGCGATGACTTAATATTGACACTTGATTCCGAGCTCCAATATTTATCATCTAATTTGTGTAAAGAAGCACTTATTAACACTAAAGCATTTAATTGTTCAGTAGTTTTTGCTAATGCAAATACAGGGGAAGTTTTAATTTCTGCAGAAGAAAAAGGAAAAGAAGACTTTATTAATATTGACCTCATTAGTTCTAGGGCACAATATGAGCCAGGCTCATCCTTAAAAATATTTTCAATTGGTCTTGCATTGGATGAAAAATTAATTTCTGAAGAAACAGAGTTTTACGTAAAAGACACAATCGAAGTTATTGAGAACTCATGCCAGAAAGATTTTAAAGGCTATAAAGGCTGCTATAAAGACTTTCTTAATCACGAGCCTTATAGCCTTAGTGTAAAAGAAATAATTGAAAGATCATCAAATGTAGGCACAATTATGGCTACTAGTGGTTTGAACATTGTAGATTTAGAAAACTATCTTAAAAATTTTGGATTTTCACATAAAACAGGAATTGAGCTATCTGGAGAGACAAGAGGAAGCTTTGAACCATACAACAAGTGCACTACATGCTTAAGTTCATTATCAATAGGTTACTCAATAAATGTTACGCAAATGCAAATGGTAAAAGCATATAGCATTATTGCAAATGGAGGAAAAAATGTTGAATTAACCTTAATTAAAAGTCCCTACAACAATAAAAATCAAAACCAAGTTATCAACGAAATAAGTTCTCAAAAATTAAAAAATCTTTTAATAAATGTTGTTGATGGTGAGAATGGGACTGGTCGATCTTTACAAATGGATAATTATATAATTGGAGGTAAGACTGGTACAAGCAGGACACATATAGAAGGGGTTGGATATTCTGATTATAGATTCAATACCTCATTTACTGGCTTTATAGAAACAGCAGAAGGTCCAATTGTAGGTTCTGTTATATTGTGGGGAGCGTCAGTTTCTCCACATAATGAATATGTAACTGGTGGCTCAACAGCTGCGCCAATTTTTAAAACGATTGTAAGCTATTTAGTACCAGGAGATTAAAAATTGAAAAGTCTAAATATAAATGACTTGAAAAACATGAGAATTGATTATTCTAATGTTGTAAACCACACGCTTGACGTATCAAGTAACTCCATACTAAGCATTAATAATGGGAATAAAGAAAAATTAAATAATTATATTAATTTATCTTTAGAGAAAAAACCACAATTAGTTATTACAAGCAATAATTGCGAAATAAATAATGAGAAAGTTCTAAGATTCGAAAATTATGAAATAGTTTTTAATTATATTTTAAAAAAAATATGCAAACAATACAAAGATCTAAATTATTTTGGTATTACTGGAACTAATGGAAAAACAACTAGTGCGTATTATTTAAATCAGCTTATCGGTGAAAAAAACTTATTTATTGGAACAATAGATGATGAAAAGAAATATTCATTTACAAAAGAAAAAGTTTTAACCACTCCGAAGTTATTTAATATAGTAAAGCTTATTTCATTACAAAAGAAAAATATAGATTCTGTTTCCTTAGAGGTTTCTTCGCATGCATTAGATCAAGAAAGATTAGGTAATTTAAATTTCTTAATTTCAGGATTTACTAATTTAAGTCAAGATCATTTAGACTATCACGGTTCAATGCAAGACTATTTAAAGGTAAAAGCTAAATTATTTAGAGATGGTATATCAAGAAAATTTGTTTATGTTGATTCTGAAGTAAGTAAAAAATTAGTAGACATCTCAAACATTCCTTCATTCAGCATTGGAGATCAGGATCATAATAATGTTAAGTACATTAATTCGGATAGTAATAAAATAACTTTTCAAATAGATGGGAATGAGGTTGAATGCGAGTTAAATTTACTAGGCCCAAAAGTTATAGAAAATTTTCTCTTAGCCTTTTCTATGGCTTATTATTCGGGTTTATATAATTTAAAATATTTGATAAATAAAAGTAAAGAAATAAAAAATCCTCCTGGTAGGTATGAAAAAATTACCAAAAATGGTAAAACAGCTGTTGTTGATTATGCACATACACCAGCAGCTATTAGAGAAGTTATAAAGTATTCAAAAACAAAATATAGGAATGTAAAAGTTATATTAGGAGCTGGTGGCGAAAGGGATAAAAGTAAACGAATGAAAATGGGGGAGGCGTCTTCATCAGCTGATTATATTACAATTACGAATGATAATCCAAGAAGTGAAGACCCATTGGAGATTTCTAAAAATATTTTGGAAGGTATTCCATTAAATAAAAATTCAGATGTAGTGCTTGATAGAAAAAAAGCAATATTTAAAGGTATTGAATCCTTAAAAGAAGATGAAGTTTTATTAATATTAGGTAAAGGTCATGAAAAGGTTCAGGAAATTGAGAATAAATTAATACCTTTTGATGATACAAAAATTGCTATAGAAGCTATGGAGTTAGAAAATTGATTGGAATTATTGTATCTGGAGGAATAAGTTTTCTAGTAGTCATAATTTCTACCTTAATTGGAGTCAATTATTTCAAATCAAGAAATATAGGCCAAGAAATTCAGGAAGAAGTTAATTTTCACGAGCATAAAAAGGGCACTCCAACAATGGGAGGTTTATTCATTGTCTTTGGAACCCTAGTTGGTTATACATTTTCACATATTAATTTTTGGACAATTGGTGAAGGTTTTAAAGTTGAGTTAACTTCAATAAATATTAATGTATTTTTTATTTTTGGTATAGCTCTATTGATGGCCTTAGTAGGTTTTATTGATGATTTTTTAAAAGTAAAAGCTGGTAGAAATCTTGGACTAACTCCTTCACAGAAGTTTTTATTACAATTTTTAGTGGGACTGTTAAGTGCGTACTATTTTAATTATTTAGACTACGACTCTAAATTTTATTTTTTTAGCGGGTTAGGCATTGAAGTTGGAATTATTAAGTGGTTAATAGTTATTTTCTTCATTATTGGGATTACAAATTCTGTTAATTTTACTGATGGTTTGGATGGATTAGTTGCAGGAAGTAGTGCAATTAGTTTTGGCGGAATATTAATTATATCTTTTTGGATTTATCGTCATCCAGAATATTACATAAAATTTATTGGTCAAGATTTTTTAACAGTTGAAATCTCTCTTTTAATTTCTGCAGTAGCAGGCGCTTGCTTAGGCTTTTTATGGTGGAATACAAATCCTGCAAAAATAATTATGGGTGATGTAGGATCACATTTTCTTGGTGCACTTTTCCCCCTTATTCTTTTTGCTCTAGGGGCTGATGGTTTAATATTTTTCTTTTGTTTCCTTTTTATTTTAGAAGGAGTTTCGGTAGTAATTCAGATTATTTCCTTTAAGTATAGAAAAAAAAGAATTTTTAAAATGGCACCAATTCATCATCATTTTGAAATGAGTAATTGGGCTGAAACAACAATTATTGTTCGTTTTTGGATAATTAATGGTATAGCAGTTGTTATTGGCTTAGGTTTGTTTTATGCGGACTATGTTTTATTTGGACAATGAAATCTGTATTAATACTTGGTTACGGATCAACTGGTCAAGATATAGAAAAATATTTAATTTCTAAAAAAATAAAATATTATATTCACGATGACAATGAGTTTGTACCAGCAAAACTAAAATTTCAAATAGGTGAGCTCTCAAATCTTGAAACTATATATATTTCACCTGGAATAAATCATGATCATGATATTTTAAAATTAGCTTTATCAAACAATATTACAGTGACTAACGATATTGAATTGTTTAATGAATTAGATGACATAAAATTAATTGGTGTAACAGGCACTAATGGAAAAACATCATTTATAACTTTATTGAATAAAATTTTAAATCAACATGATTATAGAAGCAATGTGGCAGGGAATATAGGATCTTCACCTTTAAATTTACTTTCAGATACAGGAAATTATGATTACTTAATACTAGAACTATCTAGTTTTCAGTTAGCACATATAAACAATTTGAAATTAGACACTTCAATTATTTTGAATATTCATGAAGATCATATAGATTGGCATGGATCTTTTAAAGACTATGCAAAATCTAAACTCAAAATATTTAATTTTACACAAAATGAAGATAAAAAATTTATTGGATCAGTTGATAGTGAAATAGTAAATCAAAATTTGATTCCCAATAACGTAATACATGTAATTGAAGATGAATTATTCAATTTAGAAAATTACTTTGATGATTTTGTTTCAATGTTTATTCAGGTTTGTAATAATTTTTCAATTAAAAAAGATGACGTATTAGATTTTTTATCATCTGAAGTAGCTGTAGAACACAGGTTTGAAAGATTCAATACAATAAATAACGTAAAATTTATTAACGATTCAAAATCTACAAATCTTGAATCTGTAAATAAAGCATCATTTAAAGTCAGAGATAGCTTATTAATAATGCATGGACTATCGAAAGGTATAGATTCAAATAAACTATTAATTTCAAAAGAGGTTAAGACAATATTAATACCCAAAAATTCAGAATTTAATGTATCAAAATATAAAGATATTGTTGTTGAATATGAAAACCTTAAAGAGATGGAGTCTTTTATCATATCTAATTATAAAAAATATAGAACAGTCCTCTTTTCATGTGGTGGATCAAGTTTTAGTGATTTTAAAAATTATATTGCAAGAGGTAAATATTTTAAAGAAATGGTTCAGGCAAAAATTAAATGAAATTAAATTCTCTTGATTTTGTAAAAAGACTAAATATATTTTCTATACTTTTTTTAATTTCTTTTGGAATATTATTAAATGTTTCTGCATCATCCGTAGAAGGTTTAAATCTATATGGTGATAATTTTTATTTTATTAAACGTCATTTACTAGCGATTATCCTTGGTGCGATTTTTTTTAATATTTTAAAAAATTTATCTATTGATTTTATAGCAAAATTTTCATCAATATCAATTGTTACTATAAGTATTACTTTATTTTTTGTTTTAACATACGGTATTGTTGTTGGAGGAAGTCGTCGATGGATTGATTTAGGAGTTATTAATTTTCAACCAAGTGAACTGGCAAAACCAATTATTATTTTATGGGTTGCAAAACAAATATCAAATGACATTTCATATGATTCTAATATTAAAAAATTCTTCAGATCTATATTTCTTCCCTTAGTGTGTTCATTTCTTGTTTTACTCGAGCCTGATTATGGTACTTTTGCTTCTATTTGTTTTATACTATTTACTCAAATATTTTTCTCAAAAATTAAAATTATCTATCCATTTATAACTATTCTTTCATCAATTTTACCGTTATATATACTTGCTAGGTCTAGTACTTATCGTTTAAGCAGAATCGAAACTTGGCTGTCAAGAAAGTGTGATTATGGCGTTGATTTACTTGGAGATTGTTTTCAATTAAATCAAAGTAGAATTGCAATAAGTTCAGGCGGACTATTTGGACTTGGGCCTGGCACATCCAGAGCTAGATGGGGTTCGTTACCTAATTCATATTCAGATTTTATATCTTCAATAATTGGTGAGGAGTATGGATTTTTTGGATTATTTTTACTGGTAATAGCATTTTTTATTTTAATTTGTTCGACTTTTTACATTGCTATTAAAGAAAATAGTGAAATAAAAAAACTAGTTTCAATTGGATTTGGAAGTTGGATATTTTTTCAAACTGTAATTAATCTTGGTGGTGCTGTGGGATTAATTCCTATTACTGGAATTGTTCTCCCATTCGTGTCGTATGGTTCAAGTGCTATGGTATCTATTTTTATAGCTTTAGGTATTATGTATTCAAAGGATTATGAATAAGAAAATTTGTTTTTTTTGTGTTGGTACCGGGGGACATGTTCTTCCAGTTAAAAATTTAGTTATCAAATTACTTGATCTTGGAGTAAAACCAGATGATATTATTGTTGTCACTGACGATAGGGGAAAACAATATTTAAAAAATTTAGATATCAATCTAAATACAATTCAAATATTTGTATCAAATTACGGTGTAATTGGTTATGTATTAAATTTAATCAAAATAATCAGGACTTTATTTAATGTTATTAAATTGCTCAAAAATAAAAATATTGGTGTTGTTTTAACTACTGGAGCATATATTGCACCAATAGCTTCGATAATATCTGTTTTATACAGAGCTAAGTTCTATATTCAGGAGCAAAATATTTACGCAGGTTTAGGAAATAAAGTAAGTGCTTTATTTGCAGACAAAGTATTTACTTCTTTTGAAGGTACCCAAAATATAAAATATAAAAAAATTGATTATACAGGACCAATAGTTAATACAACTCTCAATAGAAGTGATATACAGCGTTCACAAAATCGAACAATAGGTTTTATGGGTGGAAGTCAAGGTTCTGATGAAATAAACACTTATGTAAATAAATTTGTTAAAAGTGATGACAATTTAGATTTAAATATTATTCATATAACTGGTAAAAATAAAGATAATTTAATAATTGAAAGTCAGAATTATCAAAGTATTGAATTCGTAAACAATATGGATGATTTTTATAAAGAAATAGATGTTTTAGTTGGCAGAGCTGGAGGAGGGTCTTTGGAAGCTGCATATTTAGGTATACCACAAGTACTAGTACCTTATAAACATGGCACTACATCTTCACATCAAGAATTTAACGCTCAGTATTTAGAAAAAATGAATTTTGGATTTGTGGCTAAAAATTATGATGATTTAGAAAATTTTATAAAAGAAACAATATTTAAACTCAAAAACAATAAATTAGAAATCCCAAATTTACCAATTGGAAACGAAGTAATTGCTAAGGAGCTCTATGAGCAAATCAATTGATTCATATGAATCATGTTACATAATTGGTATTGGTGGCTCTGGGATGAGTTCAATTGCAAAATATTTATATCAAAAGGGATTAAATGTATCAGGTTATGACCAGAGAAGCTCTTATGTCACAAATCTTTTAAATAATGATGGAATAGAAGTAGATTTTGAAATTTCCGACCACACTTTTAATAATAAAATTCTTTATATTGTTTCATCAGCTATTGATATTCAGGCTATATTTTTAAAAGATTATATTCAAGAGCCAAATGTGCTTACAAGGCCTGAATTTTTAAAACAGCTTTCAAAAAAAGTTAATTTGATTGGTGTAACTGGAACCCACGGAAAAACATCGACAACTGCATTGCTTGCTCATATATTTATGTTTAATGGTATAAATATTTCTTATATCTACGGAGGAGTTACATCATTTTATGGAATAGGGGGGCATTATGGAGATGAAAGTTTACCTTTGTTACTAGAAACAGATGAAGCATTTAATACCTTTAAGGAACTTGAGATTGATAGCTTACTTGTAACAAATATAGATTACGATCATGTTGATCATTTTGGATCTTATAAAAAACTAGTAAAAGCGTTTGAGATTGTTATTAATAATGTTAAAAATAAATGCATTTTAAATACAGACGATAAAGAATTATTAAATCTTATAAGGCCAGGTGATATATCTTATTCTTCAACAGAAAATTCTACATACGAAGTAAAATATCCAAATTATTTTTCACACGAAGGAAAAGAATACACTATAAATACTAAGTTAATTGGAAATCATTTTATATCAAACATCACTGGAGCAATTGCCTTAGCCAAAATAAATGGAATTTCTATAGAACAGAGTTTGAATTCAATTGAGCATTTTGTTGGTGTGAAAAGGAGGACAGAATTTATTGGTAAATTTAATGGAGTTAATTTTTATGATGATTACGGTCATCATCCCACAGAAATAAAAGCAACTACTAAAGCACTTAAAGAGAATACCGTTGGCAACTTAATTGTCATATTTCAACCCCACAGATTTACCAGAACAAGAGACCATTTTGGTGATTTAAAAAACTCTTTTAATTATTCAGACTTAACATTGATTACGGATATTTACTCTGCAGGAGAAAAACCTATACCTGGAATATCTAGTTTATTGTTTGAAGGTGAGGGAATAAAATATATTAAATCTCCACGACTGGTTCCTCATTATGTAAAAACCAATATTAAACCTGGAGATACAGTATTGACTATAGGTGCTGGTGATATTACTCTTTTAGGCCCACAGATATTAAAGTATTTAAATGAAAATAAATAAAGTAGACCTTTCAAAAGTTACAACTTACAGATTTGGTGGTATTTGTGAAAATTTTATTACTCTAGAGGATCCAAATGAAATATTAAATATCCCAAAGGATATGGATAGCTCGAATACTTTTGTTTTAGGAAAAGGTTCTAATATTGCATTTTCTGATAGTGAATATAGTGGGTTTGTATTAAAACCAAATTTTGATTTTATAAACACAGTTAATGATGAAAATATATTAGAAGTAGGCGCCGGAACATACCTTCCTGATTTATCTAGATATTTAAAAAACAATAAATTAGGTGGAGGTGAGTTTATGTTGGGTATTCCAGGTACTATTGGTGGGGCATTAACAATGAATGCTGGGTCGTATGGTTATGAAATATCTACTAATGTTATTGAAATAAAATGTTACGACTTAGACAGTAGAGAAGTTCTTATAATCGATAAAGACGATATAAATTACAGTTATAGAAAATCTAATAATTTAAATAATAAATTAATTTTGTCAGCAACCCTGCAGTTCGAAAAAACGGATTCTCAAATAATTCAGGATAAAATGACCAAATTTAATGCAAAAAGAAAAAATAGCCAACCTTCTGGTATTTATAATGCAGGAAGTGTATTTAAAAATTCAGATAACTATTTTGCAGGAGAGTTAATAGATAATGCTGGATTAAAAGGATATTCTGTTGATAATGTAAGTGTGAGTACTAAACATGCTAATTTTTTTATTGCAAAAAAAGGTGCAAAAGCAGTGTCTTTATATAAATTAGTACAATATGTCAAAGAAAAAATACGTGATAAATACAGCATTGACCTAGAAGAAGAAATTAAATTTATTGGTGATTTTAATTAAATGGAAAATAAATATAGCCAACAAGAGCAAGTTTCTTTAAAATCTTTTTCAGTTTTCAGTTTCCTACTCCTAATTATTCTTAATATTGGATTTATAATTAATTCATCTTTTTTTAGAGTTGACCAAATTGAAATAAACAATAATAGTCAGTTATTTCAGAGTTTAGATTTTTCAAATTATGTTGTAAATCAATCAATTTGGCTAATTGATAGTGATGCATTTAATAGCATTAAGATGAATTACCCAACTATAGACCGTATATCAGTAATAAAGGAGTATCCAAATAAAATAATTTTGAACATTATCGAATATGAAGAACTTATTGTAATTACAGATTTGAGAAACAGTATTCCACATAGAACTGTTTTATTCAAAAATATGAGTGAAGTAAAATCTGATCAGAAATTTGAGCTAGCAACATTAACAATATCTAATGGACCAGTACCAGCAGGATTTAATGGAGAACTTGTTTCAATGCTGATGACACTAAAAAATTATAATCTTCCTGGTACAAGTTTTTCATTTATATACAACGGAAATGACTTCACAGGGACATATAAGAAGGCATTTATAAACTTCGGACCTCCCATAGACTTAGGTATAAAAGCTGCCGCACTAGGTTCTCTCTTAGAGAATGCAGATTGTAGTGGTGACATTCGATTTATTACATCAGAAGACATAATTGCAGATTGTTAATCTATATCTAAACTATAGATATAGATAAAATTACAAAAATTAATTGTCTTTAAAAATTTCTAGTGATATTGTTTAAATATTGATTGGAGAAAAAAGAATGGCAACTAAAAAAACCACAAAACAAAAAGGAGTCAATTTAAATATGAGACCTAGAAATTACACAGCTGTAATAAAAGTTGTAGGTGTTGGCGGAGGCGGAACTAACGCAGTTAACAGAATGATTAAAATGGGAATAAAAGGTGTAGATTTCATAGCTGCCAATACTGACGCACAGAGCCTTCTGGGGTCAAAGGCTGATTTTAAATTAGATTTGGGTAGAAAAACTATCAGAGGTCTTGGAGCAGGTGCAAATCCGGAAGTAGGAAGACAAGCTGCCATAGATTCACGAGAGCTCATAGAGGAAGCCTTAAAAGGATCTGACATGGTATTTATTACTGCTGGAGAAGGTGGAGGAACTGGAACTGGTGCTTCTCCTATTATTGCTGAAATTGCACATGAACTCGGCGCACTTACAGTAGGCGTAGTTACAAGACCATTTGGTTTTGAAGGTCGCAGAAGATCTGTACAAGCTGAGGAAGGGGTTCAAGCATTAAGGGATGTATTGGATACTTTAATTGTTATTCCAAATGATAGACTTTTGCAAATATCTGACAATGATATAAAAGCAAGCGATGCTTATTTAAAGTCTGACGAGATACTTTCAAATGGTGTTAAGGGAATATCTGGATTGATAACTCAACCTGGAGTAATTAATGTTGACTTTGCTGACGTAAAGACAATATTGAAAGATGCGGGAAATGCAGTTCTAGGTATTGGAAGATCCACAGGAGAACAAAGAGCTCCAAATGCTGCGCAAGCTGCTATTTCATCGCCTTTATTAGAAGCTACAATGGACGGAGCAGAAGGTGTTTTAATAACTATTACTGGATCTGAAGATTTAAAGCTTCAAGAAATTAATGAAGCTGCAAGAGTAATTACTGAAAAAGCAGATGATAATGCTGAAATCATATTTGGTCATACTATTGATGAAACACTTGGTGATGCTGTTGAAGTAACTGTAGTTGCAGCTGGTTTTGGTCCTAGACCAAACAGAAGAGTAAAAGAAAATAGTGGTTCTGAAAATAACGGAGGTGACGGTCTTCCTGATTTTATTAAAGGATGATCAAATCTAAATTAATTTCTAAAGCTATATTTACTGATAAAAGCATTAGTACTCTTAATCAACTAATTGACTATACAGGGATTGAGTCCTTTGCATTTATGGAGCAAACTCATTCCAATATTGTAGTTAATGCTTCAAAGGCTGGAATTTTTAAATCAGATGGTTTACTAACTTATAAATCTAACTTAGGTTTATTAGTTAGTACTGCAGATTGTATGCCAATACTTCTAAAAGATAATAAAAAAATTGGCGCTGTTCACTCAGGGTGGAGGGGTGTAAAAAATAAAATATTAGAAAAAACTATACAAAGTTTTGAACTAAACAGCCTATTTATATCAGTGGGTCCTCATGCTCAGCTATGTTGTTATGAAGTAAAAAACGATGTTAGTAAATATTTTGATTCATATACAGAAAAGCGTGATGGAAAGACGTATTTAAGCTTAAGTCAAAGTTTAAAAGAATTATCTAAAAAGTGTGGTTTTCGAATAGAAGTTTCTTCTATATGTACAATATGCGATAGTTCTTATAATTCATTTAGAAAAAATAAAACAAATAATAGGCAATATGGATTCATATGGAAATAAATGAATTAGATGCAATCAATACAAAAGTAACCTCTTATGGAGCCAATCTACTACCAGTTGTTAAAAATAGAAGTAATGAAGAAATTAAATTTTTGTATGACTTCGGATTTAGAGTTTTTGGTGAAAACAGAATAGAAGATTATAAATTACATTATTCAATGTATAAAGATGTTAATTACCATTTTATTGCACCAGTTCAATCAAGGAAGCTTGCCGAAATTAATGAAAAATTTGATTATATTCATACAATTGCCCGATTAAAAGAAATAGATATATTAAACTCCAAAAAAACAAGTAGTAAAATACTAATTCAAATAAATATTGATAAAGATCCAAAAAAAAGCGGTATCGATCAAAATCAAATTAATAGTTTTTATGAATATTGTATTCAAAAAAAGATTACACCTAGTGGAATAATGACAATTCCAGATATAAGTTCGGAACCAAAAAAAGTATTTTCAGAAATGCAAAAAATAAATGAGAAATTAAAAGCTTATGATGGCTACAAAGGTGAATTATCAATGGGTATGTCTAATGATTATGAAATTGCACTTGATTACGGTGCTACAATAGTTCGTATAGGAACTAAACTATTTAAGTAATGCTAGAAAAATTTCTTATATCAATTGGATTAAAGCAGCCTGAATCAGTTAATGAGGTTACTGCTAACCAACAAACAACTGTTAGGCCCTCTGGTGAAAATCGTTTTATTGACGATGAAAATATTGGCGATATAAGAGTTCACTCACCAAAAGATGAAGTTGAAATAAAAGCCTTAAGATCATTTTCTGAAATTCATAATTTGGGAATTGCTATAAAAGATGAATTTATAGTTGCTATGGATATAAGAGATATACCCGACCAGCAGGAAAGAAGAAGGATATTAGATTTTGTAACAGGGATGGCTTTCATGAGTAATTCAACAATAAGGTCTATAAATCGTGATGGTGTTTTTTTAATACTGCCTTCAAATTCTTCTCTCAGTTCTTCAGAAAGAGAAAGACTACAAGATTTAGGTTTGTATAAAATAAATGTGTAGTATTACATATCTACTCTTTAGATTATTTTATTACTCACTTTTTGCATGGATAATTTTAAGCTGGATTCAAGTTCCTTCTGATCATCCGATAGGACAGGTTAAAAATGTTTTGGATAGATACTTTGAAAGAATTCTTGCACCAATAAGATCAAGAATCCCTGCTTTAAGGATTGGAATGGCAGGCATTGACCTTTCTCCATTAATTCTTATAGTTGGATTTAATTTAGCACAGCCCTATGTTTTAAGAGTTGTTTGCTAATTTATTAATTAATACTTCAACATTCCTATCGTGAACTTTGTTCGCGGTATCTGATATTTTTATTTCTAAATCTAGTGTTAACGTTTCATTTGAAATATATGTTTTAAAATTTTCAACAGTGCTTTGAACAAATTTATCATTCGTAACAATAGTCAATTTTATTCTGTCGGTAACATCAAATCCTTGGTTTTTCCTTTCTTTTTGAATGTATGAAACAAGCTCTCTTGACATTCTCTCCATTAGTAAATC
>Ga0181406_1000199_pt1 | contig 23254 bp, 17 predicted proteins | sample 29SPOviralmetaG_FD_130135 | JGI IMG/M metagenome (GOLD analysis project Ga0181406, IMG submission 130135) | Marine viral communities from the oligotrophic San Pedro Time Series (SPOT) site, San Pedro Channel, CA, USA - 29 SPOT_SRF_2011-12-20 | ecosystem: Environmental > Aquatic > Marine > Strait... | reverse complement strand
TCGTTTAATTACGATGATTCTGGACCTTCACATACCATGTCATTTTTTTTAGATAATACAAGAGACTCTGAATATGGTAATAATATGTACGAGATGAACTATCGTTTAATTTTCTTATTGTTGTATCAAAATATGCCTAATAAATTAAATCGTGTTGCTTTGACCCCGCCTGTGATTTATAGAGCTAAATTACCAGGAGTGTTTAGTTATAGGTATTGTTTTTTATCTAATTTAGAAGTAAACATGATAGGTACTCGTAAAAATAAAACAATACCTGGTTTTATTAATACAGAGAACAATAAAAGTGTTCAAGCAGTTATACCGGAAGGTTATGAAGTAAAACTTACTTTAAAGAGCTTAGTACCGGAAACCCAAAACTTATATTTCGATGCAGTAAATAATCCAGTATTTTCAACCCAAGAATAATTATGATTACGGACTTAGAACAATATCAAAATCAAATAAAAGATTTACCTAATTTAGAAGATGTAAGATATGAGAATATTTTTAAAGTTGCGAAGTCAGATAAATTCTTCTTCTATAATATTATAAAAAAGATAGCTATACCAGATGACTTACAGTCAGATGTTTATTATGAATTAAGAATTAACAGCAAGAAACCATGGACAACTTTATCGAATGATGTATATGGTACTCAAGATTTGTGGTGGTTGGTTTGTTTGGTAAATAAGGTTTTCAATCCTATAGGTAACCCTGAATTAGGAGCTGTATATAAAATAATAAAACCTGGTTTCGTTAATCCAATTTTAGCAGAAATAAAGAGACTTACTAATGGCTGATATACCTCAAGCAAAAATTAAAGCAGCAACCGACTTTCCTTTTGTATCTATTAATGCAAATGGTACAGAATATGAAGTTACAGCTTTTCTGTTTAATAGTAGAGGAGAAGCTAGGTATATAGACTCTACTTCTTTATCTCAAATAGTACTAGAAACAAACCACGATACCCCTTTCCTATTAGGGAGCATGTCAATAAACGATGAGCAAAATTCAACCACTATTAACAAAGTAGATTTTGGCCCTAACGCGGCAGCTTTGTCTGAGATAAACAGCTACGGAGATGGAGAAGAATTTATAAAAATATTAATTAAATCTAATAATCAAAAAATATTAGAAAAAATATTTATTATAACTAACAGTGAAAAAACAGTACAAGATAATAATAAACTTACTGTGTATTTTTTTATAGATGTAGTTTATTCTCATTTTGCTAATAAGAGAAAAATATGGACTACAGATTTATTAAATGAAAAACTACAACAAAAAGTTGTAATTAATACAGGACGAGATAAAGTAAACTCTGGTAGAGCTCTTAAAGATGTTCTTACATACTTTTCTGATGACCCTAATATAATAGATGAGAAAAATTGGGATGATGGTATAGGTACTGTTTATTATTCTTTACCAGCTGGTGAACCAGCTCTTACTGCTATAGAAGAAATAATGAAAACATATGTTTCATCAGACGAAAGCGGAGGTGTACTTACATATTATAACGGACAATTTCAACTACAATCTATAAGAAGTAAAACAAACAAAATTTACAAAAATACAAATAAACAAAAAATACTTGGTAATAATTTCGCAGGAGGTTTTAAGGTATCTGCAGGAGATAATAGAGTAAGTTATACAAATAAAGAAGCAAGCTCTATATTAGGTAATCATTATTCTTATATACCTATAGATATTAATGAGATACTATTTGCAGATGTTAACTTTAACGCTACATTAGAAGAGCTAGACAAAAAAGAAATAATACAATTTGACGCTGAAGCAAAACAAATTACAATTCATAGCGATCAAGGTACAATACCTGCTGTACAAGCCAGAAGCGGTATTGAGTCCTTACCAGATGGAGAAAATATTCAATTAAATATTGATGAAAATAAAAAATTCAATAATACTAAAACTAAAATTTTCACAATGGCGGATGAAAGTACAACAAGGTATCATGGGACTATTCAATTACAAAAACAATTACTAAATAGTTTAACTAAAGCTAATTTTAGTTGTTTTGGAGACATTAATATAGCGGCAAATAAGTTTATTTATATGACATTAGATTTAAATACTAGAAATAAATTTGCTAATAAAATACCAGGGTTTTGGTATGTAACTAAAAACCTTACAACTATAGGTCCAAGTCAATTTTCAAGTGCAATAGAATGTGTGAAATTAGATAAACCGAAATGAGCGCAATACCATCTAAAACAGGAGTACCAGATATTGTTAATAGTAAATTAACAAATACAGTAGATTTTCATATTGCCTCAACAAACTTTAACTCTATATTAAGATCATATATTAACTTTCTAGCCCTTAGTAAGTACTATGACAGTTTAAAGTATGAAGCTGATCCTATTACAGCTGAAGCAACGTTCTGGGAACAATTAGCAAACTCTAATATAAATTTACAAACCTTCGCCAAGAACCCTAAAGCTACAAAATATCTATCTCGGCTACAATTAGAATTAAACGATGGAGAGTTTTTAAAGTTAACTGAAAGTGGTGACCCATTAGTTTATATAAGCGCAGCTGGTAACTTAATAGCAGAAACAACTGAAGATAGAGAGATACCTCTCACTAAAGATGGTACTGATAAAGTAAATGAACAGTTATCTGAGATAAAGACTTCTTTTGATATCGCTAGTGAAGATCAAAATGGAGAATTTATAGCATGGTGGTTAGATAAGTATCGTAAGTCTCATAATAAAGTTAAAGAAGTATTGCAAACAAAACTTAATATTGAAGATACAATTCTACAAGAAATATCTGAAAGCATAGGTTTTATCTCTTATCAATATCTTACACCTCAAGGAAGATATATGCATTATGCAGATGAAGATTCAGACCCAACTCCTTACCCATTTAATAGTATTATAGATGACAAATTGGAATTAGATACTCGAAAAAATATCTTAGGTTTAAGTCGGAGAACAGAATCAATCTTTAAAAGAAATATACAACAAGTAATTAAAACTACAGATCTCGGAGATTCGGCTCATAAAGAAAACTTAGTAACTGACCATTTTTACTACAAACGATTAAAAGAAAATCAGTCTGAAATAAGCGAAGTTATAAGTGTTACGTTAGGTGGAGCATTTAACTTACTAGGCTGGCTGACTACAAATAAAGTAAGTAACAAACAAAAGACTGTACCTGGAGTATTTGAGTTAGTTGTAGAAAATTCAAAAGAAGAAGTAGACTTACTTTTAAATAAAATTCAAACTCTTAAGCGGCCGTTTAGTATGGATATACTTAGTTAAGTTTTTCAGGATCGCGAACTTCTGCATCAACATTAATAACAGATTTATCATTTATAAGTTTAGCCATAATCTCTTCCCTACTCATAGTTAACGCATGACTTTGGTCTGCAGTTTGAAGTTCTTTCCTAGATTCAATATCCATTTTCTTTGATGTAATAGTAGTATTAGACTTTTTATCTTGTATAACAATTTTGTTTAATGTTTCTATAGCTCCAGAAGATGCTTTAATTAATTCTGCGAGGGATGATATATTTTCTGCTTCTGGCATATGATGAACTACTTCTTTCATATTGTCTATTAACTCTAGACTATCTTGAATTAACTTCGAAGAGTTTTTAATAACAAACTCCTCTACATCTTCTTTATTCAATTCTGGATGATCTTGAGCAGCTCGTTCTAACATCTTACTATCTGCAGGTATAGACTTAAGTTGCGAAATCAAATCATCCGGGTTAATATCATCCATAAAAATATTTACTTGAAAAATCTCTATTATATACTATATTTTGTGTATGAGTTCAAAAGAACAGCTTAGTATGAAGTTTGTAAAGACCCACGAAGACGCCAAACTACCAGAACGAGCCCATGATAGTGATTCAGGATATGATCTATATAGCGTATCAGAAGTTATTGTTCCTGGAAGAGGGTCAGTTGTAGTTCCTGTTGGTTTAACTCTAGGTTATTTGACTCCTGGTTGGTGGTTCCGTGTTGAACCTAGAAGTGGTTTAGGTTTTAAACATAACTTACAACCTCACTTAGGTATTATTGATAATGGTTACAGAGGAGATCTAGGTGTGAAGTTATACAACTTTAGTGATGTTAATATTACTTTAAACAAAGGTACAAAAATTGCACAATTAGTTTTGTATCCTCATGTAATAGCTAAAGTTGGTTTTGTAGATGAAGTAGTAGAGGCTGATCGAGGAGATGCAGGTTTCGGTTCTACTGATTATAAATCAGATATGGATACAGATAAAATGTCTATTTATGATAATTTTAAAGAATACCCATCTGCATGAACGTATCTGATATATGGTGTGAGAAGTACAGACCAAGTACTTTAAAAGAAATTGTACTCAATCCGAATACTCGTAATTATTTTAATAAAGTACGAGAGGATAAGAATATACCTAATGTTATGTTCGTTGGAAGACCTGGTATTGGCAAAACTTCTTTAGCGAAGATCATAGTATCAGATGTTCTCAATTGCCAGTATCTCTACATCAATGCGTCAGATGAAAACGGAATAGATACTATACGTACAAAAGTTCTAAACTTCGCGCAGACAAAGAGTCTCTTTGGGAGCATTAAGGTTATAATACTTGACGAGTGCGATGGTCTATCAATTGATGCTCAAAAAGCTCTTCGTAATTCTATAGAAGAGTATCATGACTTAACTCGATTTGTACTTACAGCTAATTATAAACATAAGATTATACCAGCTCTTCAAAGTAGGTGTCAAATATTCGATCTCAATCATGATAAAAACGAGTATATTACTAAGTTGATATCAATTGTTAAAGCTGAAGAAGTAAAGATTAATAAAGAAGATTTCACTAATATTATTAATAGTTGTTATCCAGATTTCCGAAGAGGCATTAACGCTTTACAAAAGTATGCTTTATCAGGAGGTAAAGAAGGTATGTTTGGAGATATATCTGAGCTTTTTGACGGCTTGATAGATCTTCTACGAAATAAAAAATATACAGCTATAAGAAAGTTTATTATTGAGAATGAAACTGTCTTTAATAATGATTATGATGTTTTATTTAAGAAGTTATTTGATTATATATTTGAATCTTCTATAGATGTAGACAAAAAGAGAGACTGTCTTTTAACAGTCTCTAGATATTTTTATCAGAATAGTCAATGTATTGATCAGGAGATCAACTTCTATTCTTGTATCCTTGAACTAAGCGTTTAAATACTTCGCAGTAGTTAACTTATAATCTCCGTTAGGTACTTTAGTTTGCTGACCAACATCAATCGCTGCATCTTCTACTTCTTCAGGTTTTAATGTAGTGGGATCTTTTTGATCGTTAGTAGGATCTTTTTGAGTACCACGGGCATCTGCAGAAGATATACTAAACTCCAATAATTCTAAAGGAATAGTTAAGCTGTTTTGATATAACCCTGGGGCGTATTCTACTGCAATATCTGCTAATTGAGTTTGGGTATCTGTTGTACCTGTCTCATATACAGCTTTTTTAATAGTAGATAACATAAGAGGTTTACCTTGTTCTGATAAAGTTTTAATCTCTTGTATATAGTTTTGCCTAGCTTCATCAAGAGATTTATACCAATCTGAAGATTCGCAGTTACCTTTGATCTTAACATAATCCCCAGCAATAGGACCGGATTTTACAAATCGACCAATTTGTTGTTCAAATATAGTATCGAATTTACTCATTTAAATTATTTATTCTTTTAAGCCTTTTAAAATTAAATAATTATACATGGCTCTTAAATTAGATATCCTAAAAGATGTAAAGAATAGGGATAGTTATCGTAATTACTCTTATGCAGACTTACATTTAGATATAGAACTTAATAGTTTTCTCTCTAATAAAACTGTTGGCGCTAATAAAAACAATCAAGATTTAAAAATAAGTTATGATGAAGCTGCAATTTACAACTCTATAAGAAACACTTTTAATACTAAAAAAGGACAAAAAATATTATCTCCAAATTTTGGATTAGACCTAGAACAGTATTTATTTGAGAACATATCAAAGGAAAATGGAGATCTAATAGGTAATACAATTTATGAAGAGTTATCGTTGTATGAACCCCGAGTTACAGTAGATAGTGTAGATATAATTGCACGACCTGATCAAAACGAATATAAAATTAGTATATCTATCATAATACCATCATTAAATAATAAAAAAGGGACCGCTAGCGGATTACTAACAGCAACAGGGTTTAGGTACACATAAAAATGGCAAAATATACACAATTCGATTTACCGACAGACGCATATGCAAGCTTTGATGCCCAAAGCTTACGAGATCTAATCATATCTAGAATTAATAACGACACCAATATTAATTTTACAGATCAAAACTTTGAAGGTAGTAACATCTCTGCGCTTATAGATATTATTTCATACTCATATCATACTTTATTGTTTTACTTAAATCAGACTAGTTCAGAGAGTAATTTTAATGATGCAGAGTTATATGAAAATATAAATCGCATAGTCAAACTTATTGATTATAAACCTGTAGGTAAACAATCAAGTGTGTTACCAGTGAACATAAAAGGTACAAGTGATTTATCTGCTGGTTACTATACAGTACCTAAATTTACGTTTGCAAGCACCGGAGGTAAAACATTTACCTTCACTAACGACCTTACATTTGAAAAGGTAACATCTGAAACAGAAACTATTACAGCAACAGGTAACCAATTATTATATGAAGGAACTATAGAAGAATACCCTATAGTTAATCCTATAGGAGAAAAATTTGAAACAATAAACTTATTACCAGGTGGTAATGTAATAATAGATCACTTTAATATATTTGTTTATGTTAAAGAAACAAATGAAGAAAATAAATGGTATACTTGGAAAAGAGTACCTAGTATATTCTTAGCAAATGCAAATGAAAGAGTTTTTGAAATTAGATATAATGAAAATAAAAACTATGAATTAAAATTTGGTAATAATGTAAACGGTAAAAAGTTAAACAGCGGAGATCAAGTCGCAATTTATTATATCAAATCCTCTGGGGAAGTAGGCAAGGTTACCAAAAATACATTTGTTGATAGTTCAATTAACATTTATAATACTTCTCAATACGATACTATATGGGCAGATATAAAAGATACATCATTAAATTATCTTGGAATAGAATCTGTATTAAATGTTAATATTAATAATACTGAAGATAGTACAGATTTTGGAGAAGAAGAAAAAGTATCAGAAATAAAACAAAACGCGCCTCGGTTCTTTAGTTCAGAATATAAACTAACTACGAAAGGAGATTATAAAAGTTTTATACAACGAAACTATAAAAACTTAATTTACGATGTAACGGTACAAAATAATAGTGATTATACTAATGACTATTTAAAATATGTTAATGATGAGTTAGGTCTAACAGATTATACATTAGATACAAACGCGCTTTTTAATCAATTTTATTTTGCAGATAGCGCAGATGCAAATAACATATATCTAACTATTGTACCGAATTTGCGTAAAAATAAAACAGTAGTAACTCGTTCTAATTATCTTTCTAATTCTCTAAAAGAAAAAATACGAAGCGAGATCGAAGATTACAAATTACTTAACAGTGAAATTGCTTTTATTGATCCAGTATACTTAAACTTAGATTTATCTTTATCCTTCTCTAGCGAGACAAATAAAACATCTTATAAAGATTATACATGTTTGGAAATAAGCAGAAGTTCTCGTTCTCTAATAAATGAAGAAGATTTAAAAACAAAAGTATTTAATACTATAACAACCTATATAGATTCTATAAAACTTGGAGGTTTAATAGATGTGAGATTTTTGAATAACGAACTTGAAAAGATTAAAGGTATAGAGAAAATAGAAACAATAAGAACTGATGTAGAAGGATCTGGTGTACCTGGTCTTTCTTTATGTATTTTTAACCCAATTTATAATGGAAGAGATATAAAAAATATTGATACTAGATGTCAGTTAAAACCTTATCAAATACCTTATATAGAAAATTCAACTTTATTTAAAAACAAAATTAAAGTAAAATCATCAACTAGTAACAATAGAGTCGTTGAATATTAATGTCTAATCCACTAACCAACACTCCTGATAGTATACCAGTACCGATAACTGTTACTGTTAATACATCAGCCTCTCCTCCTCCTATTGATGTGACTAAAGTAGAACCATTATCAACTAGTCAAGCCGGTTTTACTAGAATATCTAATTTTACCTTTGCTGCAGATTTAACAGGTACTAGCTCTTCAATTATAGATAATTTTGAACCTAGATTATCTAATACTAACGCAGTATGGGATTTTGGAGATGGTTATACTCTTAGCGCCGCTAACACTACTACAACTACTCATAGATATAAAGTACCTGGTATATATAAAGTATCAATGTATTTCTTTAACGAAGAAGGTAATACTAATATTAACACAGTTACTAAATCAGTATCAGTTTACAATCATGTACCGACTAATGTAGCTATTAGTAATAATTATGTTGCTTCTGTTTCTGCTGCTCAATTTCCAGCAGGATCAAAAAATAATTTGTTTAATGCAGGTGTTTCTGCTTCATGGCAAGACATACCAGAGGATGGTAAATTTACCTTATACCTCACAGCGAGCGGTAGTAAAGCTAAACCATACGATACTAAAAGTAAATACGCTCACTTAGTGCCGTATAATGCTTTTTTTGACCCACAAGATGGTAGTCTAATTAATAGCATTAAAGGTTTAAATTTTAAATTAAACAATCAGTATTATGTAGTTAATCCTTCTACTAGTAAAATAGAGCCAATTTTAGAAGATAAAGTAGAAGAGTTTACTGTTGCTGGTATGACTCCTTATTTGTTAGGTGCTACAGTAAGTACGTTCCAAGGTTATGATAGTACATTTACAAACACGGCAGGAGTTACATCAATGCAACCCTCTCATCCATATTCTGTATCCGCCCATGATACACCAGCATTTATATATTATGATGATATACCTAATATTAATCCTGGTGTGAGGTTATTGTTTAAGCTTGATACTAGTAAACATAAAGTAAGAAATTTTTATATAGATGATATTGACTCAGATATTAACAATAGTGGTTTAACATTTCTAGAAACAAATCAAGTAGGCGCATTTGTAGGTACCGCGACTACAGAGGTTGGCTATCCAATTAAGATTTCTAAACCAACTCCTACAAGACTCTCTTTCACCTCTACAGGTATGAAGGAAATGTCTGGTATACAATATAAAAGACAAGGAGATAAATTTCAATTGTTTATAGCATTAGCAGATAGAGAGTTAAATATTGCTAAATTTTACCCTAACTTTTTATGGAGTAATACTAATACTATAACTGCAGATAATCAATTTTACTTAGAATGGACTGATGGTACTACAACAACTACTTCTAACATAAGTAGTATTAGTACAAATAAATTTCCATATGACACTTCTACTAGTAAAACAAATTTAAGTAGTTTTCTATATACTAACATTACCCCACAAGAAGCAGGTACATGGACATTAAACATAACTGGTAGACTGGATTCCTTTACTTCAACTCAATCAGTTTCTGGTTTCGGTGAGGTAATAGATTATGATGGTACTGGCCCGCTTGGTCCAGTTGCTTTAACAGCTTCTCATGGAGATGTTGGTTCAGGTAACTTAGGAGCTGGTAATGCAGGTACTGGCAATGTGATTGAAGCATCCTATACTTTTACAGTACTGCCTTCTACAAATGATGTTGAGGTTTATAAAACTAACGAGGATATAGATTATTCTCAAACAATAAAAGATTATAGATTTCAATCTTTTTTACATGAATATGATAATTTATTTGACGGTATATTTACTTCGTTTGTTGGTGAAGCAAGCTCAAGTCCTACTGTTTTCGGTAAAACAGTTTTTGAAAAAATAGCAAACTTTGTTGCAAATAATAACGATGTTGATTATTGTAACCTAGATAACTTACAATCATTTTATGATTTCTTCAATGAAGATATAGATATTGTATTACCAACTCCTCCTCCAGAGTTAAAACGGTTATATGATTTGTTTAGTATAAAATTAACTAAACTCTTAGGGGATTATGAACGACAAGAACAAAGTTTAAACTCTAACTACTACACAACTTCAGCAGACGGAAGAAACGTAGATTTTAACAACCCTATCACAGCATCAACATACACTGTTTCAGCTTATACTAATTTTGTAGCTAGGCAAAAGTTTAACAATGAGTTTGTAGTAGTAAAACCTCAAAAAGTTGCAACCAAACATGTTGATGGTAGTTCGTCTGGAGAATCTTCTACATACCCACTAAGCTCTTATAATGTATATAGTAACTGGGGTTGGCCATTAGATACTTCAGTTTCAGGAGCAAGTGGTTTAGATGGTTTTTATATTTTCTACCCATATACAACTTTCGACACTACGTCTTCTGTACAAAATTTAAAAAACAGTATTGTAGATTTCAGTAATGATTATACATCTGTTACTCGCAGTACATCTTCTATTAGTAATTGGGATAGTACTGGTGGTATAATATATAAAAATGTAGATTATCAAATAAGGAAAGGTCTTAATATATGACAATAGATTTAAATACAACTAATCCATTATCTTTTATTGAATGGAAAGCTTATTATGAAGATATTTCTGACTCTTCTGAGTTGTCGATAAATTATAATAACTATCTTATTGAGTGGAAAAATCAAAAAGAGACAAATACTAATTATAATAACGATTATACTAAAAATATTTACATACAATTTTTAAAGAATTTAAATTTATCAACTTTAGATACTAATGTACAACGCTTTCTTGAGAGAATAGATACTGATGATGTATATGAACTAGAATTATCAGTTCACTATTTTATTGAAATAATACAAAACCAATTAACTAACGTTCGAGATTTGAGAGAAGAGGTTAAGTTTTCTACATCAAAAAATAAACTTAAAACTTCAAAAGCAGGTATAAAAAAATATTTAAAAAATTATATAGCTAGGTTACTCAGTAGTAAAGAATTTGTAAAAGAAAATACTAACACCGCTATAGAAGATATTAATATACAAAAAATAGCAAACAATATAGAAATAAATTTAAAGAGCTATGTTTCTGATGAATTTTTGTATAACATTCACGCAATAGATAAAGATTTAATTTTAAATATTACCCGTAAGGTACTTAACGAAGTACCTAATATATTACAGGCAATATCAATAAACACTAATGGTAAGAAGTTAAAACTAGAAACTAATAATATATCAACTCCTGAAAGTATATTGAGCGTTAATCAACCGTTTTCAAATTTTGAAAGATTACCTGGTAGATACTTTAGAGGAGAAGAAAAGACATTAGAAAATTTAAAATTTACACACGAAAAAGGATTAATAGAAAAATATTTAGCAAATGATTTATATCATGTATCTGGTAATAAACAATCTGCAAAAGCAATACAGCTATTTAATAATACTAATCCTACAAATAGTTTAAATCAAAGATACAATCCAAATTTATATAACAAACCTGTAAACATAAAAAGTACAGAAATTTACCCGTATCAATTGTCTTTTAAAAATACTGGAACAACTAATTTTTATTCTAACGGGTTAACATTTAATATAGACTTATCTGCGTTCAATGGTACAGGTTATGTAGTTCCTAATCCTAATAAATATGAACCTGGCATTAAATGTGTCGGTTATATTAAAAATAGCAATACTGGAGAGATTCTTCGTAATATAAAAATAAAACAAAAAACACCGCTCATTTTTAAAGCAAAAACAAACGAATACAAAAACAATGATCAAAGCGCTTCTATAAGTTTTTACAATAATAAAATATTACGAAATTATGGATATCAAAGTCAAGAAAATAGCTTAGAGTACTCTTCTACAGGTATTAATAAAAGAGAAGATAATATTAGTTTCTGGGAAGATGAAATTGGTCATATAGATTGGAAAAATACTGATACATACCCTATAAGCGTATTAAACATATATCCAGAGTCAGAAAGGCTTACAGATCTATTAATAACTAATAAAACAGGCATTAAATTACGGAGTGATGTATATGGTAATGAGTTTTACTTTATAAAGCCCGTATACCCAAAGAGATACGCAGGAACATCATATATAAGCAGTGCATCAGATTCAAGTACCTCCTCTGGTTGTACAACAGCTGCAGAATATTATGATGGGTTATATTTTGACACTTTACTTACTGCTATATCTAGCGCTGAATATGAAGCCACCGGTACTTTATATTCTAGCGTAACTGGAATGTATGATACTTTTATAACTAGTCATGTTTTACCAGAATCTGGTACTCATTGTACATCTCCATCTAATGATGGTTGGAGAGACCAATTTTCTGCGCCATTAACTGGTTTTACAAGCTGTAGCGACTTACATACAATAGCATTATCATGTGGTTCTGTTTCCGCGGTCTCAGCTATTGATGGTGGGCCGTTTGCTGGTCACCCAGGGTCTAGTAATGATTTAATAACTCATTATTTTACAGAAACTACAATACCGTATATGACAATTGATACTTCCTCTATATATACAAACTCTACTACTACATATGAAGCATCAGCAACTAACGATCCAACAACAACCGCAGTAAAGTTATTTGATCAACAGTTTATTAGCGCTGGAGAAGTATTTGTTAGAAACATACATACTCAAACAGTAGACCCACTTTCTACAGCTTTTGCAACAGTGTTTAATAAGCACTCTACAGGTCTTACTAAGGCTAATATACTTACAACGAGTAATATATTAGACTTTGATATCATCGAAAATACAATTTACGTGCAAACGTCTGCAGAAACAGTAACTGAGTTATATGATTTTGTAGATGGATCATTTAAAAATAAAGCTAGTTCGAAATCCATAATAACGTAGTAAATAATTTATATGTTCAGTACTAAACAATCAGACGTATTTTACAACGACGAAACAAAAGAAATGTTTGTTTGTACTGTAAGCTCTCTCTCTGCTGATCGGTGTGATGGTACCTCAGAAATTGTATATGGCGCTGTTCCTTTAATATACAAAATAGATAAAAACACTAATTACAAAAGTAGAGTATACCCTAAAGATTTAACATCATTTAGTTTAAGTTCTAATTCTGATCTATTTGCAGTAACTCCAACTTGTCCTGAAGGTACAAATTTTGATTCTATAACAAAACCTCTTATTAATTATAATAAAACTACATCAAGATATTCAGTCACATTCTTAGGGAGATATACTTCTGATTCAGATGGTCTTGGTCTTAATAATTTTATATTTGAAGATGTAAATTCCTATTTCCATTTACTTGATTCAAAAATTTATATACCTAAAGGAAAATTTACTGATGATCAATTTACATTTGAAACTGGATATTTAAATTCTGATTTATATATTGCAGGTAATACTGTTCGTAATGGTAAACCATCATGGTTCAACCCTAGTACTGGAGCTGAGATAGAAAGATCTCCGGACTACTCAATCGGACCTATGCACGTACAATCTACAAGTAGTTTAGGTTTTAATTTAGTACTCGACCAAACAAACACTACTATTGACGCCATTACAGGAGATAAATTCTACCCAATGTTGTACAGTGGTGGTTTTATAACATATAATCCAAAATACGTTGCATTTGATCCAGAGTATACAATTCGGGTAGATTTTAGAGCTAGATCATTTAATGTTCCAAGCCCTACAGCTTACGGTGGAACTCAATCCGTAGGAACTAGCGCTACTAGATGGGTACAACAATGGGCCCCAGCAGGTGCAGGAGAAGGATTTTGTCTTTCGTTCTTTAGAAACCCAGAAAGAAATTCGTTTATAATTCCTAATGGTGTAGGTTCTACTCTAGGTTATGCTATAGCAGATTTTAGTTCTAATGAGGTAGCTGGTACGGCGCATTCAACAGTTGGATTATTCAAACGAAATAATTGGGATCCAAATACTGGTTATAGTGGTAATATTGGTACAGGGAACGTTGGTAGCGGTAATACTGGTACAGGGAACGTTGGTAGTGTAGGAGAAGGTAGCCCGGCAGATAGTTTCTTAGGGGTTGGGTTTGATATTGGTGGTAACTTTGCATCAACCTCAGAAGATAAACCTGGTTGGTTTGATGGTACCTCTTATACAGCTTCTCCATGCTCGATAGGTATAAGAGGTAGCAAATTTTATGATACTCAAGTACTCACATCTGTAGACATGAGTGCAACAGCAGGTGCAGCAGTACCAATGCATACTTCTGCAGTGTCAGCTCAGTTTGTAGATTATAGAGTTGATTTAACTAATAAAGGTACCAAGGTAACAGTATACAATAAGCTCACTAGTGAAACAGATTATAATACAATATTAGAATTAAGATTAAATGTTGGAGTTGGAACAAGTGGTACAACAGGAGAAAAATATAACGCATGGAGAGGTTTTCAAAATAACCAACAAATAAAAAATGAAGAATTACCACCTTTAAATGTAGGTTTATCCTTTACTACAAGTAGTAAAGCTAGTCAATTTGAACTTCATAAGTTCGAAGTTACAGGAGTTAAAGTACATAACCCATGGGCTAGTGGTCCTCGAAAACTTAGAGAAGAAACAGCAACAGTAACTGAAAAAATAGATTACTTACAAGAATCTTCTAAAAACTTACGCAAAAAATTAATTAATGTTGATATTGGAGATTCTAATGACACAGTAGATGTAGAGATGGTAATCCCTGGGAAATCGAGAATAGCAAAAGCAGTCTCTAAAATATCTAATGCTGAAATTACATTATGCGATGATAATAACCCTGAAATAATTGAACAAGATGTAGATGTAAGAATTACAAAACTAAACCCTAATCAAATTGATAAAACAATTGCAGTCGCAGAATCTGGAGATATTCCTAAAATACCAGGATCAGTTACAGTTATTAAAGACGATGGAAGAAGTATACAAGGAGAGGAAATATCAGAACCAGATCTAGAAGGCGAACCGCCTCCGCTAATTACAGGATTAACTCCGCACTGTCGTTCAAGATATAGTTCTACTGTTTACGAAAGTGAAGGAGATATACCATATTTTGTGTGGTTGAAAAGTAATAAAATAACAATTAAAGGAAAAGATTATTATGTTTGGATAGATAGTATTATGTATCATGGGCCAGCAGGCCCTGGGCTAGAAAGTAAAAAACCAGGACACACCAGAAACAAAAGTAAAAGTACATCAACTATCTTGTTTGATAATTACAAATATTTTGAGGATAAATTGTTAGAGGAAATAAGTAAACAACCCGGAGAAACAGACTGGGAAATAAGGCAAACCGCTTTACCACCTACTGTAGGAAATGAAAGTAGGTTCTATGGTAAAGCGCAAACAGAAATGGAAACTTATTTAAAATATTATACTTCAGATATAAAAGAATGGTTCCTTATGCCAATAACAGCCCCTAGCTACACAGGTCGCGGAGGTACATGCGCTATAGACCCGGGGGAATTTCTTCCAGGAACCTCTGACGGTGGAGGAGATGGAGATGGGGATATTGATCACGTTGTGCGCCCGGGAGACAGAGAAACATTCACCAAAGATTGGGAGGGATTCTTTAATTAACAAATGAATACGTTTACATACACATTAACAGCAACCCCACAAGCCGTAGGCGGTACAAAGACTAAATCTCAGTCTTTAACAGGTACTACTGATGTAACGTTTTCATTATCTGGATTAAACGCTTTATACGAAGTTAACAATGACTATAAAATTAATAAGGTTGTTGTTGATTTTGATGACGGTAAGGAATTAGTTTTAACTAGATCTTTATCAGGTACAACTATCGCATCTTTATCTAGTGAAAACTTTAAACATGTAATACAAACAGACTTTACCGACCAAGCTAAAAGACATGTATACTTTACAATCTATAGAGATGATATGGAAGTAGATGTAGTAGATTTAAAGTTTACAATGTTTAAGCCACCTATCACTACTTACGAAGATGTAAACTTATTAAAAACCGACTATTTTAATAATGATGTAGATAATGAAAAATTACTATTAACATTTATTAATAAAAATCCAGAAGTTATAGGATTGAGTTTATTAGATATTGATGTTCCAGGTAAAGCTGGATATGATCCATCTCTTACAACTAGTCAGACTACTAGTACAAATGCTTTTACAGTAGGCTTTACAACCGATTATGTACACACATACGCATCTGAATCTAATACAGGTAATGCAATTCAAGTAAGTCTAGGAGATGTTATTAATCCAAACACAGGTTTACCTAAAGACAATGGTAAAGTTTCTTTTAAATATAGAACAAGAGCAGCGGAGTCTGCAGAATCAGGTAACTCAGATGCAGTAATAAATTTACCTAACAACCCAGAATTGTTTTATGTACCATTGACTGCGAATTCTAGCTTTATACACTTAAGTGGTTTCTTAAATTGGAATTGCGGTGATATAATAAAGGATATAGATTTAACTACTAAGACAATAACAATACCTCTTATAGATATTACTGGTACTAAGACCTCATTGACTGATTATTATTTTACTAATGTTAATACAGGTGTAGGTACATCGATGACAGGGTTAGCATCCGGAGGGTATTTTTACTTAGATTTATATGATGTTACAGGATGTGACTCAATAACAACAACAACAAGTACAATTACAGCGTTTGTAAATTACTAATAGAAATAAATAATTATATGGCCATAGAAGACGAAATTATTAATATATCAGATATCGATGTTGGTACAGAAATACTAAACAACGATAAACTCATTATTGAAACCAATAACGGTACCAAGCTAATATCTTTCAAAGATTTTGTAATTGGAGAAGAGAATATTACATTTAAAGATAAACTAGTTCAAGGCGCTCGTACAGGTAAAACTAGTACAGAGACTGACATAGTAACCGGATATAATATATTAACAACAGATACTGTCGCAGACCATTTAACGAAGTATTCTGATATTAGCGGTACTGTAGAATTAGGTAGATTTAATTATGTTGGAGTATCGGAATTCGCTTCCTTATCAACTACGATAACAACCAATGAAACACGCATCGGTGATGTAGAAAAGGCGATTGCAAGAGTTGAATCAACGTTGAAAAATACTGATTCTGATGCATTAAATTCTATTACATTAACTACAAAGTCTGTAAATTTTGTAGTTACTCAAACTGGTAACGGTGGCACCGGTACTACTGAATTTAGTTTCTCTACCAGGACACTTGATCCAGTATTAACAAACCCTAACGTGGTGTTCGCCTCTAGTCCATTCAAAATTACATACCCATCAGATAGTTCTTACGTTGACGGTTTTATTCAATTTCAATTCGACGGTACGGTAAGTACTACAAGTACTACAACTCCTACCAAATACGCGGATTTAATTTTACTACTAGATGGAGTAGAGGTAGGTTCAACTCAATTTATAGGTACTGGAGCTGATCTCAAAGGTAAACATCAAGCTCAATTAAGTAAAGTTGTGTATGTCAAAAAAGGTCAGACAATAAGACTCACTACGTCAAATGCAGTAATCTTAAATGATGGTGCTACGTTTTTCGGTGTAAAGATTGCAAGTTAAACAATGAAAGTTAATTCTATAGATACAGAAAATATTGTACCGGTTGAGTATAGCCATACTCACGATAGTAAGATCTTGTTTCGTAAATATAGAGAGAATTTCGATTTTGGTCTAACAGTTGATCAATATTATTTTAATGAAGATGCTAAAGATAAAAAAACTAATTATAATACTCAGTATACCCTTACTGAGTTAAACTCTTTATCTACAATAGCAGAATTAGATATTCCATTTACTGAATCAGTTGTTGATGTATTTTCCTCTCCTATACAACATGGTGGTAAATATTTAAAAACATTTAACTATGGATCTGAACCCGAATCTTTAAGTAGCAGATTTGTTACCTCGACAGAGTTCGACCCTATTAGTGGTGAGTTTTTATTTACTTTTACATTAACATCAGTCCCTGCTACTGCTAAATCAAGTACTCTCAGCGGTAGTTTACCTACTAACCAACAAGGAAGTGAAGATAGAATTTTAGTGAGTACAGTTTCTGGTGGGGATACATTTTTTCTAGTAGCGTTATCAGCAACCAATACTGTTGCAAAATGGACATCAACAGATAGTTTAAAAGAACAATGTTATTTTAGATATGGTATCGCGGATAATAAAATTACTCTATTAAACCCTGCATCTGGATTTGCCTCAAAAATATGTATAAATAGTGGTCTATATACAGACCTGGATGATGTTTTAAGCTTGTCTACTTCTCCTGGTTCATTTACTACTGCTGCAGCTTTAAGTACAGCTAGTTTTGATATTACTAGAAACGTATTAACTAAAGATTTTAAAACTATACCTAATAGTTATACTAAATATATTTCCTCATATAATACAGATACAGTTGACTTAAACACATCTACTGTTGTAGACCATATAAGTAATAATTATTTTGTATTTACTAATAATTACAATTTTTATGATAGCAAGACTAGTAGCAATGAGAATAAAATAAAAGCGCATGCTGATTTCTTTCCGTTAAAAAACCAAGCTACTTTACACGAATATTATTCAGAGAATAATCATTTCAACTCTCAACCAGCTCATTTAAATCGAGTTTATGAAAAAGTAAACGCTGGAACAAACCAGCAACGGGGGTATGATAAAATAGGATTATCTTATAATATTGGAACATACGACATAGTATTTAAACCAAATAAACTTACATACTTTACTACTCCTGACTCAATGTCTCCTTATACAGTTTTAAACATAAAAGATTCAAAAATAGAAAATCTAGGAGCTATTGCCGGTAGTAATCCATTGATGTCGGATAAAGTTTTTAAGCGCCGCGAAAGTGTTAAAAATAATTCATACAGCGATAGTACTGACCCAGTTTATTTATGTAGTTGGTTATCTGGTAATGATATTGGAGACAGAAAATGGGTCGATAGATATTATAACCCTCATGTTTCTAATTTTTCTGATGCTCTTTCAGGTACGTCTTTTTATAATGTTGTGACGGCTGCAGGCGCTGAATCTACTGAAACATTTGATGTATCTTCTAGTTTAACTTTTGAACCTAATAATGATTATATTTTTTATCATGTAGGTGGTAATGATTATAGAAATCTATTTAAAGCTTATAATACAACATATAATGTTGCATCAGGAGTTGAGTATATAAACTACAAAGGAGTTCCTACAACACCTAACAAAGTAAAAGAAGAAGATGAATTAATTTTAAATGGAGAAAGTTTCGGTAGATTTAATACTGATATTAAAGGAGATTTTAGTACTAGTTTCTGGTTACATACCACAGATAGTACATTACCATTTGGCTACCAAATTGCTGGTAATTATTTTGAAGAAGGTTTTGGCATTTTTAATACTGATCTAGTTACTCCTAATATTATTCTACCAGTAGAAAATGTAGATTCTGGTATAACAAGTAAATTATTATTCCTTAATAATGACTTTGAAATTTATGATGAGATTGTTGTAATGGATGGTCCAACAGAAATAGAAATCTTAGGTATAGGTCGTAAGGATAATTTTTCTGAATTTTATGTGTTAGGTTCTAATTATATAATATATGTTTATAATGCGAATAATAATTTAATTGGTCAAATAGAAGACATGAAGAACGGTCTATTAGATACCGTTGATGGTGAACCACAAAACGGACAGTTTTCATCTTCAGTCTCTGGAACATATGCTGACGCAGATACAAAATGGGCAATCGATGGTCATAGTAACGTGTCTAATATGGTATGGGATTCTGCTCACTTATATGGAGACTGGGAAATGGGAGAGATACAATTTGACGGTGGATTAAATGATACTGTAAATGGTGTGAATTATTCTGGTTGGAGATGGAACGCTGGTGTTGCTGAGCATGTTGTCAACCCCTTAAACTCTGCGTTGAGCGCTGATAATATGTATCAAGAAATAGGCGCTCTATCTGGTGAACATTATGACGTAACATTAACAATGTCTGATCGTACAGCTGGTCATGTAAGAGTTTTTATAGGTACTTCTTGGCCAACTCCTCCTTATTGGAAAGATGGTTTAACAGAAAATAAAACTTATACTCTAAGAGTACACTCTGTTGGAAACAATCCTGGGAGATTATTTATACAAGCAACTCATGACTTTGTAGGTAAGATAGATAATATTACTATAAAGAGAGTTATACCGCCCCCAGTAATAGATGACTTTGAAGTCGGAGAAGATAAACTACACGTGTTGTTTGACCCAATAAGACAACACCCTAAATGCTTTACATATAACTTTAGAAACAATAAAATAAGCGGAGACATTACTAATGAACTTACTAGTGACACTGTAGGAGAAAAAGGTAAAGTAGTTGAAACAAGCTCGGGTCATACCTTTTATTCTGTAGATTCTAAAAGCGGTTTCGGTAATGAAATGTCTTTTGATAATTCTGGTGATGCATATGCAGTGAGACAAAGTAATAAATCTGCAATAGGAGATACTCGTAATTATTTACAAAAATTATCTCCTAGCAATACTCTAGATTATGATAATAATAATAACTTAATAAAATCTGGCTTAAACGTAGAATCTAAAATTAATGGAGTACAGATTGATGACGATAACAACATAATTGTATTACACGATAATAATATAATTTCTATTCTAGATAGTAACCGCATTTTGAAAAGAACAAGAGAATTTTGTCAACTAGAAAACTATCCATTCCAGCAATCATACATAGATATGATATATGATTTTGAAGATGGTGTGTATAAAAAATATATTCTTTTTGTTCAAGAATATAATGATGGTTTTCGTTTAACAAAAATTAACGATGAATTAAAAGTTATAAGTACAAAGAAATTTAGAAACTTAAACTTAGGGGATTTAAAACTAACCAAGTCGTTAACCTCTTTTTATTACCTCCGTAAGGTAGGTGCTAAGAAAAACAGAATGAAAGTTTTATTAAAAACTAAACCTCTATTCTCTTCTACTGGAGTAATACCAAAAACGAAAACTGAAATTGACTTTGATTACAGCCAATTAAACCCAGGTTATAACCATTTCTTTGTTAACGTATCTGTACGCAAAGGTTATATGGAATTATATGTTAATAGTAAACGTTATAGTAAAGTAGAATTTCCATCTGGGGTATTCGCTTTAGATAATGTTTTAGGTACTGGTAGTTATATAGGTGCTGTAAGTACACCATTTTACTTAACTCTTGCTAATAGATTATTACAACCTAAAAAGTATTTTATTAAGAATGCTAAAATAAAAAGCTTTAAAATGTATAACAAAGTAATGACATATTATGATATGTTAGCTCATTACAATTATCACTTTGAAGATAAAAATTTAATCTGGTCTTACCCAATTGGTCAACGTACATATGTAGATACAATTGATAAATTAATGAAGTTTAATTACCCAGAGAAAATTACTAACAACTACAAAGTCGAAATTGAAAATACAGGCCTTACAGACGATAAACTTAAAGACAAGCTCAAGGATAGAATTACCGAAGAGTTACAGAAAATAACTCCATACTTTGATGAGGTAAAAGATATTGTAATATCTTAATTACCTGTTAAAAATACTCTCTTTATATTTTCAAGATCACTCACCATCTGTTGAGCTAAAGCAACGCGTTGCGCATCTACGCCTTCCATTATTAATTGTTGACCGTTATAAGTGTGTTCTGAGACCATTTGACGATACTTAGCTATTGCGCTATCAATCGCGGCGTATGTTTGTCTTGGTTTATGTCTTTCGAATTCTGATGGGTTCATAAAATTTCTATTATTATATTCTATCCTAATTTTATTTCAAGTCAGGCTTGTCGGATAATTTATCAAGCACATTATATAAATCTATAAATTCTTTTTTGTAACGACGCTCAAATCTACGAGCATCTACTTCCCATTTATTATAATAATATTTGGGTCTAAATTTTTCACAGTCTTCATCTGTATAATTTAATTTACCTTCATCTACGTTGAGCATATTATCTTGTATCCAATGTCTCATTTCATGTAGTATGTGACCAACAAATGTATCAAGTTTTTTATCTCTACTCCAGCCGTTCTGATCTAAATGTTTGGTAATATGTAATTCGTTGAAACCAAAATAGTAACCACTACTAGTATGATCGCAATTAGCAATTTGTATTTGAGTTGTATCTGGTATATCAAAATCGCGAATAGAGTTGAGAAATATATTAAAACATTTTTCTACAACCTTGAATTTTATATTATGCAATTTTAACCACTTTTTGACTTTTGGTTTTGCTTTCAACTCAACCGAAATCATGTAAATATTTAGTCGAGTTAACTAGTTTATTATCACCTATCGTCCTGCGTTTCCCAAAGGCTCTACCCTATTAAAAACATTAACCTTTATAGGATTTGGTGACAAAAAAACCCCCGGAAACGGGGGTTGCTCAATGTTATGAGATTTATTAAACTGCGAAGGTAATTTCAGCTGATTTTACAACTGGCTTCTTGAACGTAGGAGTACCAGTAAGCAAATTTAATGCCCGACGTTTAAACCTATCCATCTGACCACCTGGTGTATTTAAACTACCAATCCGATTCTGGATATAAGTATGATTCTTATTCTCAATCGCATTAGCCATCCGAGCTGCATGCTGATGATGATCTACATATTCGGTTACTGCATTAAATGCATCCCAGCGTGACTTTCCAAGATTACCATCACCCCGGCTGAATAAAGCAGCAATATCATTATGACGAGTAACGGTACGTTCATCTTCATTATTCTTCATCGGATATAGCTCACCCAAGAAGTTGTATAGTTGCTCCTTAGTAATCACTGTACTATCAAGTCTAGCAAAATCAGTATACATGTTCTTCAAACTATCAATATTCTTAGCGAATACATCCTTAACAAGATCTAACCTATTACTATAATTCGAAAAATGCTGAATTCGATAATCTCTTGTAGACTCTTTAGTCATTGCTACGAACTGATTATTACATGCACCTCGCATTGATGTCGGGAAAATACAATTTGATATAATGCCATCATGGCCGATCAACATTGTAATCATTGAGTTAATTTTATCACCTTGACGGTTAGGTAACTCAAAGGTATAATCTTTAGGTAACTCAGCTTGCACCCAAATACGACTACCACCGCGCATAACACCGGCAGCCTTATATTCTCCACCATACATCTTACGAACTTCATCAAATGCATCGATTAATTC
>Ga0181406_1000196_pt1 | contig 23390 bp, 20 predicted proteins | sample 29SPOviralmetaG_FD_130135 | JGI IMG/M metagenome (GOLD analysis project Ga0181406, IMG submission 130135) | Marine viral communities from the oligotrophic San Pedro Time Series (SPOT) site, San Pedro Channel, CA, USA - 29 SPOT_SRF_2011-12-20 | ecosystem: Environmental > Aquatic > Marine > Strait... | reverse complement strand
GCCAACCTTTCCGTCTCCTGTGACAGTCATTCTCAAAAGATTATTTGTTACAAATCCAATGGCATGGTTGCCGCCTTGATATAAATTTAAAGAATTAGCACCTGCATAATTTGTATTATTACCACCATTTAAAAATAAAGCCGATGTATCGATTGAGTTATTTTTTAAAGCATAAGTACTGTATGCACTTGATCCAGTGTTACTATTATCAACTTTTATTCTAACATTACCATTTTCGCTTCCTATCACATTAAGCTTATCACTTGGCGATGTCGTTCCTATACCTACGTTGCCAGCTGAAGTTATCCGCATTCTTTCGGCAGCATTGTCTCCTACATTCGAGGTACTACTGGTTGAAAATACTAGACTACCTCTTGAATGTGAAGCTTCAGTTAAGAAGCTTATTTTTGCACCAACAGTAGTAGCATCAGTTGATTGAGCGAACCCTATAGAAATTGCATCTCCAGCAACACTGCTATCCAAATCTCTGAGCATTAAATGGAAGTCACCAACTTCTGGAGAACTATCAAAATCATAAGCTGTATTTTCGATATGAACTTTGCTAGCAGGAGCAGTTGTGCCAATCCCAACATTACCCCCAGACTTGAGCATGAATCTCGTGTCTTGGTTTTCTAATATTTCAAAGTCATTAGTGGCTGTGTGTCCTTGCGCTAATCTCCAAGGGTTGGTTGCTCCAGTTCTTTGTAATTGTAAACTTCTGCCTCCAGCAGCCCCTCCATTTATAAAAATATCTCCAGCAACTTCGAGCTTTTGTGATGGGGTAGTTGTACCTATTCCTACGTTACCATCACCTCTTATCTCAAAAAGATGAGTACCTGCCAAACTACTTACTTCGAGTGCAACATCTGAAGCATTTGAACCACCATCTATCTTTAATCCATAGTTAGCTCCAGCCGTTGCTTCCGTGTTGGTTATCCTGCCAACATAATCGCCATCAGCTTCGGCACTAACATGAAGCTTGTGTGATGGACTCGTTGTCCCAATTCCTACTTTACCGTCCTCTAATATAGTCATACGGACAGTAGAATTAGCTTTGAAGTCTAGCTGATGATTGCTGTCTGTTCCAATAACTCCTTTATCTGCCTGTGCTTGTAAATTTATTAAAGCTCCAGAAGCTCGCTCTACTTCTATCTCTCCATTGCCTGTAGACTTTACATGAAGAAGTGCACTTGGAGCTGTTGTTCCAATACCTACATTACCAGCAGAATCAATGCGCATTCTTTCCGCTGTACCTGTTACATCAATGACAAAATTGCCATCACCAAATGTAAGGTTATCAGAAGAGTTCATTGAGACAGCGGATATAACTCCACCACCTGCTGTTTCTGTTAAGAAGGATCTTGTGTTATCTACACGAACATCTCCACCTTCAAGCTGAAGCATTGCTTGCCCTGCCGTTCCACCGATCGTTATGTTGCCCCCACCATGTATTCTTAATCTTTCGGTGTTATTTGTAAAAAACCTTAAATAATTGTTAGCGTGTGAACCATCAATTCTTGAATTAGTGCCTCCCCATTGGATTTTGAAAGTGTCGTCTAACCTAATATGATCTTTAACTATTAACTGTCCAGACGCATCAAACCTAGCAGCCTCTGCACCGCTCGTATCAAAACGTATGTAATTGTTACCACTAGACCCAAAAATTCTATTATTCCCATTACCCCATTGTATTGCGTAGGCACTATCTAGTTGTAAAATTGATGCAGTTAGTGTTACAGCAGTCTCGTTTATTAGAACTCTGTTAGTACCAGTACCTCCTCCAGAAGCATCAGTGTTGAGATATATGTCATTGGCTGCTGCTACAACTATGTTTTCTCCAGAAGAAGAAATTAAAGCAAGGTTATCGAAGTTATCATCACCTATAACATGCCCATCCCCTAAAGTTATGTTGCCTGTAACTAAATTACCTGCTGTTCCTGTGAATACTTCTGAGTTGTTTGTTGCAGCAGTTAAGAATACAAAAGAGCTAGTGCTGTCATCATACCCGAAAAAGCCTTTCTTTGCTGAACTATCGTAGTAATGGAACTCTATACCTCTATCTTTGTTGTCATCAGATGACGGTGCAGATACACCACCTAGAGTAAACACTGGATCGGCTACCGATACAGACGAACTCGAAAATGTAGTCGTAGTTCCACTAACATCTAGGTCACCATTAACAGCTAACTTTCCAGTTATTGTGGCTCCTAAGTTTGTAGTTTCAAATTTCTTTACGTTGTTGTAATAAAGATCTACAGAACCGTCTGGCGTAAAAATCGCCATGTTTTCTGAAGTACCTTTTGTTAACCTTATACTATCTCCGTCTGTTTCGATTGTTAGTCTTCCTGTTCCTGTGTCAGATATCCTGCTCTGTGACCCATCGTGATAAAGCTGTAGATCCCCATCTGCACCTAACTTTATTTTTGCGTTATCGCTAAGTTCAAGTGAGTCGTCACTAGAATCCCACAACATGTAGCGAGAAGCAGTATCCCCGAAAAACTTTACGTCATGTCCTGCGTCATCAACCCCTATGTTGAGTGGGCCTGTTACAGTACCTCCTCCAGCTAGAGAAGAACCCGCAATCGTGGTTATTGATAAAGTGTCTAAGGACTGTGTTACAGTAAGTGTAGCATCTGACATTATTTTCTTTCAGGTATTATGTCTAGGGTTAGTCTAAAGGAATGTTCTACAGAGCCTCCCGTTGTGGATATCTTTAAATCTCCGAAAACTCTATTAGCCTCATTAGGCAACAAAGCTGAATCAGCAGAAGACCAAATTAGTTTTATGTTAGGCCCTGTCTGAGCTCCATCGACAACAGGGTTAGGAAAAGTTATTCTATTGTTAGCAGTAGTTAGTGTATCAACTTCAGGCCCATTATATGAGTTACCTATCTTTCTACGGATAACTAAAGAAGCAGTAAAACCAGAAGTAAAATCTTTAGAGGTTTGTGTGCCACTGTTTACTGCTGGCATATATGTCAACAGAAACGTAGTTGCCCTACCTCTCTTCAACTCTATAGGTGTTGGATCAGCCATAATATACTTTGTTTGTTAAATTGTTAATACATTCCCGATATGCCCGCCCCCACACCGCCAGGAGCAACACGCAAAGTTGGTTTTGCAGCGCCCCTATATGAGTCAGTGTCTTTTTCTAAAAGTTGAGCTACTGTTGTCCAATGATACTGGGCTCTTTGTAAATCTGCATTATCTTCTCCAAACTTACCCAACAAGGCATGTTTCAATATAGCGTTAGAAGGTAAAATCACTAAGTCAGAACCACTATCCACATCCACCCACTTCCTCTTTAAAAGCATATGGGCAGACGAAGAGTTGTTAGTGTTACCTATTCTATACCTCCTGTAGCGTACAGTCCCAGATCCACTAGGTAAGTCAGCTAAAGTAATGGCATCAAAACTATCATCAAAAGGGTCTGCTATAACCCTTATAGTGTACCCATCAGGGATATTACTATAAATTATTTGTTCTATACTAGATATATTAACTCCAGATCCTGTATCTGCTGTGTTTGTTTGATCCAAACGATAGTCCATAAAACCATCTCCAGTAGCAGAACCCTTATATAAAACGTCTACAGTAAAGGGATCAGTAGGCAGCGCATCGTTATAGTTCCTTACGGCTTGGAGCTCAAGCTGGTATGCATAAGCAGTTTCTATATCTCTGTACGAAGAAGAGTACCCATCATCAATGAAAGCACTTAACATGTTCTCATCCCGTGTATTGGTGCCAAAACTCTTGTAATCATGCCACAAAGAACGTGTCGGAATTGGGTTATTATCTAATATCCCATGTAATATAGAGTCAGTGTCTTGAGGTAGTGAAACATAACCTTTAGAAGCATCTTGCGTATGCTCGGTTAACATATCCCTCCAATACCCCATTTTATAAATACGGGGCATCACTTCATTCAAAGCATTGCGGAAATCTTCCTGATGTGCAAATTCAACGTCTAAATATTGGGAATGGGTAGCAAATAGTTGTTCTGTAGTTTTAGCTGGCACGATCCCTAAATATAAGGCGTTTACAACGCAATTCAACTCATGAACTACTAAGGATTAGTAGGAGCTTTCAATACATATTCATGTCCAGAAATTGTCTGTATTGTTGAAGGTGTAGTATTTACAGACTTAACTAGTGTGATTGAAGAAGGATCAACATTATTTGTTGTTAACACATTTACGTCACTAGAACTTGTAAGAACATTAGTATTAGAAGATCCTGTACTAGTTATGAAGGTTCTAGGGTTATTAACCCCAGAAACATACAAATATTTTGTGGTGGTGTGATTAGCGTCAGTCTTTACAAACTTTGTAGTATCAGCACCAACTGTAGAATACAAACGGAGATCACTGGTACCCGAAAGTCCTGTCATACCAGTATAAGTATCAAATGTATGTTGGAATGTTTTAGAACTATCAAGAGCATCGACGTTAGTGGCTGCTGTTTTTACGAATTTAGCGGTAGAAGTATTGCTCATACTACCCGCAGTTAAAACATTTACTGCACTACCTGTACTAGTTATAAAGTTTCTGGTGGTGCTATTGGCAGAAATAAATACGTGCTTGTCACCTGTATCCGTAGTTTTTACGAACTTTTCCGAACTATTAGAACTAGCTGCACTTGTGGTATACACGTAAATTTCATTGGCATTTGAATTAACAGTTGAAAGGGAGTCCCCGTCAATTCCAGTATAAGTCCCAAACGAATGTTTAAAAGTTTTAGAAACACTATCAAGGGCAGCCACATTATCTCCTGTTGTTTTTAAGAACCTTGTTAGTGAGAAAGCACCAGTATTAGAATCATCAGAAGATTTTACAATATTTATACTACTACCTGAACTTGTTACAAATGGCATTTTGTTGCTAGAGTCACTAGCAGTACCAGAAAAATAAACGTGGTGGTCTGATAAAGCTGTAGGAGATTTTAAGAAATGGTGGGTAGAAGCACTTCCTGCGTGGTATAACTTAGTCCCGTTTGGAATATTTGTAACACCATCAAAATTGGTTATGCCATGCTTTAAAATTTTGTTCCCTGATTCACTATCAGATACTTTCAAAAACTTTGTAGTAGTATCAGGATCAGCTGTAGAATATAAATTAAGTGAGGTAAGTGAAGAATCATCTTCTGAAGTACTTAAAAATCTAGTGCTAGTTGTTGAGGTGTTTGTAGAATAAACACGATGACTATCCCCTGCGGTTTCTCCTGTTTCTAAAAAGTTTCGTGTAGTTGAATCAGGTGCTTCATATACAATAACATTTCCATTATCATTAGAAGAAAGCCCTGTGTAGGTATCAATAGTATGTTTGAATACTTTACCAGAAGATAATGAGTCGTTATTGGCTTTTACATAATTGACTGCTGATACTCCTGATACATAATCAGAAGTTAAAATACCTATGTCGCTTCCTGAACCAGTTAAGAATGTCTTGCCAACAGCGTCCTCTGAAACATATAGGTTATGTGTATTGTCTGTATTATCTGTATAAGTTGTCTTTAGGAACCTTGCATCATCAGGTTCAGCACTAGCCGTAGAATACAAAAAAGTACCCGCTGTAATACCTGTAACTGCGTTAAAGGGACTCATGCCAACTCTTAAAGTTTTCTGTCCTTCCACAGTATTAGGTACTTTTAAGAAATTGGTTTCATTATTACTATTAGCCGTAGAATATAAATAGAGGTTATCAGCAGAATTGCTTGTAGTTAAAAATCTAGTACCAGTAGCTGGTGACGTAGTAGCGTAAATATGTGACTCAGTTCCCTTACTGTCGGTTGTTTCTAAAAAGTGGTGGGACGGAGTATCATCTCCATCATCAGCAACAGCTTTATACACATTAACTCCAGTACCTACCGCAGCAGTTACCCCGTCATAAGTGCCTATTGTGTGCATGAAAGATTTTTCGTCTCCTGTCCAAGAATCCCCTGTTTTTATCTTTACAAATTTTGTGCTATTAAAAGCATCCGTTGCGCTATTACCAACAGTGTGTACAACATTTATAGAAGTACCTGAACTAGTTATAACGCTATGTGTCGATGGTCCCGTTGAAAAATAAAGATGTTGGTCAGTTGACTCTGAAGTTTCTAAGAATGTGTCTGATGAATTTTCTGATGAATTTTCTGATGTTGGATGAGCTTTGTAAAACTCAACTGAATCGTCACTTTCTGGGATTCCAGTCACTGCATCGAATTGTGTAGCACCAACCCTTAATGTTTTACCACCCGAAGCACTTGAACCTAATTCTAAAACCTTTGTTTCAACAACTGTATTACCCGTACCCGCATTATATAACTGAATTGCAGTGTCTGAATCATCACCTGATTTAGCCAATAATCTTCTTGGAGTATTATCTGAGGTTGAATATAAAAAAGTGTCAGCAGCAGAGGCAGATGCAGTTTCTAAGAAAGTGTCTGATGAACTTTCTGATGGTGCAGGAGCTTCGTATAATGTAACAGCAGAAGATATTCCCTTAGTGGCAGTAAATGGGGTTATACCAGTTCTTAAAACTTCTTCTGTATTATCTGAGTCGGTTTTTAAAACTTTCTGTCCTGATACTGAATCCGCATCTGTGTATACGTGATACGTGACTTTAGTAGGATTACCAGTGTGGCTTAAAAAATTTCTGGTCGAACCACTATCAGTACAGTATACTTTAGTTGTATCATTGGGGTTGTCAGCAGCATCATCCTCTAAAAATTGTTTTCCTACGCTTGCAGCAGTATAAAATAATATCCCAGAACTACTAGATATACCTGTAACTCCATTATACTCAGTAGCTCCATTTCTAAATACTACATCGTCCGTATTAGAACCAGATGTAGTTAGTACTTTAGGGGCATTTGCAGATTGAGTGTTCGTAACCGCACTCGAAGAAAAATATAAATAATGGTCGTCCTCAACGGGACTAGTTGTAGGGGGTTTTATATATACTCTAGTATCTGAAGCACCTGTTGTACTATATAAATAAACGTTAGCAGCGGAAAGATTTTTGACTCCTACATATGTACCAATGTCTTTCCTAAGTGTTACATCATCTGTATCAACACTATCTACAGTTAATACTTTATTATTACCAGTAACAGCATCACTGCCAGATTGGTATAAATGGAAATCAGTACCCGTGTTGCCAGACGCCCTCTTTATTGCTGTATATTGTTGTGCGCCAACAATAGCACTTAAAGATGATGAAGTATCAGAAGGAGTGCTTGTAGGAGTTAGTACCCAAATAGTTGAGTTATCTGTGTAAGCGCTTACTTGTTTCCATTCTAGTGTTAATGTATCCCCGCCATACCACGTTTCAGCTTGAGTCGTGAACTTCTTAGTCGTCATGGTTGTAGGAGTGCATGTATAATCAGCACCCCCTTCTAAAGCACCTGATTGTTGCTGTAAATTTTCATTAAAAGACTCTTCAACACGACTAAACGATTTAGTCGTCATGGTTGTAGGAGTGCATGTATAATCAGTACCTCCTTCTAAAGCAGTAGCTTTTTTTGATAAAGAAATAGTGCCTAACTCAGTAGTAGTAAAAGTTTTGACGGGCAGAGCGGGGGCCTCAAGAGTCTCCGTGTTTAAGTCTGTAGGATTACAGGTAAGATCAGATCCTCCTTTTAAGGCAAGTAACTGGGGGGATAAAGTTGTTTTAGATAACGACCTAGCTTTATAAGTATTCGGTGTAGAAGAAACAATGTCTGCTTTTTTTGTACTTAAAGTGGTAACAGTTGTATTTAAATCAGTACCTCCTTTTAAGGCAGTAGTTTCTTTAGTTAATGTCTGTTTAGATAATAATCTAGGAGTATATGTCTTAGTTCCTAAAGATAGTGGAGTACCACTTGGAGGAGTTATTGAAGTAGTTTTTAACGCAGTTGCTTCTAAATTGGTTTCTGTAACTCCTGATCCTTGATGTAAACTCAAGGATTGTTTCTGTAATGATAGTTGCTCTAACTCTCTAGAAGTATATTTTTTAGTATCAAACTCTAATATAGGCGATTCTGCTATTCCTACTTCTGTAGCTGTTGTAACTAAATCATTACCTCCTGTGAAAGAGGAAGTTACAGTTGTTGTCTTAGTGCCAACTTGTGTTGGGGTGTAGGTCTTAGAATTTAAAGTTATCCCAGACAAAGAAGTTGGACTTAATTCAACTGATGATAAAGTAACGTTATTCCCCGCTCCTACGACTTCTTGTAAAGTTCCTGCTGTAGCCGTTAGAGTATGGGGAGGAAATGCTTTAGATGTATATTCCTTAACTCCCGTATCTTGAACAGGCACACTTTTTGAACGTAGTTGAGTAGCTGTTGTAGTTAATTCAGTACCTCCTTTTAAAACAGTAGAATCTATACCCGTCTCTTTAATCCCTAAATCTACGGTAGCATATTGCTTAGTTTCTAAATCTAAACTAGACCCACTTGGAGGAGTTATTGCTTGCGTTTGTAGTTTAACAGCTTGCAAGTCAATATCAGATCCTCCTCTAAGGCTGGTAGTCTCTTTCGTTATTGGCCCTTCAGTAGAAACTGATGTAGGCTTATAATCATACGTTTCTAACTGTAAACTTGACCCACTTGGAGGAAGCATCTCTACAGAAGTTACTTCGACAGAGTCAAGGTCAATATCCTCCCCTTTAACTAAAGCGTTAGCTTTCTGTGTTATTGGTCCTTCAGTAGAAACTAATGTAGGAGTATACTTCTCAGTAGATAACTGAATACCGCTACCTGTTGGTAAATTTACAGAAGTAGACGTTAGAGTATCAACATTCAATGTTACATCGTTCGTATCAACAAAAGTGTTGACTGTAGTTCCTGAACCTGTTGCTTTAGCAACTTCTACAACTTCTAAATTACTTGGGGTTCCAGTCAATAACCCATCTGCAAACGTAGCTAATGTTTTTTCATTTGCGGTTGTCCCCGATGCAGGAGGGTTGTTATAAGTTACCTGAGAAGCAGCTATAGCTTTCCAAGTTTTATCATTACTGTTCCCTCGGATGTTTATCTGGTCGCCAGCAGTCGCTATATTGATTTGACCTTGTTTCTTCAGAGTCCTTAAATTTTTCTTATCATCACTCTTAGTATAATCTTTATATATTAGCCCCTCACCTAACCCTAAATTATTTAAAGTATTATATCCGCAAGACCATATGAGGGGCCCTCTATGCCCCTCTATACCACCATGATCCCTTACGGATCTTGGATCATCTTTGTCGGAATCATAATTATTTCTTAAAATAACCCCATCTGCAAATTTAAATAAAAGAACATTATATATACCGTACTTCTCAGTATCTTCAGTCCCATCACCATCCAACAATTCAAATGGTGTTGATTCAGGAGGATCGTCTTCTTCTGTCTTTAACAGAATATAATCATCTAAAAGCTTCCCCTGTTGATCCGTCATAAATTGTGAGTACACACAACCTTTCTTCGTATCTAACTTTATCTTTAAAGGACTTAGTTCATGCTTTTTAATTAATTCTGTAGTAAGTGGATGGATTTCATATAAGTAAGCTTTTGTTATATAAACAAACTGATCCCCATCAGGCTGGTAGTTATAAGGTTCATGCTCCTGACGATAACGAATGTCGTCTTGCGGAGTAGAGCTAATAGAACTAGGTGATGGATTATCATAAAACCCTTCGGAATCAAAACTTGGTGGGGGTTGCTCAGATAAGTTACTTAAAGAGGAATCTGTTATACTCCTGTCAGCAGGGTCTATAGGAGTTTCAAAAGCCCCAATGTTACCATCTTTAAAATCTATGTTCATTAATCAAATGATGGTGGGAATACAGTAGTAGTTTCTTTTACGTAACCTCCCCTAGCTTTTTGTTGAACAACCTTAACTTTAAGCCCAGTTGCAACTATCTCATCAAGATTTGGTGGTCTTGTTTCAGGCAATGTTTTAACATATGAGGTATATTTATATACAGGGTCAGTAGTTCCTGTAGTGAACCCAATTTCACCACCTAACACTGGGCCATTAATTAAACAAGCTGGTATTCTTATATTTATATAAGGAGTAGAAAACGCAAAAGACTGGGGCTGCATAGCTTTAGGAACGTCAAGAGTAAACTCTGTTGTCTTATACTCTTTTTTAATTACTGCCCTACAAGGCCCCCTATACCCTTCGGGGTTCATGTGGTACTCTGGATTATGTTGCACCTGGCCATCATGCTTCTCCCAAGCTACAGATGAAATGCTTTGTAATACAGGTGGGAATGTAAAATTAATTGAAGTGTCTAGTTCTTCGATAAGTAAAGTAGTGTTAGCATTAATAGCTCCGTCAGTAGTTGTGCCTGCAATTGTTTCAGTCTTAATGACTTCAAACCAATCTGTAGACACCTGCCTCCCTTCTTTGTAAAAAGCTGCAGTTTTATTTGGATTCCCCTGAGAGGGTGAAGATTCTCTATACTCTATAGTAGTGCTCCAATAAGAATTATCAGCATCAGAAAGTAAAGTTTGTATATTTGAAGAAGCTCCAGTAGGAGTTTCTCCCAATGCAAAATAACTAACTGTTGTTTTTAAATTAGAACTTGATAACTCATCCCACTTCAGAGACTCAATGTCTTCTCTAACAAAATACACTCGTTGTTCAACAATGAAATACCCATCTAATTCTGGGTCGCCTAACCGTTTTTGTTGGCGTGACATTAAGATGTAACCTTTTCCAGTAAAGTTAGCTGACGAAGGTTCAGTGGGCATAGCATCACCAGCTTCTAAAGAAGCATCATCTTCTTTAAAATCTGTTCTCGGTGTGACATAAGTTCTAACAACAGAATTAAACTTAGACTGACCTAAACTAGCTTGTGAATATTCAAAGTTGTACTCATCTTGGCTAGATCTAGAAGCTGCATAATAGTACTGGTATAATTGCCCTTCAGCATCAAACTGTTTTATATAGACTAGTTTGTGGTTAGGGAACTTAGAAGTATTTGGATGAGCTGAGCCATAAACAGGAGGTGTTTTACCAACACGTTGTTTATCTACAGTCTCATAAAATAACAGATCTTGAACATTTGGGGATACAAATGATAATACTGTCTGCCTTTGAGGGCTTGGTTGGTTTCTATTTACAGGCACTTGTCTTATTAAGCTTCAGTTAGTGTATACCGATACCCAGTGAAATACTTTAAATCTACTGTGGACGAAGCCCCATAATCACTTGTTAAATTCTTTTTAGTAACCCCATCCAGTTCGTATACTGTTCCAGTTCCTTGTGTAGAAATTTTAACTAAATATTTATTAGTGTTGCTGTTTACATTAGTTTTGCCTTCCATTATTGCGGTTCCGACCGCACCAGCACTCCCGTCAAAAGTAATAACCCCCGCACTAGTTACAGAAGCTACTCCTAGCCCGTCGTTATCGGCTGTTGGACATTTAACATGTACTGGATGATCAGGACCAACGGAGATTAAATTTACTAAACCTGCTGGTATACTAATATCATAAGCAGTTCCTGCATCAACACTGACAGAAAGACTGCCAACAGTATTTGTGTTCTTAATAATTAATAACCCTTCATGCTGGGCATCAGATCCTGAAACAACGAGAGTACCCACATCTATAGCACCACCTGCAACCAAAGCCCTAGCCCCTCCTGATGCATACTCATTAAATGGGTTTGTATTAGAATATGTAGATGCTGATGTGCTGTATGTTTCACTATGTATATGATTGCCATATACCAGCCTAACATTTCCTGAAATTGAAGTTGGCATCCTTAATTATAGGGCTAAAGCAAGTAAATAGCAAGCCTACTCACTTTAAGAAATAGTGAAAATTAATTGACTTCTTTTTATCTAGAGCGAATATCAGGCATGGAGAAAATATTTATTGCTACCCCAACATATGGATACCAAGCCTTTATAGATTATATGCATGGTTTAGTTAACTTTGTAGCAAGTGATTCTCCAGAAGATTTAAAATATGAGACATCTTTACACTTACACTCAGGATCTTCACTAGTTACACACGCTAGAAATAATTGTGTGCTCCAGTTTTTAAAAACAGACTGCACAAAGCTACTGTTTATAGACGCTGATATTGGATTTGAACCTGAAAACATTTGGAGGTTACTAAGGAAAGATGAAGATGTTGTAATAGCCCCCTACGTAGTTAAGACTTATTCAGGGGAAGAGAAGGATAACTTTGTTGTACATTACAAAGACCCAAGCAATATAGCTGTAGATGACCAAGGTTTTATTGAGATAGAAGCAGGACCAGCAGGTTTTATGATGATAGATAGAAAAGTTTTTGAAAAACTACACGAAGCTTATCCTGAGAAAAAAGTATTTATACGCCACCTTATTGAAGGTGTAGTAACAGAAGAACCAAACTACTACACATACTTTGATTGCAGTACTTCAGAAAATGGACACTCAGGAGTAGGTGAAGACTTAGCTTTCTGTAAACTGTGGACTAAAATAGGTGGTAAAATATTCTGCGATGCACACGCAAAACTTACACACTGTGGCACACGTCAGTTTAGTGGTGCTTTAATAGAATCGTTAGTAGGGAAAGAGTAACTATTAAACTACGAAAAATATGTAGGCATTTCGTCGTCTTCTTCGTCTTCTTCTTCTACTACAAGATCTGAAGCATTCATTTCTTTAGCCCTATGAACTTGTAAAACAGCGTCTACTATAGACATCTCTTTGTTCTGCAAATCTTCTGCCATATCTGATGTTACAGTGGTTTTAATTAATTCAACCTCGGCAACATCATTAGGGTCCTCCATATTTGGAGCTCTGTCGTTCATGTATTGAAATATAGAAGATATTATCTCAGGGTTGATTTCTCCTTCAGGTATTTCATTGTCAGACTCTGTGGGCATCTCCTCTTCGGCTGCTGACAAAAGATCCGTTGCTGCTTCTAAACGAGCGTCCATGTCTCCCATATATGATTCAGGATCTCTATTCATGGCAACTTCTTGCCCAGTTCTAGAAGCTTCAGCTTCCGCTGCAGCCATACCTTCTGAATCATAGTTAAATTGTTTTTTTCCTACTTCTGGCATAATATTTATTTTTAATAAAAAATAACCCTGATCCCCATTTTTGCAAGGAGATCAGGGTTATTGTGATTTATTTATGTAGAGCTCCTTTTAAGGAAGCCCCACTAATTAAACTGCAGCGAGGGTAGCTGTATCTCTCTTGAAGAGAATTACATAACCAAAGTCTGTCTTAATTGGCTTTGATGCAGCAGCCATGATACCTCTGAAGAAACCAATGTTTCCATCTGGGTTACGTACAACATCAGGAATGTTAGTCCACTTGAAGTCACCTTTATAGCTGACTGGATCAAATGAGAGCCCATTCACATTGCCAATAGGTGAAGGAATCAAGGACTCCATCACATCTTGGTGTAAGATGTACGCCACTTCAATAGCAGCACTGTCATAAGCTGAGTTCATCACAACTTTCTTGTTTGAGTGATCCACGTCATAGACAGGGACTTCAACAAGGTTGTCATTAGCACCACTCAAGGCAGCGTTGAATCGTGGAAGCATATCGTCAACTAAGTGGTAGAAACCTCGGAAAGATTTCTCAACACCTAAAGGAGCAATAAGTTCACTCACTCTAGAGTTGTTGTAACGAACGTCATCACGGAATCCAGACTCAGTCTGTAATTGATATGAAGCTTCTGATGAGCAAACCAATGTAAATACTGGTCTACCGTTCTCAACTCCATGAGCATTACTTCCAGCACCTTTACGCACTAATTGGAAATAAATCTTATCCAAAAGAGCGTTAGAGATGTTTCCAGTTACGTCAGCGACGTTATCTGAAGTTCCACCATCTCCACCAGCGGTAGCAGCAGCATCAACATCTAAAAGCTCAGTTGCGTCGGTAGAGTGTGTTGCTTTACCTTCAGCGCCAGTAGCAAATATAGAAGCAGCAGACTTAGCGTATACAACATTGTTACACTGTTTGTCATACTGTTGACGGTAACGGTTCTCCCATGAAGAGCGAGTAGACTCTTTAAGGATATCCATAATAGCACGAAGTTGCTCTGTACGATGAGCAGCATAACGTAGTTCTTCAACATTGATACGTGGCGACTCAATTACAGCCCTACTAAGACTATAACTTTTAATAATCTTTGAGAAGTCAATGTGGTTAACATTGTCTCCGCCAGTAGGAGCCCCTGTCGTAGATTCAGTTTGATTAGCTACAAAACCAGCACTAGCTGATCCTTGTGTAGTTCCCAACGCACTCCAGTTAGTACCAACTAGAGCGGCAGACTCATCAAGGTCTGCGTCGAGTGGTGATATTGGAAGAGCACGATCATAGATCAACGTGTTCAGTGTATATCCCATTCCTTCTGGGAATGTAGATTGTTTAATAAGATCAATCCAAGGACTAGTGTGAAGAGTTGATTTATGAATATCATTACCAATTCTTCCCGCTTCTTGGGTCAATATAGTGTTAATAGTTTGCTGTGCAGCGCTACCATCGGTAGGTGCTGACAGACTTCCTGGAGGTCCAAATGCCATTTTATTTAATTTCTAATTGTTTAGTTAAGTAAGTACAGACCTCTCCCCTTTCAGTCGGTGAGCGATCTAATTTCAAGTTATGGTGAATCTTGCTTACTAGAACTACTTAAGGCTAGAGCAACCTACAAAATTCGTTAATTGTTTTTGGCTATAAAAGACTGAACTAATTAATGGCTAGAGCAACCGTCTCGTATAACTACAAAAATATAACCTTTAAATAAACAGATGCAAACAGGGATTTATTCCGCCACACCTTTCTCTACAGCATCCATAAATGAAATGATAGCCACCTTACCCTCTTCGCCTTCTTCGCCTTCTTCGCCTTCTTCACCTTCTTTGTCTTCTAACTCATCTTCATGAACTAGACCTAGCTCTTTGAAGATTAAATGCTCTTCCATTGTATCAGCCATCATAGACTTCCTAGTCTTAGGCTCAAACATTAGATGCGGTTCAAAATCTTTTTCGTCTACTTTCATGATTTTGGTTTTGAATAATTTGGTTTTGGTTTTTTTGGTTTTTTAGTATAGGCCATATTATTTTTTCTTTCTAGCTTTGTATTTTTTGCCTGTTGCCCTAATGAAGGCAGCTTTTTCGGCTTTTGTATAAGGAGCTCTCTGCTCACCTTTAGCAGCAGCTTTCCTTTTTCTACGAGTTCCTGCTGCATATTTTGCAGAAGAAAGACTTTTAATGGCTCGCTCAGGGAGATATCTCTCACCTGTTTCAGCAGAAGGCTTACCAGACTTAGTACGCCACTTCTGCTTCGTCCAATCTTTTAAATTTTTCTGTGGCCCTCGTAATGCCATTATGTATAACCTCCACCTGCTTTTTTATATTCTCTAGCCAACATCTGAGCTTTTCTAGCAGACCACTGACCTGCGTTACCCCCTTTAGATCCAGCCATAATACGTTTAAATAAACGCTTACGCATTCCAGGTTTAGTATAATTACCAGCCTTGTTTACGGTAGACTTCTTCTTCACAAATTTTATTACCAGAGTTTCTTACACGCCCAGTAACGAGCAGTTAATTTATCATTTGCAGTAGCACATTTATGACGAGCCCTAAAACTTTTGCGTCTCTTAGGATTTTTGTGCTGTCTAAAATCTTGATAGTCTCTATGCCCAAACCCAATCTTACGGATCTTGTCGCCACTCTTAGCTAATACAAAAAACTTCTTCTTACTATCAGATGGTGCCTTCTTTGGTTTGTTAAAACCAGAAAAGGTTTCACCACGGTAGCTTATTTTGCCAGATGGAAGTCTCTTGTAACCCTTGGACATATTTAAAGGTCGTTAGGATCAAAGCCAAACTTATCAATTATTTCATCGGGCCTGTACTCTTGTAATAAAATTTCCCCTAGTTGTTCATACATTTCTCTCACGGATGGTGTGTTCGAGGGTTTCCGCTGACGTTTCTTTTTACTAAATTCCTCCATACCCTCATCAAGCGCCTCTTTCTGCATCTCTTTAAAGAAACCAGTCTTAGACTTAGGTGCATCCTTCTTTTTCTTTTTCTTAAGCTCTTTTTCCAAAACATCAACTTTCTGAGAAGGTTTTATTTTTGGTTGCTTGCTAGGTGGTTGTTTGCTAGTTGCTTGTCGCTCCCCTGCTTCAAGTCTTTGAATAGCTTGGAAAAAAGGATCTGACTCTATCTCCTTTGCATACTTCTCTTCTTCAGCTCTAGTGCCATACTTGCCACTAAGCCTATCTATCATACCCCTAATCTCCCTTAATGGGTTAGGGTTCTTTTTTTGTTCACCTGGCATAATACATAAATTAACAGATAATTTATGTATTTCAAGGGGCTACTCTACAACATCTAGCCCAATGCAAAACTTTGGTGGAAGCACCTTAGCTTGTACATCAAGGGACACTCTCACAGGAGCACCACCAGCGCCAGAAGTAAAAGGTACAGGAACACCCGCACCTGCATTGATACTCTCACATGAAACATTACTTAATGCTAAAAGGATTAGCCCGAATATTGGTATTAACTTTAGTTTTTTCATAAATCTTATCCGAAAGCTGCATTAACGGCTTCTGAAAAACTCATACTAGATGATGTTTTGCCCTCACTTGAAGTAGGTGATCCTGACATCGTCGGCTCTGCACTCTCATAACTTGATAACTTTTCTAACAAATTATCATTTGTTTTCCTACTCTTCATCAATTCCCTAACAACATTAGGTAAAATCTTAGAAGCAACATTGCTGTAAGCAAAATCTACAGGGTGGACTACAGAAGGATCTATGTCAGCAATAGCTTCCTGCACAGTTGCCATGTCTAAATCATCCAACCCTTTCAAAAAAGGAAGCTTCTCCTGCACTTTTTCTACTACAGTCTTAGCTACATTCTGCCTAACACGGGCATTTTCAGCTTTAACTTCATTCATCTTCTGCTCTTCCATCGCTCTGGCTTCAGTTAAAGCTTGTTCAGCATTCTCAACCAACTCCTCACGCCTAGCTAATAATGGATCAATGTCCTCTATAATCCTATACAACCTAGCTTTATCCCTTTCGCTTGCTGTAGGTAAATAATGTTTTAGTGCTGCATCCTGTTCCGTAGCGTCGTCCATCGCAACAACATCAATCAATGCATCTGTATCAAGGTCATAATGATCAGCTATCGCTGACACCTGCTCCAGTAAAACTCCTAAAGGTTCTGTGATAGCTTGTTGATATGCTTCAGTCGATTCAAGATCTGTAAAAGATCTTTCCTTCTCGTAAACAGACAGCTTCTCTTGCAAAGCATCCACATCTTTACTCTCAACAAGACCATTCATCTCATCAATCTTTGATGATTGCTCTTTAAGCTGTTGCCTCAACTGCTCTACCTCGGTCTGATTGCTTTTCAATTCAGATTTTAGTTGTTTAAACCTGTTGGCAGCTTTGGGTGTCCAGTCATCTAACTCTTCCGATAAACTATCTAAAGCATCTTTAGCCTCTGAAGTTTCTTCTTCTGATGAATCTTCAGCTTCAACTTTCTCTTCAGTAGCTTTTTCTGTTGACTCCTCAGTAGGCTCTTTTGCTTCAGTAATTTCTTCTGTTGCTGTTTCTGCTACTTCTTCTGCTGCTTGTGGCTGCTCAGGGGCAGCCTCCTCAGCTGCTGAAGGAGCATCTAATTTAGCTAAGGCAGCTTCTAAAGCACCTTGGAATCCAAGGTTATCTCCAGAAGCATCGGGTAATGCATCAACTCCAGTTTCTGGTGAGGCTTCTGCTACTGCTGTGTCTGTATGTGTGTCCATTCTTCGGCTTGATAAGGTGTGGTTTTATTTCCTTTAAACTGTGTCAGTTTGTGTAAATCTTCAAAAGCATCACGGTATCCAGCATACCAGGACAATCGATTGCTATTTCCATTAATATCAGATCCGATAGTTCCGTATGTGGGTCCTGCAACTTCTTTAAGTGTAGCTGCTGCCGTCTGGAAAGCCTCAGATTCCAAGACTGATTGCAACTCCTCAATTTTTTTGACATCTTTAAACCACCTATCCAATGGAATCGGTGCAGTTATTTCTTTTGGCATATATTAAATCTTTTCTCGCATCTTCATGACATTCTCCGCATCACGAATAGCTTGCTCTTGCTCAAACTTGGCTTGCTTGATCTGCATGTCAAGTTCTGCTTTCTGTTGAGCCATCTGCATTTTCATCTGGTGCTCCTGAACTTTAGCTGACATCTCGACAGAACCCTCTTGCTGAGGTTGGTTTTCAGGAGCACCTTCAGGCGCTTGCTGAGCCTGCATGGCATCACGCTCCATCTTCTGAACTTGCTTACTTGTATTATTGATCATCTCCTCTGCGAATTGTAGCACTTGTTTAGTTTGCCCCAATAAGCCCTCCATATTAGGGTCATTTGCCACTTGCTGCGCTGTCTCCGATATATGTTGGTAAAACGCCTGCAACGCTGGTAGCGCCTGCACAGGGTCAGCAACACCCATGTTCAGCTGCTCAATCATCTGATTCAACTCTGGAACATGAACCTGCAAGTGCACACCATGTATCTCGTTACTCTCAACAGGTACAGGCTGACCTGCCATCAATTCTTTGTTCTCTAAGAAAGCTATCTTGTTGTCCACTGTTGGCCTAGCACCCTCCTGCTGAGGGGTATACCTGTCAGCTAAATCATGTCCCACCCGTGTTGATACAATATCACGAGTCAAATTACGCCTGCCCACATCATCAAAGGACCCACTTATTCCCTGCAACTCCCTCAACGCAACAAGCCTATTCGCATATGAACCATTACCTATCGACCTCACTGCCTTCGTCCTCTCAGTATCTAACGTGTCAATAAATTCACGGTCAATGCCTCGTGCCTCACAGCGCATGTAAAAATCTTTTAGTAATGGATCACTATTCTTACCCACAACAATTCTACGCACAACCTCTCGAAGGAGCCTGTTCCATGAAGCATAAAACAGGTTCAATGAAGCACCCGACAATCGAGTGGTCACATCCATGTCCGAAACAACCTGCATCTGATTACGATAAGGAGATCCTTGCTGCGATCCGTAAGTGCTCACAGTATCAGTGTTCATAGCAAGCTGCTGTGAAATATCTTGTAGCGCAGGCTGCACAGAATTACTTAAATTGGGGACAGCCTTCTCTACCAAGTTGACACCTGGAGACAGTATGGCGTAAGCTCCGTAATACGTGAAACCTAATTCGTCTAAAGACCTTTGGGAATCAGGTTGTATCATTACAGCAGAGGCTAACATTGCTCCATCTACCATCTGGCACCTCAACCGATTACTCGTTTGAATATGGTTAAATATGCGATGCCCTAATCCTCTGACTGAATGATACGTTCCGTTGGACCCAACTCCATACGTAAACATTACAAAAGCTTGCTCAGGCTTTTCATAGCGAGAGAGCTTTTTATACATAAAATCTTTAGGTGACTTCTCAGCACATATGTAATGAGAAACCGTGCCATCTAACTCTCGCACCCAAAAATGCAAAACTGATATTGTTGGGTTCTGGTAACCCTCGTAAATATCGTTGTTCTTAAGTTCTTTCTGTAAAGTCTCCCAATCGTCGTAATGCCTATCTGAGCGGCCATCACTCGTAGCATTTTTTATTAAAATTCTTTTTACTTCTTCAACATTCCACCCAACTTTCTCGGCAGCTTCTTTGTTTCGGATATACCCAAACAACTCGTGCAAGTGGTATTCCCTACGTCCTACTGCTACATCAATAAGGTTTTCCGAAGAAGGAGTCTGCCTTGGAATAAGTACATCGGTAAAGCCACCTACTCTGAACTTCCATTCATCAGGCGTATCAAAATAAGCTAAACTTACTCCATGCTTAATGAACGTAGTACAAAGACGTAAGTAGTTACTGTGAAACTCAGGCCATGTCCTTAGTAAATGAGTTATCTCTTCTGCTAAGATATCTTCTTTAGCTTTTATCTCAGAGGGTTCACCTTGTGTTCCTCGAACCTCAACCAATCGCTCCAGTGAAGAGTATAAATCAACATAAGAAGATAATGAAATATCTAAGAGGCGTTGGGCCTCACCAAAGTTTAAGTTAGTCTTAAGACCCTGCCCACTAGTGTTTAATTGAGTTTGACTATAGGGACTCGCCCCGTCGAACATAGCGTCTACTCTTGATCTGTTATAAGAAGAACCCTCGTCAGCTTTTCTTAAACCTTCAAATATAGCACAGGCACTTTTTACATTCTTTATTCTGCTCTCTAAAGGTTTACCTTTTTCATCAAAGGTTTCTAACCCATCTAACGAGTTTAAATTATTGCTGATATATTCTTCCATTCCAGATGAAATTTAATTCTTTTTTTGCTTAACAGCAAGGGCTAATCAGCCCCATGCACTAGCTACAACATCTTTAACTCTCTTCATCCGTTTCCTCCCATCACTTAAGTAAAGGGTCACGTAGGAACTCTTAGGTTTCATAGTAGCATTTAACAAGTAGCACCTACCTGCATTCTTACCCCTCTTTGGCGGATCAATGCAGTAGATAGCACCATATGGAGTTACAACATAACGAGGGAATTCAGGTACAGAGCGCACATCATAATTCTTTTCAATATCCCTCTGGCTTAGAATGTATTCCTTCTCTCCAAAAATAGCTCTAGCTAATCTCTCGGCATCGAATGAAACTTTTTTCCCCGCCCTTGTATAAACTTGAGCAAACCATTTAGCCCCTCTCTTCTGTAAAGCTATGCGTTTCCCTTTGCGGTAAACAAACCCGTTCTTATCTATCTCGTATGAGTGAGTGTCAGGTATGTGTTTCCTTGTAGGCTCTTTTAGAAAAGCCTCTTCAAATTTCTGAGCGGTTGTAATTGTCTGAGCGGTCATGGTACTTTCGTAAATTCTTGACAAGGTAGCAGAGAAAAGAACTTTAGTCTAGCCCATATATAAAACTTTCTTTAACTCTTTGATGCAATTGTTTCTCTATACAGAAACAATTACATTTCATAGTTGGGGAAACTTTTCACTCTAACTATACATGCTATAATCATTCCACTTTTGGTTTACTTATATGTTTTGCTTAGTTTCGTTATAAACGAGCGGTTTTTCAATGACTTCTACTCAACCGCTCAGAGATTTACTGACCGCTCAGAGATCTGCTCACTACGCTTGTTTTCCCTCTGTTTCTTTATTTTTTCTTTGTTTTCAATATAGTATTTTTTATTGTATTCTTTTTGTCTGAGCGACCACTCAGGGTCTTCTGCCCTTTTCAATTCCTTTTTACGAATGATCCGTTCCTTGTTTTTATTATAGTACTCACGTTGGTACTTGAGTCTTTTTTCCTTGTTATTTACGTAGTATTCTTGTTTTTTCGCATCAGCCATGCCATTGATATAATCAAAGAAAATGGATTTTGTCAAATTTTTTCATACACTCACATATATACTACGTCAGCTCCTGGAAAAAAGTAGCTATGGTAGGGGTGGGGTGGTCTTAGCTGTTTATTCTGAATGAGTTATGCAACATTCTACATGATTCATGCTAAAAAGTAAAGTGAGCTATGACACAGTATTAGAAGAAAAAGGATCATTTTTGCTGCAATCCTATTAACTAGTTCATTCTCAATGAGTTATGAGCCATGAACCATGAGTCATGTTACATAAGTCATTGATAATGAATGAGTTAAGTATGGTTGAAATAGGGTGAAAACTTTTTTCAATTCATAACTCGTTGATTATAAATGAATTAAAAGAATAATATAAGAATATGTATGAAATAATATAAAAAGAGCTTGAATATATGAAAGTATATGCTAAATTGTTTGTGTTGATGAAATCAGCAATTAAGCAACCGAGCCAATAGGGAGTAGGTCAGAATTGCCTAATTTTTATCACGTTTTGAGTAGTAGTAGTAGTAGTAGTAGTAGGGCATATCATGCATTGCATACCATGCCAAGTAGATTCTAGACATCTACGTATTTCGATACAAATAAACTAGAATAGGCGACCTATCGCACGCTGAGACATATTGCGAGCCAGAACAACCCTAAGCGATTATTGCTAGTTGTAGACTCTAGTTATGAGGTAGAGAATCGTATGGGCGATGGGCAGAGATGCGTTCCATGCACGAATACATGGATTACCGTTCTGGGTGCTAGTGATTGGAAACATAGCAAATGGCGTATTATTTCGCCATGGAGACGATGCTTTTGCCAGAAATGGCAAGGGTTGTAGTGATCGGAAGCCCTTATGGGAAATGGGGTGCGTTCATATTTTACCAATATGAATGTCTGAATATTGAGATTGGCGATGAATGCGTCTTGTCAGAGAATGGCATATAATTCGAACGAGCGATCCCTAGAGATGATGAATGTTAACTCGGTAGCACACACCAAATCTACATAGGTTTGGTGTGTGGATTGATCGCCTAGCAATTCGGCTAGGTCATCAAATCACATACTAAATTAATATTATGAGCGATAAGAAAAAAGATGCGATCACTGAAATCAAAACTAAAATCCTTAACAATCCAGTACTAGCCTATACGCTAGGATTAGGATTCCTTAAGGCTAAGCCTAAAGCTAAGGATGTGGAATTGATTCTAGAGATGACTGGAAAGTCTGAGGAATACGACGTGGAGAAGATACGTCAAGAATGTCACGACGTACTAAATCGTGTAGGTCAATTGACTGGATCTTTATTAAAAGGATCTGTCGGTAGCATACGTGGATTTAGGTCTGGCACTGTCATGACTTCACTACGTGGAACACGTTTCGGTAGTATATTTGCCTCAGCAATGGAAGCATTGACTGTTCTTGCTATAGACGATATAAAGTCTGGTAAAGTGCCAGAGTATATCAAAGTGCCTAATGGAAAAGATGGCGTTAAGTTTCAGTGGGAAGCAATGTGTTCAATACTTAATCGTATGGGCTTCAAGTTCGATAGATCATACGACGCTGTGCTAGAGTTATTCAATACACAACTTGAGGCTAATGGATGCCTTGAGCCTGTAGTGAAGACTCAAACTGAGGTAGAGAATGCCTTTGAGTTTGAGAGTGTAACTAAGGAATTAGCTACAGCATAACATTAACGGTAGACCCTAGAAACTAGGGCTACCATATTACCTCATCGGGCAATTGTCTGGTGGGGTAATATGGTGGACGGATAAAAGAGTGAAGTGCACCCTCTTCCGAATGCGTTTGCTTTGAGTAAAGGTGGCTTGATCACCACTGGAGAACTCAGTGGGTAGTAGATGTAACAGTCTATTATTAGAAGTTAGCGGGGGTGACTGGCTAACGGGCATTCCTCCTGGACATGAGCTTAAACTGTCCTTAATGAAACAAACCAATCTGGTAGATAAAAGGTATCAGTCTTCCAGTCTTACTGTGATCCGATAGACTGAGATCACATAAGTAAACGGATACCAGCTCCTAAGCATGAGTGCTAAACTGCTCTTAACAATTTCAAATGGTACTCGAT
>Ga0181406_1000194_pt1 | contig 23407 bp, 40 predicted proteins | sample 29SPOviralmetaG_FD_130135 | JGI IMG/M metagenome (GOLD analysis project Ga0181406, IMG submission 130135) | Marine viral communities from the oligotrophic San Pedro Time Series (SPOT) site, San Pedro Channel, CA, USA - 29 SPOT_SRF_2011-12-20 | ecosystem: Environmental > Aquatic > Marine > Strait... | reverse complement strand
TTCTGCGGTCACAGGCGCACCTGAGTGTTTCTCATCGAAATTAGTCTGAGCTGCATTCTTCCAATCGAAACCAATTGTTTCCTCCTTTACCAATGGGAGATTGCCTCCTCCTGTCCCTGCTTTGGCAGTTATGGTGGGACTGGTATCCACTTCGGAAACTTTTCCCTCCCACCTGCGATTCTCATAGACTTTGGTTTCTTCTCCGACTAAGTGACCCTCTCTCCCATCTCCTCCATTGGTATTCAGAGTCGAAGCCACATCCACTTCTCGAACCCTTGAGTCCTGGCCGTGATACTCATACACAATCGGATCTCCTGTGCTACCATTGTCTCTTGCATTGAGAGTGGGACTTACATCGGTCTTCCCATTAGGATTAGTCGGATCGAATATCTCGGGTTCTGTCACAATCGGATCTCCCGATGTATAGGGTGTGCTTGCATTGAGTGTGGGGCTTATGTTCTTGGGATTTTCACGAGGCGACTTCGAGTCGAAAATCTTACTCTCAACTGCGAGAGGGGTGAAGTCACTAACTCCAGCCGCATTACGCCCACTCGCCAGAGTGTTGGACGTTTCGCCATCTCCTCCTCCTCTTGCATCGAATACCTTGCTTTCGGCTATGATCTGCCTTTCTATTCCTGCTCTCTCTCCTGTTCCCTTGTAGTAGCTTGCATCCAAAGTGGGAGCCGGATCATGCAATGGCTCAACAACTGCCATGAAATTGTCCTTGTCAGGCATGAACTGTTGCATACTCCTGGTCGTTAGAGTTCCAGTCTTGTCCTCGCCATCCCAATTCTGTGCGATGAATGTCTGGTTGTTGGAACCCTTCTCTGCTTTGACCGGCCCTGCTACTTCTGTTTCCCTGACCTCTGATCGTTGATTCTGCTCGAAGGCGATTGGCTCTCTGATTATCTGAGTAGTTCGCGTATCACCCAGGTCGAATGTGTTGAGCGTGTTAGTCACATCATCCTTCACCCATGTTTCACAATCGGTCTTGGATTGCGCTCTGCGTGACTTGCGAAATATTCCTAACTCATTTGGCGGGACATCTTCAGGAGGGGGCGTTTCAGGAATAAGGTGTCCTGACGAAGCGTGTTGAACTGAGAGTTTGCCACCGCCACAGTCAGTATCTATCGTTCCTGTGATCTTAGGGATTACTCTTCTTCCTGGTTCGCTTTCTCCAGTAGTGCTTGTTCCAATGTATTCGGTAATTGCTTTCCCCTGCGCCTTGCTCTCCTTAGAATGCCCCTGCAAGCTTTCTCGCTCAAATAATACCGAGGCGGCACTTCGCCAATCTCCTCCAATATGTCCGACAACGAAGACTCTACGTCTTCGCTGCGGGACTCCGAAGTATTGAGAGTCCAAAACTCGGTAGGCGAACCCATACCCGATTTCTGCCACTTGTCCGAGGAAGATACCAAAATCCCTTCCTCCGTCAGATGACAAGAGACCTGGGACATTTTCAAAGAGGAACCACGTTGGTTGAATTTCCTTAACAGCTCGGAGGAACTCAAGGGCCAAGTTGCCACGAGGGTCATCCATTCCGAGTCGTTTTCCTGCAACCGAGAAGGATTGACAGGGGCTTCCTCCGACAACGAGATCTGCTTTTCCTCTGAACTCACTCCAATCAACCTCCTCTACATTTCCCATGTTCGGCACATCGGGAAAGTGATGTGCCAATACGGCTGAGGGAAACTTATCAATGTCTGCGAAAGCAACGGGATCCCAGCCCATTGAATGCCAGGCTTCTGATGCCGCTTCGATACCGCTAAACAGGCTGACATATCTCATCCACTCTCAACCTCCTCAGAGGGGCTTCTCCTTTTGAACACTCTGGATTCGGGAGGCATCAATGACTTCTCATATCGAGGGCAGAATCCCTTGAGGGCGCACCAGGGTTCACAGATGTAATTGAGTGAGTCACGAGGGAGCATGGGGAATTGGAGACCGTCCATGTCTCCTCTATAATTCCTATGATATAGGAGGAGATCGCTGATGGAGTTATACATTAGTCCCATCTCTTTGACTCTGATTGGCTCTTTGCCTCTGAACACTCCATCTCCTCCTGTGTGATCCCAACCCCAATATGCAATCTCTGCATCGTTGAAGTTTGCCTTGCCAACTACATTCCCCTTTCGATCATACAATCTATTGTCGCAATTCTTCATGAGGAATACATAGTATGCCAATTCCCTCCTCATGTGTTCCCACTTCTTCTTCTTATGCTCTTTGAAAACCCCCGTCTTCAGCTCATGGATATGATACTCTCCATTCTCATTGATGAATAGTCGATCAATCATCCCCGTGATGTGAATCAATTGGTCTTCATACTCAACCACTCCATGAAGAGTCAGCTCGTTGCCAACAGGCAGAAAGTAATCCAAGTTGCATTCCAATGCTCGCTCTGCCTCAATCCATAGATATTTTTTGATGTGTTCTTCTTCTCCTAACTCATACTGATCCAGATTAGGAATCAATTCCAAGAAGTAGTCATACAATGACTCGGCATCAAAATAAATTTCGACAAGTCCTCTTACGGAGTCTAAATCCACGTCATGATAGAATTGCTCAATGGCATCGTGGACATTGGTTCCTCGAATCATGTTGTCATTCTCGGGTTCCTTCACACCGAGGACATACTTGATGAAGCCCTGTTGAGCACAGAAGTCATACGCACCTACGGATGACTTAGTGAACTTGGGGAGGTGCTTCTCCGGTTGTCCTGGATGCCACCCATAGGAGGACACGAAGTCCTCATACCCCTCTACAGGGATGGGGTAGGCATTACGAGGGAATCTCACTTCTAAGGTCACGACAATCACTCATCGCTCGCACCCTTCTGTGACTGGTCTGTCTCGAATACCCCGTCCTTTAGGCTAGGCCACCCATACCATGTGGAACCACCTCTCTCCTCGGGTGCTCTCTCAAAGATGGTGTGCCGTCCAGGCATCTCAAGGGATGTTCGATTCTTAGTCAGAACGGCAAAGGACTTCTCGGCTCCGGTGAGCCTACCAATGTCGTCCCTCTCCTGGTCGATATAGAGGATTACTATCTGTTGCAGATCACCATCGCTGTCCTTCAACCACCCAGGAACCTCTTTGCCCTCGATGACATTTCCATCGCCGTCATAGACCGGCTTCATGTGGGAAACCGCATACACATGGACTCCCTTTGACATCAATGATTGCCACACTAAGGTAGCAGCTCGATAGCGAGTCTTACGAACGCCCCAACTGAATCTTGATACTCTCTTAGTGGCTACGCCAACGGCATCATTCCCAAGTCCCAAGTCATAGATCTTCATGACGTTCTCACAAACATCCTTGAATTTGTCTGCACCATCGAATAGTAGTGTCTTGAGATATGGCTTTGGCATCTTCCCATGCTTCTTGTAATGGGCTAATTGGGCATCCACTTGCTCATTAGCCATCTTGAGGAGTTTCATTGTCCTCTCATATGTGGCTAAGTAGTCAATCTGATCTTGAATCTCAACATCGGTATTCATCACAATCGGGTCGAAGATGATTATGTTCTTCTTTCCTCTATGATGTGCGTGTTTGGAAGTCTTTCCGCCCCTGTCGTAGTCAATGTGCCAAACCTCTGCCCCTTCTGCCAATTCCTCATCAGACAGAGAGTCAAGGATTAATCCACTCTTCCCCGAGCCTGGTGGGCCAGCGAGTCCACACAGAACATAATTCTCCAAGTTATCTAGGAAGTCATGACCTTCTCTCTCTGCATCCAATTCTGCCCATAGTGGGTTGTTGCTTCTCGTTGCTTCAACGATTTGCTTGAGGGGAGTCTTAGGGACTGTATGATTCACAGGTTCCTCAACAGTAGTCTTTGCCCAGGGGAGTGATGAAGCAGGTTCGGCTTCTTCTGCCTTCTCTTCTTCACCGAACATTCGGTTGTCTATCTCTTCGAGTGACATTCCCTCTGTATCAAAATCCGGTTCTTCGATCTTCTCGTTCCACACGTTCTTCTTGACCGGAGCAGGGGCTGGCTTGGGAGCTGCCCCATCTGACTCTCCGGTTGTGGTGTCCTTCTTGGTGAACCATCCAAATCCTGAATCATCTGACATTACTGATTCCCCCTTATCTGATCGGCAACCGTTAGTAGTGCGGCTACGACATGGAGATTTGAATAATCAATCTGTAAGTGTCCGAACAAAGCCATCATACTGTGGCCTTGTAGTTGTTCGGCATCACCATCTCTTCTGAGCCATGCAATATAGTCTAGGAATGTGCTTGCTATCTCCTCTTGCATTCTCAGTCACTCCTGAATCCGCCAAGCGAACCCAGGTCGTTCGTGTCGTCAGGAACGGCGGCGGCAATCCGACTCCTGTTTGGTATAGCATAGATGTTCAGAACATCGGCATCGAGCATCTGCTCTCCTGTGGTGTTGTTCTCCCATGTTCGCGTCTTGATCACGGCGAAGACTTGGGTTCCGGCGGTGTAATCGAGCCACTCTTCATCCCTCTTGACCTGGAAGGCATGGAAGTCCTCAATGAGCCTCCTTGAGACTGACAGATAGATAGCGGCAGAAGCATCCTCACGGCGTATAGCCTGGCTGAAAACGGACATACGGTGTTGCCCCCCACCTTCGGCGGAAAGCCCGTAAATCTTGTCTTCTCGACCTGCGTGATCCATGTAGTCCACCGTCCCTCTGATGGTGAATGTCGGCCCAACGAAACGTCCTGAATTGAGCTGAGTCTTGTTGTCATCATGATAGTCATGAACATCTCCCAAGTCTGGAACGAAGTTTCCGAATTGGACGAGTATCTGTGCAGGGTCGAAGATCTCCCCTGCCGCTTCTCTCATATCCTCGGGCAACCATCCAAGACCATAGGCTGGACTGATGTTGTTTGCCTTTAGGATAGGCGTAGTCTTGTCGAACCAAGATACGTCCTCCTCTGCCTGGAAAGAGATAGGCTCGTTAAGCCTGAGATCAACGTGTGCGGCATCAAACGAGCATTCTAGTATGATTGGGCTTCCGAAACCCTTTGCCTTGAAATCTGCCTCAGAGGCTACGATGCACAACCACTCTTGCTTGTATGAGTAAGCGGGCTTCGGGCCTCTTGGGCCACCGAGAAGTGCAATGCAGTATTTCTCACCAGGAACGGAAATCGCCCAGGGTGGAATATCAGTTTCCGGCGTATCTGCATCGAAGTGAACCTCGCTATCCTGAGCATCCCAAACGCGCCATGCACCCTCGTGGTATGCACCTCTGCCGATAGGGACTACTCTGTCGTCAGAGTATGGCTGAATGCCATTCTTTAGAACGTAGTCAATCCCTTGATACTTCAACTGTTCAATAGCCTTCTCTCTCTGTCGGCCCATTAGGTCAGTCCGACCATTGTTGCCGATTATCACACCGACATACTTGGTTCCAGAACCTGATCCTGCATTCCTTCGCCTGTATGTGACCTCGAATCCATCAACCAAGTATTCAGAATGCTCGTCATCACTAATCTTTGACAAGTCACCTTCAAACTCTTCAAACTCCTCTGGTCGTTCTTCCTTCCACCACTCGTGAAACTTCTCTATTGTTTCCTGTGGTGTCCATCCCATTATATCTTCAACTCTCTTCAATCCATCTGCCATTCATCTTCATCTCCTTTGTTGGGTTCTCTCCGTGCGTGGTGAGGGTTATGAACACTCTCATATTTGTTCAGCATCTCAAGGACTTTGACTACATCCTCATGTGTGCGTGGTTGTTCAATGATGCCGTTGAGATCCCTAACCGCTTGGAGTCCCTGGCTTGTGGATGACAGGTCATCCAGGCCGTTGATTATGTTGAGGATCCTGGTTATCTCCTCGGTGTCGGAGTATGTCAGGCGGACGGTTAGACCATGTGATTCAAGTGCTCTTTGAATCCCAGGCTTGATTATTGTGAACCACAGCTCGGGCCTTATTTGATAGCCGCATTTCCTCTCCGTTGTTCTGACGCATTTGATGCCGCCTCGGATGAGTGAAGCGAGGATGACAACATCACGATCATCCTGGTTGAGAATCCCCGACATATCCTATTTCCTCCACTCCCATTGTATCTGCTAATCCTGCAGAGCTATCAATGCCTACGATGTTGCCATTCAAGTATGCTCCAATCTCTCCCCATCCTGATGTAAGGATGTTCACTTTGACAAACAAGGGGGTTTCGATTCTGATTGCTTCTCCTGGTAGCCATTTCCACTCGGCACAATATCTCTTGAAATCCTGATCAGTTAAATCACCACTCGTCATTTCAGTTATGGGGAAGTAATCGAATCCATCTCGAACGCCTAGTTTCCACAACACATACAGGTTCGGCCCTTGAGCTAGATTCTGGAAGACCCGACCAGATAGAACCCTCATTATGCGATGCTTCGATACGGGATTCAATAGCGCGACTTCTTCAATTGTATTCTCGTATGTCAGAATCCCTCGGGCATTACGCAATAGGAATGGATGGCCTGTTTCTTGATATTTCTCGCTATGATATGGCCGATCCAGAGCAATCATTGGTTTCGTAGCCCATTCGGGAATACCCTCAAATCTCTCCCTACGCTTTGCGAATGTCATTTGTGGATCAGAAGGGTCTAACCAATCAATCAACAAAAGAGGATTATCGCGCATTTCTGCATAGTCACAGAGATAGATACCTGGTTCAAGTCCAATGGCATCTGCCCACTTCTCTATCCAGTCATCATCATCAGGCAATTCATACCCCGATGCCGTGAAACCAATAGTTTCGTTTCCCCTGTGGATAGTGACCCATGCGCCCTCTACGGTTTCCAGAAGGCATTTGGTGAACGCAACCGTGCTAACGGACTCAACGAGCGTAGGTGTTGGGATGACAAGTGGCGAACCAACAAGGGGTCTTACTGCGGTATAATCGAATGAATGCAATGACAAATCATTCACAGTATTACCTAAGCCCAGGAGATTAGCCGATGTTCTGATATGGTGGAATGGCTGATCATATGCCAATGCAAGAGCACCAATCACTTCCCTCCTCCTGATAGGGGCGGAACGAACGCTCAGGCGCATGAACAATGGATGAAGATCACGTTTGTTGATTCTATCAAACAGGGGTCTGATGAGCCATGCTCGAACCTCATTGTCATCACTAGCTAGTATCTTGGAGATTCTATCGACCACGCTCTTTGCATTACCTGTTGTCGTTTCTGTTTCCGATAGTTGGACAAGATGGGCAATAGGGTCAGGGTTCGGTTCAATCTCACTTGGATATGCATTAGTAAGCAAGTAATATATCTCCCTGAAATCCTCATCACTTAGCCGATTGCCATTGAGGCTTCGAGGATAGAAGTATGCTATGACTGTCCAGGGGTCAGTCATAGAGGCTCGCAGATTGTTCGCTACTATCTCTGCCCTATTCCTCAACTTGTATGCAGCCATGACTCGCCAGGATTCTGCAAGAGAACGATACGAGAGCATCTTTCACCCCTCCTCTTTTGCAATCTGCGGATGTGGCTTAATGTCCCAAAAGGCAGATTGAACCCAATGAATCTCACAGAGATGGTAGTGCTTATGCCATGCCACTGGAGGCTCTAGGCAAGAGTGGATGTGACACATCCCCTTCATGTCACTCTTCCTCAGTCCAATTGCTCGTCACGTCATCATACAGCTCTTGGTCTTGGAGTATCTCCATAATTGCATCTTTGCCCTTGTAGGTCATGAACCATCGCTTGCGAGATGATGTAGTCATGGCTCTGACTCTTCGCCCATCTAGTAGATCTCCCGAGATGTTCTGCAAGAGTGAGATGGAAACCTTGTTCCCTGTCGCATTTGATATGATGTAGCAGCAATCGAATGCCAATGTGACATAGGAGCGATTGGCAAAAAGCCTAGCATGGTTCCACAGATCGAATGCCAAATTGGCAATGACTACATGATCCTCAACTGATTTCTCACAAATGTCAAGTATCAACTTGTGATGATATTCCAGAAATTCATCAAGAGTTTCAAACTTCATTCAACATCATCCTCCATCTCAATCAATGGCTCTGGTATCTCGGTGTCCCAGGCATTCTCATCCTCTATGATCTCAGAGAGGGAATCACGGAGAGTCCTCGCTTCATTCCTAGTCAAGAAGAACCCGATGCGCGTATATCCCGTATGTCCCGTCTTCGATGGGACTACTCTGAACATCCTGAGATTCAAGACTCGGGATTTGAATGCGTTTGACGTGACTACATGGAGCTGCTCACCCATGTGACAAGTCGTTTCAATCTCTTCATGCACCGTATTGTTGTAATTGTGTTGCGCCATAATACCACTCTCTACTTCGTTGCCTTGTTAAAACACTCTTCTCTATCACATACATTATGCCCATCTACACACCCTGTCGCTTTATCCCTGCAAAACGAACAGAGCATACTCATTCCTCAGAATCATCACTCTTTAGGATCAGGTCTTCTGAATTGATTATCTCGACTGATTGCAATAGCGCATGAACGAGAGCCTTTCGAGTCTGTGAATCTCTCTTCTTCTTGGCTTTCCAGGCTTTGTATTCCTGCCTGTGAGAGTCGATTGGGCTATTCTTCTTACTAGCCATACTCAACCCCCTGATGCTTGGTCTGAAATGATTGATGAGTTTCCATCCATCTTTGTAATCCTCGCTATACTCAATCGTCCACTTTTTTCCGTCAATTATCAATTCCTCAATTTTTATCTCCATCTTCATTCCTCCTCTGTTCTATCCCATAGAGCTGCTGTTGATCTGTTCCGAATCCCTGCCCAGCATTGAGTTAATTGCATCGTGCCTAACCTCGGCCTCGCCATCTCTCCCAGGATTCGATTTGTCCTCTGTTGTTCTTCGAGAATCTTTCTCAATAACTCCTCAAATTCCTTTAGCATAATCACTCCTCCTCTTCTTTCTGCGCTTTCAGAGTCGCGCCTCTGTCATCAATGACGACATGGAGATCGTGCCAATCCTTCGTGAATCCCTTCTTGCCGCATACCGGACATTCGCCATCCGTCAGCTTGTAGTATGTCTGCTCAACGGCGATTGGCTCCACTCTTGCTATCGCACCGCACTTCTTGTTGCATACTGCTACATCTCCAATCCTATCCTCTGGAACGGTAAATTCGCCATCAAAGGTGAATGCTCTTTCGACCTTCATCTCCATCTCCCATCCAATTTCCCTAGCTAGTGTGGCAAGGTAATCGTGATGATCGAAGAGGCTTCTCTCATCCCCTGGTGTGGCTCTATCAATGTGAATCTCCGTCAGAGTCATCTCCTTGAGATCGGTTCGCACATACGTCCCTACTCCTTCGAGAGTCCAGACTCCTCCTATTCGGAGGCTATTCCATAAGCGCAAGCACCATTCGACTTCATCCTGGAAGGTCATTCTACCCACTCCCATTTCCTGCATTGGGGGCATCGCCTGATCGGCCTCTTCTCCTTAGTGATAATGTCATATCTCTCATCTCCTTCTTTCATCCTCGCACCACATGGTTCACACCATTCGACTTCTTCTTCACTCACGTTTCCCACTCCAGGTCATTGTCAGACATGGTTGCTATTTCACGAAGGTATCTCCTCACACGGAACCTCGCTCCTCGCTTCTTCTCCTTCTCGTAGTATGCAATCCATCCTTCTGCGGTCTTCAATCTCGAATCAACAATGTCCAGCCTCTCAGCTTTCTCAACACCGGCCAACGCAGTAAATTGCTCTGAACCAAGCAACCCACCTCTTTCTGATCTAATCTCGGCTATCGTTTCTAACCAGGGCTTACTGAGCATCCTGTATCTCCTCTCACGGGCATAAGCATCTCTTCTATGGTCTGCCATCGTCCATAGCGTAGTGCGTTATCGTTATGAACACATTACCTCAGAAGTCCTCGAACGGTTCCTTTTCCTCATCTTCAGCCGCACACCACCATGCCCAATCAAGTCCCTCGGGAATGAATTGTAAGACCTGGGGGTCTTCTTCACCGATATGCCACACTCTGTATGTCGAACCATCATCCACTTCAAATGACATAGGGAATGCAGGTTGCATACGACCCTCGGACAAGAACAACGACTCCATGAGCTGCTCATCGCCTCGTGGAATCGTGATCTTCAAGACAGTCATACGCTCGCCTTCTTGGTTAGGATTTTGTATGCTTCTTTAGCAGGTGCATCTATGATGATGGGATCCTGGTCGTTCTCCTCTGCATGAATCACCCATCGGGTAGTCCTCATGCCATTGATCATGAATGACGGCCTCATCAGCAACGAGAACGGGGGTTTGCCTATGGCATGACCTGCGCCCGCCCATACTAACTTTGCTCGCTTTGGCTTTGGTCTGGATGTCCATGTCTTCTCTGTTGGCCCAGGCACACTACTCACTCCTTCAAGTCCTCACACGGAAGTCCTCTCAGTTGCAGTATCATCCTCTTGATTTGCAAACGAGCCTCATCGACTTTACCGTCTTCTAGCCTAGCATCCAATACATTGAGCATCCCGACTAATGCCTCCATGTTCAATGAAATTCTTTCTAGTGGATTCGGTTGCACACCGAACCTCTTCCACCAATGATCACTCATCAGAATCCCTCCAAAGCCCTTCTTCTCCAGGCGTTGCGTTGTCTAATGTCTAATCCTCTAAGGTCATAGGTGGACGAGCCATAGCGATTCTTGACGACATACGGAAGCGCACCGCCCTTCAGCTTCTTGTGCTTGATCACGGTGATTCCTGTCTCATCGTTGCGCCACTTGTATCGGCGGTTCGACTTGGTTAGGTAAGTCTCGTCAGTCATTATATCGCCCTCTTTTGATCACCCTGGAAGTAGCAGGTTATGCACCTCAATGGATCTTCGGATTGGATTAGGTTCTCCCCTATGGTTTGGTCACAACCTATGCATATGATTGGCCTGGGACTCATTCTCCTAACACCTCATATCCATTTAACTTCAAACAATCACCACAACACACAATCGCATCGGGGTGACAGTCATGTCCTTCTATTGTCCTCATGCAATCACCCCAGGAAGGAAGTATCGGCAAGACCTGCGCTCGCCCTCCTTGCATACCTCACCCGTTGTAATCATGCTTTCCAGGATGGGCCTCCATGCCTCTTCATCAAGGTATATCGCCTTCTTGAGATAGCCGATGGTGCGCTTCTCATCACCCAGGGCTTCTTTGACGGTGGCAGCTACCTGCTCCCGCCTTGAGATCAAGGTGGAAGTGGCATTGACTACAGATGCCACCTCCGTTTCCCCCGAGGCTACAGGTGGTGAAACCGAGACAGAAGGGGATGCTTCTCTTGTAGTCACCTCGGTATTACTTGGGGAATCTGCAAAGACGGTGTTGTAATCCGTCTGTGGGACTGGATGAGTGTTCTTCTGCTCCTCCTCCGTTGGTTGAGCTGTTGGACACTCGACTGATAGATTCAGAACGGGAGTCCCTCGGCTCTTGGACTTGAATTGCCTCTTGAGTGAGTTGAGAAATAGCGCAACCTCATCGGCATTGCGAACCTCTGGAAGTTTCGATTGATTGATCTTCAACCTGCCTTCATCAGTTTCCTCTATCCCTCTGTCGATGTAGGCATTGATTCTATCCTTCACAGTAGTCATAGCGTATTCTGTATCGCCACCGAATACTGAGATTAACTCTTGGAATAATACTCCTGCAATCTTCTGCCAGGGTATAGTAGCAGTAGTCACCTTGTCGGATAGACCAACAGGGATTGACACCATTGGGAGATCAGGGTCGTCTGCCTTGATGGTGAAAACTCCACCACCCATCTCAATCTTGATTTCGGCATCGCCCGTCTTCAAGGGTTGTTTGCCTCTCGCTTGACGCTCTGCTTTGTTCAAGTATAGCCCATGTTCGTCTTGAAAGCCATCAATCCCAATCTCTGCAAATGCCTTCAAGGCATAGAACATTACCATTGGGTCGGTATTCAGTTTTGCTTCTTCAAATTCTTTTGTCATATTTTTCTTCGTCATCGGTATCACCACTTCCCCGCTTGGGGGATTAGTGAGGGGCGGTAGGGGTTATTAAACCAATCGTTCTAATTCCCTTCTCTGTTGAGCTTTCCACTTCAAGTAGCACTTACCACACATGGGATTACGATCTGACCTGCCACCCATTGTATTGGTGGCGTTAATTTCTGTTCTGCATTTAGAGCATATGATGGGCATGACTCCGAATGATGGTTCCTATTGATAAGTTGTTTGGGAGGAGGGGTATGTAAGGGGAAAGAAACCCTTGAGCCGCCCCTCCCCCCGCGACAATTGCTATTGCCCAGCATCCTCCGCCGCACGGGGTAATATCGACTCAAACCCGTCTTGTGAGATAGGGTTATTGAACACTCTCTCTGTTGATTGATTTAGAGCTGCCTTTTTGGCCCTTCTGATCAAACGGCAACACGTTCCGCATCGGTGTATCTCCTTCTTTGCACTCGACTGAATCTTTCGATTGCATCCTGGTTCGATACAGATTCGTCTGAGATGTGTTTTGTATTGAGGAGGCATCACTTCACCTCGTAGTCCAGGTAGTCATCTGCAAGTTTGTATATCTGCAAACTGTGCATCCCCATGACTCTTCGAGTTTCACCGACTAACTTGAAGCGAGGATCTTTAGCCAACACATTTGAGATTCGATTCATGGATTCTCCCCAATAGGTATTCTCTTTCAGATGCTCATAAATATCCGCAGTATCGGCCTCACCGACTTCTAGCAAATGCTTGATGATTGCCTTTCTCAAGCGTTTGGTTCTACCTGCGAATATCTTAGTGGGCATCCTAACCCATCCCAGGTGGTAGTTGCATCCCATCCCCAGGTTTCATTGAAATCACATCGTCAATTCGCAAGATTAGAGTCGATGCTTCCACCGCACTGGATATTGCGGTTCTGATTAGTTTTCTCGGTTCAATGACTTTCAAATCCTTCATGTTCTCAATCTCACCATCAATTGATACTCCATCATGAACATCTGCGCCTTTGAGGGAAAGAAGCGTATCGACAGGATCGGCCCCTGAGTTTTCTGCCAATGTCCAGGGGATTGATTCGAGAGCAGAGGCAAAGGACTCAACTGCCATAGCCTGTCGTCCTGGTGCCTCATGTGATCTTTCTCGTAGCACTCTAGCTAGGTGTGCGTAAGCAGATCCTCCGCCACTAACCATTATTCGGCTTGAATCAGATAATGCGACTACTCCGATTACATCATCAAAGGCTCTTTCTAACTCATCAGTAGTGTGCATTGTAGCCCCTCTTAGGATAGCCGTGACGCTAGTAGCATCCTCGTTGGTGACACATATGCAGATATGTTCGCCAAACTTCTCTTCTGTTATCCAAGATGCATCGCCCAAGTCTGTTGATCTCAACTCTTTCAACTCACTAACCAATCTTGCACCCGTGATTCGGCGTAGTGCCTCCATGTCTGAGTTTTTGACACGTTTTACGGCTAGTATGTTAGCCTGGGCCAAGTAATGAGCTGCTAGTGGGTCAATGTCCTTCTGACAGAAAACTGCATGGGTTCCATTCTTTGCTATCTCATGACACATGGCCTGGATGACTTCTTCTTCTCTCACAAGGAATGCTTCGAGAACCTTCGGATCGCTGATATTCAACTTACTTTCAATCTTGGTTTCCTTTGGTTCCAATCCCGTTTTGAGGAGGAGGACTCTCGCATCAGTCAAACTAGCGGGCATCTCTGAATGTATTCGCTCTTTCTCCACAACCAATCCTGGGAGTAATTCGCTCTGATCGTAAGTGCCACCCTCGAATGTTGATACCTTGATGTTATCTAGGTTCACTCCGTCCTTATCCCTAACTGCATCCATCGCTCTAACGGATATATCGGATAGGATGTCGATTGCAGACTCGGCACTCTTTCCAGTTATGGAAGTGCGAGCCGCATCTTTCAACTCATCATCACTCAATTCCCATCCCATTTCATCTAGGGTTTCATTGACAATTGAAAGAGCAAAGTGATAGCCCTTCACAATGATAGCGGGATGGACTTGCTTGGTAATCAACTCGCTCGCTTGTTCAAGCAAAGATCCAGATATTACGGCGGCAGAAGTAGTCCCATCATGACACAGAGAATCTTGAGTCTTGGAGATTTCAATAATGATCTTAGCCGCAGGATGCTCGGCATGAAGCAGCTCTAGGATTGTCACACCATCATTGGTGATAGTGACTTCACCACCACCGCCGACCAGGAGTTTGTCAAAACCAAGTGGCCCGAGTGTGGAACGGACAGATTCAGCCACAGCTCTTGCGGCGAGTATGTTGTTATCCTGGGCGTTTCTTCCACTCCTATTCTTTGCCCCTTCTTGCAGTATATAGATAGGTTCTCCATTCGGCCCCTGTGCCATCATGGTTCGAGCAAACCCCTGGTTCGCCTTTAATCATTCTCAACATTGACAGGCTTAACAGTCAGATTATTCTTCTTCTTCTGCTAACTCGGTCAGGTCATTGCCTCTCATGTAGCCATCGGCTGGTGGTGGCTTTCTGAATCGCTCTCTCAGATCTTTATCTTTTATCTTCTTAGGGTCAAAGTTTGGGTTTGTTCTCATTGTTCCATTCCTCCATCAAGGCCATTGTCCGGCATCGCTCATCATCTCAATCATTCCCTTCCATGCCTGATACATAGTCAAGGCAATGAAAATGCAGATTGCGAAACAAGCCGAACCGATCAGGACTTCGAGCATTCAATCACCTCATCTGCAAATGTAAGATGATAATAGCATAACCTAGTAGTGGGATTAGCCCAGGCCGAGCATCCCTCATGCTTGCACATCTCATACATAGTATCTAGCTCCCTGGTTGTAATCAATTGTCCAATCAATGGTCGTAGTGAACAGCGGCATAGACTTCATTCTTCTTCGGACGTGGGCGAATCGCTATGAACACTCTCCACCAATGATACTCCTGGGATGGATAAAACAGATTCAACCCAACTCGGCAACTTCATCGCTCGGCCTTAGTGATGAATCTATAACAACATTGTCCAACAGGCAACTTGATCTTAGCCTCAACCAATACCTTTCCCACACCATTAGCATGAGTTTCAACGAATGTCTTTGCATGAGCAAAGCCGATACCGTTGATCTCATTACCACATAGAGCACACAAATCATACTTCATTTTCTATCTCCTCCTTGCTTGCTAAATTCCCATTCACATATAAACTTCCAATCAATTTGTATTACAAATGCATTCGTGAGAATCTATCAGTCGAAACACTCACCCCTCTGGTTCAAACCAACAAATCTCGTTAATGCACTCCATAGAAGAAGACAAGGTGATAACTATGATGAAGACACGATATGATTGCTTGAGATGCGGTGGCATAACCTACTCGTATAGGGTATGCTCCTATTGTCGGAGAAAGATGGCTCTAGCCGATTATCAGAAGTTGATTACAACGGCTCCAAAGAAGAAAAGGGGGGTGAAGAAACTGAGAAACTGTGATGTTTGTGAGGCTCGAAAGGCTCGCAAGCAGAAAGCAAGAGGCTTTGCGCTATCGACCATCAAGGCAACAATCGCCTCCTCCTTTCAGCTTGCTCTGTCAATCGTTGTTCTCTACTATCTAATTCAAGAGGGGGTGATACTCTGACTGATGACGATGAGGAAGAATAAGGATGAGGGTCATGCCCCCTTCTCCCTGTAATCAGGATGGGTCTGTGGCAGCTTGTGCAACCTTCGCTCCCCCATGTTCTGGAGATACTTGCATATGTTCTCCGCACCCTTCTTGAATCTCTTTGCCGCTACCGCATCTCCTTCGGGGATCATCTGTGACATGAGATCATCCAGGAATATCCGGCGACCAATGTATTCCAACATCTCATACTCTACATGGGCTACGCTTCTCGCTCTTGATGCCATTAGATCACCTCGTATTTTTAGTCGAAAATCCAATAAAATGCTACCCAAAAGAGGAACCAGAAGATTAGACTCTCAAGAGCATTCACTCTTCTCCATCTCCTTCAATCTGCATCATGTTCCTAGTAATCTCATCCGCCATGTTCTGATGACCCACGATGAAGTCCCATCGAGCGAACACCTTTGCCACTATGGATGTCGGCCCCGTGACCGTGCGAGCTGTGAGAGGGTGAGTCATCGTAGTGATGGTATCTGCAATCGGCATTACGAGCATCGTCCCATCTGTCAGTATCACTCGTTCCAGGTATTCCACTTGCTTTCCTTCGTCTTCTTCTGTTGGTGTGTATGTTTTTGTCATCATATCCCTCCCTCTGTCACCACTTGGATGTTCTGCACCCTCGCCCTGGTTGCGGCCACATATAGTATGCAGACCTCCTCCTGGGCAGTTTGTGGTGATTTGTGCATCATGTGATCCAGGAGGAATATGTTTCTCGACTCCTCCTCCATAGTGAGTGATCGAAGGAGATAAATGTAGTCTGCCTCGGCCCCTTTGTATCTGTGAACAGATGTTAGATGAACAGGGTTATCCGAGCTGCCGAACAACTCATTCTTCACCCACTTGTTGAAACGAGATATAGAATATTCAGAGGGATTTGTCTTCGCATAAAGTGCGACAAGAGAATCGGCTAAGTCAATGTCATCCTTCTCTTTGACAAACCTGTCTTCCATCTCTGCAACCTTCTTATCTCCTCCTGCTCTCTCGATTGCTTGCTCCTGGCACCATAGTTTCAACATTCTAAAACGAGATGCGAATGATGATGGAATGGCTCCGCTAGGATTTCCAAATGAAATCCCCTTCTTCTCATGCTTGTTTTTAGGAGACTTGTATTCATTCTTCAACACCCATTTGATGGAGTCTAGTATCTCTGTAGAATCTGGTGTGGAGATGGGAATGCCTTGCTTCACCAATTCGATAGCCACCATTCCCAATGGGCCATTCAATCGTGATACGATGGCTTGAGTCGCATCGGGGTTATCTGCTCGCACCTCTGCCACTCTCGAAGCCAAATCACTCTCTGAGATTGTGATCTCATCTTCGCCTTCGGGCCAATTGGATGCGGAGCGAGGAGCCTGATGATCCTGGAAGGGCGGGAAATCATATCCAGGCCACGCCTCCTGTGCCATCCTTGTCGCCTCGTGGGTTATCCTCCTCGCACTCTCTGCAACGGCATAGGAACCACGCCATGAGTATGTCATCGGGTATGCTATGCACTTGGATGCAAGGGCATTCTCCTTGACCGCCTCTCTATCAGCTCCGGCCCATCCCATGATGCCCTGTCGGATGTCACCCACTAGCACTACTGTTTCTGACCCATCATCAACCAGGAGGCTACGGATAAGGTCGCCTTTAGTGACTGACAAATCTTGAATCTCATCTATGAATGCAATCTGATACTTGTTTAGGCTTAGGCCAAGAGCCGATGGCAACCATATCTGATCTGAGAATGACATGGTGCAAGTATCATTGTTAGTTTGCCTCCCATCCCCACTACCCCACCGATGCCTCCTGGGGGGCCACAATAACTGTGTTTTGTTCGCCCAATGATTCCTGTCCGATCCGAGCCTTCTCAATGGGTAAAGCCCTGTATCGTATCTTGCGTCTTGCATGAATCCCGTTCCCTTGTGGAAGGATGGCCGAGGGACTACTGCATTGTCCATGTCCTTCGGCGTTATCTCTGAGGGGTCGAAGGCTCTGTCCCTGCCTATGATGAGAACATCACGGGCCATGTCCAGGGCATTAGGCGGATAGGGGAATGCCCATAGCGATGAGCCTTCGAGACTCCTCGAATCCATGTTCGCCTCTATGATGGCCTCTATCCTCCTCCTATCCTCTTTGATGTCCTCGCTTGGATTGAATCCACAGTCCTGCAGGACAGACACAAGAGATTCCAAGTCCCTTGCTACTCTGAACCACAATTGCCTGGGAGATGGAGGGACTTCTAACTCATCTGCGATCACCATGAGGATGCGCCAATCCCGTCCTCCCTCATACTCCAACTGCTTCCCTAGATTACCCAGGAAGTCAGCCCATACCTGTCGGCATATGACTCGATACTTCGGGACACCTAGCTCGACACCCATGCTCAACCCTCTCTTGTGGCACTCCGTCCTCAGTAAGTCATAGCCTCCTGCATTCACAGTATTGGAACGACCCAGGATAGTAGCCCCTGTCAAGCCTTTCCTCCGTTCCTCAACCAGAGCCTCCCTCATGGACTTGGCTATGTGTTTGTTGAAGGCCGAGGCTATCGTAGGGGATGAAGGGCATAGCCTCCTGACGATGACTAGCATGGCCTTGAGAACAGTCGTCTTACCACTCCCTGCTACTGCTTCGATCACCATCCTCGGCCCCGTTGGTGCGAAGTCCCTCCTCCACATATCCAGCCAATGAGCGAAGTCATTGAGGATGCACATCTGCTCGGGCGACCAGGACTGAGTATGAGGCACGGCATCATGCAGCTCGCGCTCAGTCACGCCCTCCTCAAATCTCGATTGAACGATCATCATAGAGATTACTCACACTCTGATTTGGGTATGAACACTCTCACTCATTCTGCGGGTGAATCCCAAGACGCCATTCGCCTTTCCACTCATTGTCCTCACTTGGCTCATCCCATTTGGGTTGGACGTAGTAGCACACCTCGTCCCAATCCTCTGATCCAGAGGAATAGATGTAGTCCTCGGGAGGCTTCAACCATATCACGCAGAAGTGGTCGCCCTGAATGCCCGCCAGGCCCGCCTTCACGCCGTATGCCGCCTCCACCTCAATTTGAAAGTCATAGCATGATGACCGCTTAGGGTCATAGTCCTGGGGCAGATACCAATTGCCAACAGGCAGATTCAGATGTTCAAGCAAATCCATCTTGTCATCATGGGTCGGTGCAGATACTCTGCGACTGTTGATCTCATCCTTCATCACGGCATCAATCCAGACCTTCACGTTCCTCTCTGCAACCATGTGGTTCGCATCGTCATGGAGCTGCTGAATCCTGGCATCAGAAGCCGTGCCTAGAGCCTCGATCAACTCGTCCGATACCGGAAGGGATAGCGGGCTATTCCCAAGCCACCAATCCCCGTTAGGGGAGATGTGAATCCTCTCGCTCATGCACACACCTCTCTCAATGTCCTCAGAACCTTACTGATCACGAGCCAGGAGTCATTGGCAGAAGCGGCGGCATACAAGGCGAAGTCGTCAATGTCATCTTCATTCGTATAGTTGGCCTCAAAGAACGCCTTCGTGTGGCCGTCTGCCATGTCACCCAAGTATGAATCAAGGTCATCAATCGCCCTGTCCAAATCATGTTCCAGGATGCCAAGCACGGCCTCAAGATTCTCACTCAGACTCATGCTTCCACCTCCTGGGCGAAGGCATCCGCATATATCTGTGGAAACCTCTTGGCATAGTCCTCAAGGGTTTCCTGTGTGATCTTGACTCCAAGCCCATTAGGGGGGAACACGGCCCTGACACCCTTCCAAAGAGCCTCTTGAGTCTCGTCACCATACTCATCCTCACGACCTTCGATGATTCCGTCTTTCCACTCATCAGAGATCTCTGCGATGATGTCAAAGTATTCTATCAAGCCGTCATCATCTCGCTCGATGCCAGGCTCTTTGGCCTCCTGTGGATTCCCTGGATGGAATGGACACTCATATCCTTCTTGAGTCATCCACTCATCCCAACAGTAAGACCATTCGTCCACACGGTATTCATGGAGATAGCATAGGAATACGACCTTCATTCTTCACCACCTCCCATAAATGGCGGCAATGGGTAAAAAGGACTAAGCCACTCGTATGCGTCTGGATCATCTGCGAACATATCCACCAGGATGACTGATGTAGGGACGCGGAGTCTTTGTCCTGTATTCTTGGATATGATCCACTTGGGGTCTTCCTCTCTCCTCTTCAACCCCACCTTACCACATGACTTGCACCAATATCCATACTCCCCTCTGCTAAACGGAGCCTTCTGTGTGACCGCGCCGACCCTCTTGGGGTCGCCCGAGAAGTGACTCATCTTCCGTCCCTTCCTGGACTTGCAATTGCATCTGTATGCCCAATTGGGCTTGGCCTGTTTTCCTTCTCTCATGTTGTCTGTCTTCATCTGTATCACCATTTGAGCAGAGGGGGTCGGGGTATTTAACTCATTGCTCATACTTACATCACCATCCCAAAGTGTTTCTGCATCTTCTCGATGGCTTCTCCCAGGAGATGTGTTCCTCTTGCATCCCTCGGCTCAATTCTTGGATTCACCTCTCTCCAGGCTGTGTAAAACTCATCCTCGGTGCAATCCAGATAGAACACAGGCCCGAAGGCCATGTCTGATGTGTTGCAGAAGAAGCAGAATTTCACAACCTCATTCTCTGTTCCGGTATGGTATTCCTTCCTCATCACTTCCCAACCCATGATCACGCCACCTCCTGGGTGATGTAGTCATACCACTCGGGAATGCTTGCCATGCCTTTGGGATTAGTCTCATCATAGTCGGGGTCTTTCTTGTCTTTCTTCTTACCAGGCATCTCCCTCTGGATGAGCCTCTGAAAACCCTTTCTGCATCCCTCGCCCGACCAATAGTTAGCAGCCCACATCCCAGGAGGGGCGCGTCTGATGTTCTTGCCGTAGCCCTTTGGATTGGTCTCCAAGCACTTCTTGTTGAACGTGGGCAGAAGGTGAGCATTGTCGTAGTCACAACCGCATCCTGGACACAAATCCTCGCCATGAATGGGCTTGGATAGGCACTCCTTACCATTCTCCAAGATGTTGTGGCATCGTCCGTTCAGAGGATTCCCTGCGTCATTCCATGCCTCAAACTTGGTTGTTGAAACATTCGCAAACTTCTCCTCCATGTCCACCAAGAGCATGAATTGATCAGGGTATTCTTCAATCATCATCCTCAGCTCTGGCTCGGTGGTGTAAGGGCAGAACACGCAAGCAGACTGACGCACAGGCTTCCCTGCGGGGAACCATCCTAACTGTTCCAGGATAGCCTCCTCCATCTCCCTAGTGATCCCCAAGTCCTTCATGGGCAGACGAGTGATGTTGTCACCATTCTCAATGTCCTTAGCCTTGAATTTGGTGCATCTCGCCTCCTCATCTGCGGCATACCCTACCGACCATGCGACAGGCTCGTCACCGAACCTCTCCTCGGCCCATGCCTGTTGTGGTTGCACCTTCCACTTCATTGAACAGACGTGCTTCCCACCGTTGAAGAATGGGATGGAACCCGTCTTGATGTGTTCATCGAATATCGGCCCCAAGTCCTCGTTGCGAACCACCACAAACTCATACCCAGCCTCGGCACACTTCTCAAGTGTGTATTCCAGATTCTCGTAGGTGTGAGTATGCTCATTCCCTGGATCAGAGAACACCGATGCCTCAAAGTCGGGCAGGTAGCGATTCAATGCCGCCATCGCTGACTCGAAGGTCTCGAACAGGCCAAGCATCACGAGGATGCTAGCTGTGGCCTCGCGATCCAGATGCATGGCGAGCATACAAGTCGAATCCACTCCCAGGCCATTGGCCTGAACCTCATGGTATTCACTCATGCTCTCGCCTCCTCGGGTATGTGCCTCTGCCATCTGTCTGAATCATCCATAGCCTCGTTCCAGGCGGACAGAAAGCACTCAAGGGCATCATCGTCCATAGCATCGACCATCAGGCTCATGGTGTGAGCGATAGCGAAGGCATAGCGAGTCTTGGCCCGAGGGTCATTGATGCTACTGTCGTCCATGAATGGCACGTCCAGGATGCGGCACACGGCATCAATCCTAGCCTCTGTGACCTTCTTGGCCTCTATCACCCTCTGCTCCTCCCTGTATGCCGCCTCTGCGGTTGCCTTTGCCTTCTGCTCGGCTCTAGCTGCTCGGGCCTCAGTAGTCACCCTCTGAACCTCGCTTCTCCTCTCCTCTTGGAATGCAATGATGGCCTCCTGTGAAACCTCCGTTGCGTATGCCGTTCGCCTCCAATCCTGGGCGGCATATCTCTCTTCATCCAGGACGAACAGAATCTCCCTCGCCTCCTTGCATTGTGGGCAACACATCTGGCTCTGTGAATTGACCCACGCTCTGTTTGACTTCTTTGAGTCAATGATCTCGCTGCCACTCCATCGACCACCTGTCTTAGTCGTCCTAGCCGCACCGTAGTGTGTGTCCATCTGCACATCGCAGAACGAGCAATTCCTCGTCCTCTGCATACTGATTTGAATGGCAGGGTTAATCCCCTCGGTGACTAAGGTAGTCAAGGCGGGGCCATGCTCAAGGGACTCAATAAACTCCAATACAGAAACGCTCATGCGTCCACCTCCTCATCATCGTGAAGGCATTCGATGAAATCAACGGTGTGCCTGTCGGGATGGAATCGGGCCAGGAGCCTGTTCCACTCATCCTGGTCGATAGAAGACGACCAAGAGGCATCAATCGCCTCATCCACCTTCTGGATCAGAGTCATGTAGTCTCTCAATCGCGTTTCCAGTGATGCCCATTGTGGCCCTTCTTCCATCTAAGCCACCTCCCCTGCGACCCAATAAATCGCCGTAGCGAGAGAGTGTGTTCCCTGGGACACATCGTCATCGCCCAAGTAGGCCCAATCGCCCTGTTCCGTTCCCATACCGTCCAAGATCTGTCCAATCCTCTCCCATCGGCCCCTCGGCTCGGTCTGCTTGAGAACGACATACTCTCCAGCCCGAACCCTTCGTAGTTTGAAACTCAGGCCATCCTGGAACGTGCTTGGGTATATCCTCCCCATCTAAGCCACCTCCTCCAAAGCAAAGTCGATGTCCCTTTGCAAGCCTGTGGCAGAATCCACGAGATACTTGCCCTCTGCCAGTTTTCTCATCGCCATATTGTGTAGCAATTGCTCTTGGAGCCTAATCCGCTTGAAATTCTCATTCAACTGCACCCTCAAGACCTTGATTTGGTCTTCCATTCTCTCTAGTTTTGCTTCAATGTCATCACTATTTCTCTGTTCTGTCACGGTTATCACCAATGGGACGGAAGGGGGAGGGGTATTTCAATGCCACCATGTCTAATCAAGATCAGTTTTCTGATCAGACACATCGCATTTGGCTCCCTCTGCCCACCGGACGTTGTTCCTGGCCGTCTAGGCCCATAGTCATATCTCGACTCGGCTATCTGCGGTTCTTGGCCCATCCTAGCCCTGCTACGAGCTGTGGACACATTGGCAACGATTCCCTCATTGGACATTGGACAGAGCCTCTAACACTACCTCCCCAACCCATTAACCAACCAACCCTTTCTATGTCTAGTTAAACATGGACAATGACCTATGTCCATCGTGTCTAATGACACCCGATATGCACCTCCTCCGGCGGGCATACTGGACACACCCTATGGCTCCCCATCCGACTCATACCACACACCCTCAGCCCAGGGGGGTGAGTGTTGCGTCAATGCGGGGCGAATGGTGGGCCAATGGTGGGCCATTGTGGCCTCAATAGGCACTCATTGCCCCATTGGTGTGCCAACCTGTGGCTCGGCCCGCCGAATGGGCCTCAATGACCCAGGATCAGGGGCC
>Ga0181406_1000188_pt1 | contig 23703 bp, 35 predicted proteins | sample 29SPOviralmetaG_FD_130135 | JGI IMG/M metagenome (GOLD analysis project Ga0181406, IMG submission 130135) | Marine viral communities from the oligotrophic San Pedro Time Series (SPOT) site, San Pedro Channel, CA, USA - 29 SPOT_SRF_2011-12-20 | ecosystem: Environmental > Aquatic > Marine > Strait... | reverse complement strand
GATACTAAAATTGATCCTACTATTACTGAAAACTGTTTTAAAGTTAAAAATCCTTCAAAAGAAGATATACAATCAGCTGTTGGTTCTGGTGGCTATGCTTCCAACTCTCAAGGAGCAATAAAGTATCCAGGAAAGAATTCCGCTACTGAAGGAGGAGTATGGGCTGCTAATCCAGTTCACGAGCAGTTACAAACTAGTATAACAGAAGTTCAAGAAAAATTATCTCCTATTGAAGCGAGAATGGGTACTGGAGGAGATGAAGAAGAATTTGTTTATAGAGATAAAGTAGAAAGTGTTGGTGCAACTTTTAATAATTACCCAAATATAAGAGTTGATCCTGAAGGTAGATCACAGCAAAATAGAGTTGCAGTTGGTAGACAAGTTACATTTGTAAATGTTGATAAATTTCCACATGTAGAAGAAGTTAACAATGAAAGTATGTTTCCTGTAGGTAATTATACTTTAAATGTTGGAAACAAATGGAATGTAATGGTAGGCTCTGGCGGTATACAATTAAAGTCTACCGGAGGGGTAGAGATAGGTGGTACAACTTTTAAAGTATCTGCTCAAAAGACAAACATACAATCAGCTCAGGGTATTAACATAACTAGTGAAAGTATAGTAGAGCTACAATCTAAAAATAATATTTCATTGAGATCTAATAGACAGGTTTATATTGAACCGGGTCTAGGAGTAGCTAACAATACTGTTGTCGGAGGTTCTAGCTATACAGAAGGAGAAGCTTATGTACAGCATATTACTGCTCCGGTTGAAATACAAAAAACTGAAGATGTAAGGTTGTTTGCTAAATTATTAAATGGATTAAAATTTAAAGCAGAAATAGACGGATTACCACGTGATCCATCAGGTGTAGATAATGTTACCATAACACTAAACGCTGATAGTAATTCAGATAGAGTAGAATGTGAACCTCATAGTCATCACTTTAAAAACATACCCCTTAGATTATGTGAGAGCAATGATGATGTAAGAGCTATAGCACAAGGAGAAGGAATTAATGTAGATGGTTATAAAGGTAGTGCGCAGTGTGTTGAGAATGAGTATAAAGTTCCAGTAACTGTTACTGATGAAAATAGTACAGGGTCGAGAGACGGTATAGAAGAAGCTAATCTCTTACCAAGAGGTTTATTTGTGCCACCTGGAACTAAACTACCTAATGATAGGCGTAGGGTTCAAACGGATGGTTTAATTAAAGAGCGATTCGAAGAGGTACCAAAAGAAGGAACAAAACCTATTTCTTCTACAGTATTGCTTTCAGAGCCTATGGAGGATCCAATTGCAGTTCCTACAATACCGGTTGTACAAGCTAATACTCAATCAGTACCTACCCAGTCGGCCGCTATAGCATCTGCACCAGCATCTGGAGGAAGTTCAGGAGGAAGTTCAGGAGGAAGTTCAGGAGGAGGCTCTAGTTATTAATTAACTTCATCTACTAAGCCTAAATTTAAACACGTCTCACTATCAAACCAAAGATCGTGTTTAAGAATCTCATCTAATTTTTTCATAGGAACGTTGGTATATTCCCTATAGATAGATTTTATAGTTTGCATAAGATGTTTATTATTTTCCATATCATCTTCTAGTTCATTATACTTTCCATAAGCACCCGAACTTAGTTGATGTATAAGCATCTTTGAATACTTACCCATAGATCTTTTATTACAAACTACTGATATAATAGTAGCAGCTGAAGCAGCAGCACCTTCAATAATAGAATGTACATTACTGTTTAAATTTCTAATTACGTCTACTGTAGCTAAACCGGCAAATAACGAACCACCGTAAGAATTTAGATGTAAATTTATAACAGGTTTAATATCTAAAAATACGTTAGTAATTGAGAGTTTTTTATCTACTTCATATAAGGCAGCGTTTAACTCTAATGCATTAGCTTCAGTAATATCACCATAAAAATATAAATTATTTTCTATACTTCTAGTTACTGCTCCTGCAGACGAAGGAGCTGCATTAATAATGTATTGTGGATTACTTTGCTCTTGTTGATCGTCTTGAGCTTCATCTTGATTTATATATTTCCATTTCATATTATTTTTTTGTAAATAGGTAACCTTCAACATAGACATAATCCATTTCAGTTTCATCCAACACTTTTAATGCATCTTCTATAGTAGTTAAAATAGGATAACCTTTCATATTAAATGATGTATTCAATATAACAGGTATTTCATCTCGTTTTTTAAGCTCTGTTAGTATATCATAAAACAACTTATGATCTTCTTCTTTTACTGTTTGTAATCTAGCAGTACCATCAATATGTGTAATTGATGGTAAAATTTCTCTATATTGTTTCTTAACTGTAGGAGCGAAACTCATATACTTTGATTCAAATACATCGTCAAAATACGTTTCACTATCTTCCAATCTACAAACTGGTGCAAAAGGTCTATACCACTCTCTAAATTTTACTTTAGAGTTAAGAATATCTTTCATATCTTTAATAGAAGGGTCACATATTATACTTCTATTACCTAGAGCTCTAGGACCTATTTCCGATTGACCTTGCAAGATGCCAATAATTTTACCATCTTTAATAAGATCTACTAACTTAACAATATCACATTTTTTTGCATTGCGTTCTTTTTTATATGTATCAAATTTATCTCTATCTAAAATATCAAAACCTATGTATGGGTCACCGGTTACTCTTGCTCTAGTATAATTTAAAAACTGACCTAGCGCTAACCCACAGTCATTAGGATAGGCGGGTACGTATAATTCGAGATTATGTTTTTTAAGGTCTTTAGCTAATGACTGATTAAACAAAACATTTAAAGCACATCCCCCTACTAATATTATATTTTTAAATTTACCTGATAATTCACGTTCTTTATTAATTACTTCTTGAATAATATCAGAAGCAAACATTTCAAATACGTATTGTGAAGTTGCAGCTAAATCGTAACCTACTTGACCTTTTATTTTATTAATTCCTAAATCTAAACCTATCTCTTTTCCTAATCTATATAGAGCATCTTTATCACCGTAATAATCCCCACTTTCATAATATGTTATCATAGGCTTAACCCACTCTTCTTTAATATGACCATAACCACATAATCCCATTATTTTACCTGAGTATACTAATGAGTTTTCATCGCAATCCGGACCTGCTTTAATTTCTGAGATACATTTAGCTAGGTGACCATATGGTATACCTAGAGACATATTAGATTTACCTACAGATTTAATAGTGTTATTACTACCAACAAACACCTTCGTATAGGTAGTAGTTTGAGAAATTTTTTCGTCTTCTATATCCTCTTCAGCATCTACTTCAATATCTAGACCTCCTCCGTCAAATGATAATATAACTGCGTCGTTAAAGTTAGAAGTATAAAAGCCACTAGCAGCATGTGCTTCATGATGAAGCATTAAAAGATATTTAGCATTAGGAAAAAATTCTTTTATTAATTCTTTATCATTTAAATCCTCATCGTTATTATTTAAAGCAGGATCAGAATGTAGAATAAGTTTAATTTCACCTTTTAAATCCTCTTTTATATACTCTAAGAAAGATCTTCTCTGTAAATCAGTAGTGCCTAAACCTTCTCTATTCTCCATTGTTTTTGTAAAGCTACCATAACGCTGCTTTACAAATCTTTCATACTCTAATACTTTTAATTTGTTATTTTTATCTATATAAGTTGCAGCTGTATCATGGCTAAGATAAAGACTGAGTATATTTGTTCCTTTAATTTTATTTTTTAACCTTGACATGATGCACAATTAAGAATATTACGAGCTAACTCTTGAGCAGGGTTAGCGCTTCTCTGATAGTATAATGACTTAATTCCACTTTGCCAGGCATAAATTAACAATTCGTTAACTTCACGCGGCTTTGTATTAGGTGGTATCATTAAGTTTAGAGATTGACCTTGGTCAATATATTTTTGTCTCATTGCGGCTTGAATAATAATTTCTTTTTGAGATATCTCTCCAAAAGTCTTAAAAACATCTTTTTCTTCTTCGGATAAAAACTTTAAATGTTGAACACTACCTCCGTGTGTTAAGATACTTTTCCATGTAGTTGGGTCATCTTTATCTTTTTCTTTTAATAATTTTACAAGATGTGGATTACGATAAGTAAATTTACCTTTAGCTAAATCTTTTACAAAGTAGTTAGAGTTTAAAGGTTCAACTGATGGTGATATTTGACCTAGAATAAATGAACTACTAGTAGTAGGAGCAATAGCCATAGTAGTTGAATTACGAATTCCATAACCCTTACATAATTCTGGCTCGCCAAACTCTTTTGCTAGATCAGATGTTGCTTTATCACATCTATCTTTCATCAATACAAATATTTCTTGATTGATACCTTTAGCTGCTAAGGATTCAAACGCTATCATTTTAGATTGAAGATATGAATGCCATCCTAGAACACCTACACCTAATGCTCTTTGCCTTACAGCAAAGTTATGAGGAGCTTCCATATATCTAACTCCCTCTGTCTTTTGAATAAATTCAGACATTACAGCATCTAAAAAGTAAACTAATGTTTCTATTGCGTCTGTCTCTTTAAGATCATCCCAGAGAGCTAAATTAATTGATGATAAATCACAAACAAAAGATTCATCTTCATCTGTAGATAAGAAAATTTCTGTACAAAGGTTACTGGCATGTATCTTTTTATTTTTATCTTTATAGACTTGAGGAGCGTTATTGTTTGCTGTATCCGTCCAAAAGATATATGGATAGCCTGTTTCATATCTCTTTTTAATAATCTTAGCCCAAAGCTTACGTTTATCTTTATCTCCATCTACTACAGATTGCATCCATTCATCAGTAATGCAAACTCCGAAAGATAAGTCTTGAATAGGATCGCCTTCAGATCTAATACGCATAAACTCTTCGATATCTTTATGATCTACTGGTAAGTAAGCTGCAAATGATCCACGTCTAACATTGCTTTGTGAAACATAGTTTATTAGAGCATCAAACACGGTTAGTTGATGATGTACACCGGTGGCTGTTCCTCCTGATGAGATAGGCGCACCTCTATGTCTAACTGCTCCAAAATAACCAGAAGTACCACCTCCTACTTTAGACATAGTTCCTATCTCAGATACTTTAGTAAGAATTTTTTCCATATCATCAGGAATAAAACTACCAAAGCAAGAAATAGGTAACCCCCTCTCTTTACCAAAATTTGACCATATGGGAGAAGATAGAGAGTAATAACCTCTTGACATATAGTCAATAAATTTATCAGCAAACCCTTTAATATTTAAATACTTCTCAGCTGTCTTAGCTATTGTTTCAATTCTTTCTTCTGCAGTTTCTTCTCCTTCTAAGTACCCCCTCTTAAGAAATTTTCTTGAATCAGCATTAAGCCAGCTATAATTTTTCATATTAAAATAAATCGTCTTCGTCAAATGATTGGTTCTTTTTAGAGTATTCAGTAGGTCTAGTATGAAAGAAATCTGCCATATTGTTGCCCATTAATTCTTCTTCAAACCACATTGTATCCTCTAATGCGCTGTTATCCATCTCAAATGGAGCTTTAAATCCTATTTGTTCTAAAGAATTTATAATCCTATTTTTAATAAAACCTTTAAGTAGAGTAGCGTTTAAACCTTTCTCTTTATAACCATTAACCATCCAATCAACTATATTGCTTTCAGCTGTTAACGCTTCTTGAGCTTCGTGTAAAATTCTTTCTTCTAATTCTTCATCAAATAGCTCCGGGCTTTCTTCTCTTATAGTATTAATAATTTTTATACCTACTAATGCATGAATATTTTCTTCATTTCTAGTATATTTAACTTGCTGGTCAGTATCTTTAAGTACATTTTTATTTCTCGCAAACCAATTTATAACATAAAATTGTGAAAAGAGTGAAACATTTTCAACGAATAGAGTAAACAATATAAGGGCATATAGATATTGCTTCTTACTGTTCTTATAAAATTTATGTGTATATTTGCGAAGATAATTAACTCTACCTTGAATCCATTCTAGCTTTAAGTTCTCTTCAAAGACCTCTTCTAATCCTAATATGCTTATTAATCTTTCATAAGCATTATTATGAATTACTTCAACATTTGCCATTACAAAACCAAGATCAGATAAGGAAGGATGAGGTAAATTTTCCCCTAACTTTGCCCAGAACGTTTTTACTGCTACTTCAATCTGACCTATAGCAGATAAAGTACGGACGATTATCTCTCGTTCTTGATCACTTAGTTCAACTTTAAACTGTTGAATATCAGATTTAAATGAAAACTCTTTATCAGTCCAAAACCCATTGTGCATCGCTTCTATGAACTGATCTGTCCATGGATACTTATTAGGTTTTCTAGATAGCTGCTCTGTGAATATAGTACTCCCGTCCATTATCTAATTAATGTATATGTTATACTGGGATAGTACTTTTTAAGCCGCCATGAGGTAGAGAATAAGTTTTAACATGCTTCTTACCAGCCGATTCAACGGTCACAGTCATAATACTGCCTGAGACGTATGGTGATGATATAATATTACCGCCTACCGTAATAACTCTATATAACTGTCCTGTACCTGCTTCGAATATCTTTACTGTACTATTCGAGCCCTGCTGTGCGATAAATTGTTTAGTCTTGTTCATAATCTCTTATATTATTTATGAAAGCAGCTACCTCTGGATCGGATTTATGTGTGGCAAAATTCAAAGTATTTGATATTTTTTTAGCAGTTTGAGTTGCTTTAATTTTATGAAATTCTATTAGATCTACCATTTCACGAGAATCAACAGCTGGCATGCCATCTTCTTCTACATTTAATATGTTTCTTATCTCTTGAATAGAGTAACCCTTATTCAAATAGTTCTTAGCTTTTTGAGTAATAAAATATTTTTTTAAATTTTCTTCGTCAATATAATCATTAGTTTTCTTTTCATAATAGTCTTGACCATATGTATAGCTCTTTCCAGTAATAGAGCAGGTTATTCGTCTACTTGCCATAATATTATTATAATCTATTCCCAAGGAAAAACAATCCACTTATCTTCTGGTACAACACTTCCATAGTGATCTAGATATTTAGTATGTTTAGGCTTAGTAAAGATGCATGCTTTTTTATGCTTTATACCTCCTGAAGTTAGCTTATTGCTAAGCCATTTCATAGTTTCACCGGTATCACATATATCGTCTACTAACAGTAATTTACTGTCTTGATTGAATTGAGTGATCTTTAAATCATGATTTACATGCAATTCGTTTTTTTTGTCCCCGTTATATGAACTTACACTACAAGTTATTAACGGTAAATCTAATTTATAGCTAATAATAGTAGAAGGAAATAAACCGCCACGTGCAATACCTATTATATGAGTAAAGCTATGCTCTTTAGCTCTTGTAGCTATCAAACGTGACATAACATTTATCTCATCAAAAGAAAACTTTAAAACTTCCATACCGTATTATATAGTAAATCTTATTTTTTTCAATAAATATAAACGTGGGCAACGACTACGAAAATATACAACGAATTTATGAAGAAGGTTATAGAGGCCTTTCTATGCAACCTCTAGTCAATCCTAAGTATCAGTCTATTCATGCAGCACCTGGTTATTCTATTAGAAGGGGTACTCTACCTTACCCGGGTAAAGAAGATGCATATGAATTAGGAGTGGCTGGTAACTATCAAGTAGGTACTGCAGTAGCTGTAGATGAAGAAAAACCCACAGACGTAGAGAAGGCTGAAATTATTAACTTAGATGTTTTAAAAAAGCTAGAAGAGCTTCAAAAAGTCGCTGACGGAGATGGTATGAATTATGCTATCGATCTGTTGGCTAAATTGAAAAATCATATTATTTCTCTTTCTCAATAGGGTATACTTTGTTAAGTAGTATGCTATTAACTAGATAGATAAGATAGCAACTGCTACTGCTATACAAAGCAAAAAGAATATTATTGTAACTGCTAGCATAAGTTCCGATTATAAGGCCAGTCCAGAAGCCTGTGCACAGAGAGCAGTTTAACAATTCTTCAAAGAATTTTATTTTTACTATTTTAACTCGTATAAAGTTAAGTATTTTAGCCTCCATTAATATGTAACAGAGGCCATAAGAAGCTAAAGTATAAAATAATAAATCAGCCATTTAAAAGCTGCTGATCTCCATCAATAGTATTGACTGCATCTCCCATCAACTTAAGCTCTTCTTTTTTGACAATAATAGTGTTACCGTCATCGTCAGTAACTTTGTAATGATCTTCGTCTATTTTTTCGACTACTGGGCATCCAGTACGACCACAACAAACTTTTACTTTATTTTCTGTCAACCTTTTAATCATATAATTATTTATTTAAAGCTGCTTGTAATGCACTCTTAATTTTATTTTCCGAACGAGCATCAGGATCATCTTTTCTCCCAGGTGAAATCTCTCTATGTGTAGTTACAGTAGAAAGATCTGTTGGCCAGCCCCATTTTTCAAATCTTGGTAGTAACCATTCTACTGCTGATGATACTTCATCATCTGTTAATTCTCTTGTATGGGTATTACCACTAAAAGATAACCCTAACAAGAAACCGTTGCAGTTAGTTCTGCCATTAAAGCTAGATTTACCTGCATGCCAGCATCTACGGTCATCATCTGCAAATACTGTTCGTTCACCGTTAGTATCAATAATACAGTGATATGATACTTGAGACTTTGATTGACATATCCAGCTTACAGACCCAGCATAAGAACCTGAAGAATGGTGTAATACTACCCCTTCAGGTCTAATTCTAGAAGATGATATATTAGGAGAAGGCTTACTAACTTCAGGATATGTTCCATCGACGGCACTTGATGTGACCTCAACCACTGCGGGTTCTTTACTTAAGCCTAATGCTTCTGAAATAGTTTTTGCTGTGTTAGGTCCATAAGCACCATCAGGAAGGGAATCAGTTTTTTTCTGAATAATTTTAGTAAGATCTTCTTTAGTAAATCCTAATTTACCTATAATCTTTAACGCGGTATTTTTTCCGTAAACACCATCAGCTGTAGCACCTACAGCTTCTTGAATTTTTTTAGTTGTATCTGTTAATGACATAAAAGTATTTATTAAAAAAGTTGTAAAATGTTACATCTTAGATAAATACTTTTATGGATATGATACTTGAATTCATTAGTGACAAACCTTGGTTTGGTCTAGTAGCTGCAATTATTGCTGCAGCAGCTGCTTTTTGTGCAGCAACTCCAACCCCGAAAGAAGGTACTTGGTTTTCTAAAGCTTATAAAGCGGTAGAATTTCTAGCTCTTAATATCGGTAAAGCAAAAGCAAAAGCTGTTGCTGAAGAGACTGTAAAAGGTGCAGTTACTGATGTGCTTAAAAAAGCTACTAAAAAGAAAGCTACTAAAAAATAATTAACCATGGCTGGGGGTTTGATAAAAGGCGTGTTACGTGCTTTAGTTGCTTATTTAGAACTAAGGAATAAAACACATTATCATCGCGTAGTCACTGAGTCTAGAGATAAACAGAAAAAATTAATAAATGAAATTGAAACATTACGCACTGCTGGCGACGTCAATTCTAATGATAGGGCTGACATCTTGCGGGACGAGCTCCTCGACGAAAAGCGGCACCTTGAACATCTATCAGCCTTCTACCTTAAATCTGTCGAAGGGGATACCGATTCAAAGTAAAGATGGTGTATACACACCTCAGACAGATGAAGTGTGGCATTCTGATACTCGTTTTAGAAAACTTGAAAGACAGCTCTACTTTAAGCCTACTTCAGGCAAGTAGTTGAGTACTAGAGTAGATATAGTATAATATACTATATGAGTAAAGGAGATACACCACGACCGCTTTCTGTTTCGTATAAAGAATATAGTGATAGATATGAAGCTATATTTGGTAAAAAAGATGACATAGAGGAGTTATCTATGACTGAAGAAGAAGAAAAAGAAGCAGAAATCCGTATGAATGTTATAGGTCAAAATGGTAATGATGGTCTTCATTATGATAAACTAGATGAAGAATCTTGAATATATCTTTCCACAAGATCTTAAAATGTGGGCAAAGAGTGCAGGTCGTAAGTTTTTAGAAGCACAAGAAAAAATTAACATCTTATCTACAAATAAAATTTCAGCTAGCGCGTACTGGGATGAAAATGGAGATGTTGCAATAGTAACAGAAGAAGGTAAAATATATACATATGGCAAAACAAAGTAATACTCCTTCTTGGAAAGTAAGCGATAAAAAACCTAAAAAAACTAGACAAGGTATTAGTAGAAATTCTAAAGGACATAAAAAATACCGTGGACAAGGCGGTAGATCAAAACGTCGAGATAAGTAGTTTATACATTAAAGACACATAAATATTGTTATGGTGAAAGCTATAACAATATTTTTATGTATACTCTGCTCTAACGTTATTGCTAATGATGTAGTTAATCATAGCAGAGAGATTGATAAGTTAATAGCACAAGATTTAAAGAATAGAAAAGTAGAGATGCCGGTCGTGGCATCTAGTTTTGTTTTTGTTAGACGTGCTTATTTAGATATAGTAGGGAGAATACCTACATATGATGAGACTATAAAATTTCTAAGAAGACCTGATCGTAAAAAACTAATTGAAGATTTACAAAATTCAAAAGGATATACTGAAAGTATGTTTAACTTTTATGCTGATTTATTACGTATAAAAAGAAGATTATCTAATAATATAGATGGTGATACATATATAAGCTGGGTTAAGCAGCAGATTGAAGGTAATACAGCATATGATGAATTTATTAAAAAGTTATTAACTGCTAAAGGCAATATATGGGAAAATCCTGAAGTTGGTTATTTTCTCAGAGATGAAGGTATGTTACTCGATAACGTAAGTAACACATTTCAAGCCTTCGCAGGCATGAATATTAATTGTGCACAATGTCATGATCATCCTTTTGATGACTGGACTCAAATGGATTATTATAATATGACTGCTTTTTTTACTCAGTTAAATACAAGAGGTAGTAAAGAAAATAGAAAACAGTTTCAGAGATTAAAAAAAGAAGCTGAAGAATTGGATAAAGCTGGTAAGAAAAAAGGAGCTATAAATGTTGTGGGTCAATTCTATCGACATGGCTATCAACATACAATAGTTGAAGAGCAGGACAAAAGGCTCAAACTACCTGATGATTATAAGTATAGGGACGGAGAGCCTGGGGAGACAGTTAAGGCTGAGACTGCCTTAGGTGATAGAGTAAAAGAAAAGCGTAAGAGACAAGGGCTAAGAGATAATTTTGCTAATTGGATTATAAGCGATAATCATCCAACGTTTGCAGCTAATATAGTTAATCGATTATGGGATAGATCGTTTGGATTTCCTTTAATAGATAATTTAAATGAAGTAGCTTTATTTGACGAGCTTAAAGAAGGCCGAAATTTAAGATTGACTGAATATCTTATAAGCGTAATTAAAGAGGTAGATTATGATTTAAAAAAGTTTAATTCTATACTATATAATACAAAATTTTATCAAAGTAAAACAGATCCTGAAAATAGCTTTAGAGGTCCAGTTTTAAGAAGAATGACAAGTGCACAGCTTTGGGATTCTATTATAACATTATATCAAGGAGACCCGGATAAATGGTATCCAAAAGATAGAAAAGAAGATTATATAACTCTATTTTCTAATTTAGAGTCTATTACTGCTTCACAAGCATTAAAGAAATGGGATGAATATAGAAAAATAAGAGGTAGTTATTATGAAGGTGCACCTAAAATTAAAGGTCATCTTGTAGTTAGATCTTCACAAATTTTTGAAGGTAAAAATGCAAACTTTATGAGAGAGTTTGGTAGGTCAGATAGAGAATTAATAGAGACAGGAAATGAACAACCTAATATAACTCAAATTTTAAATTTAATGAATGGTAATGTTACAAAAGCATTACAAAATAATAGTGGGTATGTTGCTAATAAAGCAAAAGACATGGATAAAAATATAGATATAAACGTTATTTTTATATCATATATAGGTAGAGCTCCAAACGATAAAGAGAGAGAATTATTTAAAGACTCTAGCTTTGAAGATATTGTATGGGTATTAATTAACACGCACGAATTTAAACTTATAAGCTAATGAACAGAAGAGCATTTATACAAACCTTAGCAGCATCTACTTACGGTCTAAAGACATTAGATGCTAATGATATACCTATAGCTTCTAAAGCTAAAAATATAATTTATATTTGCTTAGATGGAGGAATGAGTCATATTGATTCATTTGATCCTAAAGATGATAAAGAAATAATGGGAGATACTACTAAAATAAGTACTAATGTTAGTGGTATAGAATTAGGCAGTCGTTTACCTAAACTAGCAGAAGTAGTAGATAAGATGTCTATTATTAGATCAACAAAGTCTAAAACAGGAGCGCATGAACAAGCTCAATATTTAAACAGAACATCATATAGACAGATAGGTTCTATAGTACATCCTAGCTTAGGTTCTTGGGTAGCTCATATACAAGATAGAAAAAAAGATATACCAGATTATGTTTTAATTTCTGGTTCATCTGCACATCCTAATTCCGGTTTCTTACCGAAAGTAAAATCACCATTACCAATTATCGATCCTAACGGTGGGTTAAAAAACTCTAAAATAGATAATAAACTACAAGAAAGAATGCGTATACTAAGAGAGCTTAACAGTAATTTAAAAGCGCCTCTAGCTTCAGAGTATAATCAATTTTACGATAATACAGTTAGATTTTTAAAATCTAAAGATTTAGAATTATTTGATTTAACAAAAGAGAATCCAGCTGCTAGATCTAGATACGGTGATACAAAATTAGGTCAAGGTTGTTTATTAGCTAAAAGACTTATTAAAGGGGATATTAAGTTTATTGAAATAAACAATGGAGGCTGGGATACCCATGTAGATAACTTTACTAAATTAGATAATAAACTTAAAGAAGTAGATGACGCTTTAAGTGCTTTAATTTTAGATTTAGACAGTGAAGGTCTATTAGATACAACATTAATAGCACTGGTAACAGAGTTTGGTAGAACCCCGAAAATAAATGTTAACGAGGGTAGAGATCATCACCCATCATGTTATTCAACTGTGCTTATAGGCGCTGGTGTTAAAGGTGGTTATGTAGCAGGGGAGACAAATAAATCAGCTTCTAAAGTAACTAAAGATCCTTATACCATATCTGATATTAATGTTACTATAGCTCACTTATTAGGCATACAGACAGAAAAAGAAATCTTCTCTCCTAACGGACGACCGTTTAAGGTAGCTAATAAAGGTAATATAATTAAAGATATCTTGGCATAAAAAAAACGCTCCTGTTTCCAAGAGCGTTTTTTGTGAGGGTTATTAGGTTAAATTAAAACTCAAATGATACTCCAAGCCTAAGCTCTGTATCATTATCTTCAGCTTCAAAATTGTAGCCAAATGTGTATGTAGCAAAGACAGATTTACCATCTCCAACTTCATACGATACACCAGCTCCAGCTCGAATGTCGAGCTCTATATCATCAGTTTCGATCCAATTAAGTCCGAGACCTCCAATAGCAGAGACTGTGGTTCCAAAAACTTCTGTTACATCATAAGATGCACCAAGATCGAAGTTAATATCACCATTACCAAAGCCAACAGCTGGCTTAAGATCAACCTCTACACCTGCAAGGGCAATAGGAGCTGTAGTACCAACTACAAGATTGAAGTCGCCATCTTTTTTGGTTACTCCGACACTATAATCGGTAAGTTCCACACCTGCTACAGTTGCTGCTGCAGCGGGTCCAACAAGGGCCGCAAACGCAAGAGCAGTTGCAGCGAGTAATGTAGTTACTTTTTTCATATTAATATTTATTATAATATTTAAATTTTAAATTGCAATAACTTATTATTCTTTATTTAAGATGGAATAACGTAATTATTATCAGGTATTGGAGCTACCGTTGGGTTAGTTATAACAGAATTAATTTGTGAAGCAAATACCTGATCCCAATGACCTGTAATAGGTGATATAAGAGATAATAATTGAGCTTTAGTCCAGGAACCTTCTGCTTTAGGTGTAAAATCACTACTTAAGCCAAATGTACTAGAATTAATAATTGTTGAAAATTCTGATTGATAAAATGAAGCAGATCCAGAAGTACCGTTTGTATATGTCATTCCTAGCTCCCACCTTACTACTTTACCTCCACTGATGAAAGGTATTGCTGTATTAAATGATCTTGTAATAGCCATATATTTTTATTTAATTAGTGCTAGCTAATATATTAGCATTACGCTCCATTCTCTTAACTACCCCGTCTCTACCTTTGAGCTTTCTACGTTTATATTCTTTATGATCTAAATATTCATTTGCTGCTTTTATATTTTGACCTTTTTGTAAAAGCTCTACCCAATTCATACTAGATAAGAGATCTCCCCTATAGCTAATGTCAAGTAATACCGCTGCTTGTTTATCTGTTAAATTATCAAATGTATTACCAAATATATTTTTTACTCTTTCTAAATGGTAACTAAGTCTTTTATCAAAAAGCCTTTCTGCAAATTCTGGAGATATACTTCTACCATATTGTTTAACCCATTTATTTTTAGCTCCTTTAGAACCATCTCCTATTTTGTGACCTATGCCAATTGTATAAATACCTACATCATCTGTATAAGGCTGTAAGAACTTTCTATTTCTAGGATCACTTATGTCGCTTCCGTAAATCTCTACAGGTTTTATTAAGTCTCCAGCTAATTTTAGTATATCTGATTTAGATCTATCAGGCGGAGTATCTTGTACATTTGGTATAGATTTTTTTACTGATTTAGGCTCAGGTGGTGTATATCCGTTAGTATCTCTAACTTTATATTGTTTTAAGAATTCATCTGCGACTCTATGAAAATTAGATGATGAAGGTGTAATATCTTCTATTCTTTCAACCGCATCAATTTTTTGCTCGATAGGCTCAGGTCTATTATCTAAATAATTCTGTATCTTGTCTGCAGAGAATGGAGCAGATCCTATAGCTAATAAGCCTAATACTATTTCTTTCATACCTTCGTCGAGTTGTTCTGACACACATATATTTATTAAAGAGTACTAATTACTCTCGTTTATAATCGTCTTCCAATCTTACTATATCATCTTCTCTAAAATATTCACCCGTCTGAGTTTCAATAAAGATTAAATCTTCTTCGCTTTGACATGACACTCTATGTGGAGTAAATCTAGAAATATATAAACTCTCCCCCCTCTCGTACACTTTACAATTATCACCATGACGATCTAATTGAACATAAGCTTTACCTTGAACTATAACCCAGTTCTCATCTCTCTTATTATGATACTGTAAACTAAGTCTTTCACCATTTTTTACAATAATTCTTTTTACTTTATAATCAGGGTCATCAATTAATATTTCAAATGATCCCCAAGGTCGTGTTTCAACATAATTTGGCATATACTATATTATATGACAGTTCCTTTATGGTGGAGGTGAGGGGAGTTGAACCCCTGTCCATTAAGTTGTCATAACAACCGTCTACATATTTAGATATATTTGATATTAAGGGTATATGGTTATATCAACCACCCTACATTTTTTTAATTAGTAATGCTCTAATTTAGCCTTATATTATGTTAATCGCTATATTAACAACTCATTGCTATACCCAAACACTTTAATGAGAATCCATGTTTGTTTTCTACGCGGCTAAAAGCGCTTCTTCTTGAACCAAGAATGCATCTGGGTTGTTGAAGATGGCTTCTGCTTCCGCAAGAAGGTCTGCTTCTTTTTGTTCTGCAGTTATGTAAATAATCGGCTTTTAACGTGGCCAACCGATCAACCACGATATGCGAGCTATAAATCCAATATAATGTCGAATCCATGGCACCCCCAATTTATTTAATTATTAGATATTACAGGCTTGCGTAAATCTAATAAATTTGTGCATGTACAGGATAGGACTGAACACCCACATGTTTTATCACACTCACATAGTGAGTTAAAGATTACTTTTTTTTCGCCGGTCCTTTACCTTTTTTAGGTCCTTTACCTTTTTTAGGTCCTTTACTTTTACCTTTACCATCTGGACGTGGACGTTTACCTTCAGGCTTTGGTCCGCCTCTACGTCTTTTCATAGCTTCAGCAGCAGCTTTCTTTTCTTCTGGTCCAATCTTACCATCTCCATCTTTATCAAACCTCTTTAGAAAATCAGCTTTTCTAGCAGCCATGGCTTCTTTACGCTCAGCTTCATCTAATTTACCATCACCATTTTTATCGAATTTTTCAATCCACTGTTTAACACCTGGCTTACCACGATCTTTTCTTCCTTCTTCCTTTTCAGGAGTACCGCTTGCTACTGCAAGCCCGGCTAATACTGCGATTATCGCAAATAGTTTAATTTTCATATACCTATTTATTATACCATAATGTTCACATAATGCTACTATGAAGATAGCTGTTGAAGCCTTTTCTTTGGAATATCTAATCCGGATACTATAGTGTATAGTCTAAGACTATCTTTATTATCTTCATATATACCTCTATGTACAGTAGCTTTAGGACATACAGATCCGAGTGTATCAAAGCCATAAGATAGGCTATCCATAAGACCTGGAGTATTTTCCATAATTTCTTTACTACCGATAGCTACACAAGCTGCAACTTTTGCGTCAGCTAAATCAACATCAGTTAATAATGTCTTTTCTAAGTTAGACTTTATAGCAGCAGATACCTTTTGCTCATCATCAAACTCTTTAAGTTTAGCTACACCAAGTACCATGACACCACCACATCTTAATACACTTGAATAATCTGTTGGGTCAAATGAAGTATATGGTGATGGGTTACTCGTTAGAACATTGAACACATGAAAGAGGCCTGATATAGTATTATTAACTGTAGGCCAAAATTGCTTAACAGTTAGACCTCTATATAGCTTTTCAATTTTAGAATTATCAATAATAAGGAGAGGTGAAATAGAACCATTCTCTGCATACTCACCCACTGTCTTCAAAACCTTATGTGCATTAGTGGAGACTAAGGGAGACGTAGCTTCTCCTCTAGTTGGTAGTGACATTACTACACCAACTCTTTCGTCTGGGTTATCATGTCCAATATACTTCATATACTTCTTAGCAATATCAATTAGTACTAAAGAAGAACCTGAACCACTTCCTCCACCGGCTCCGACGCAGACATATAAATGGCTTACATTATTACCATATACCTTACGCATTAAATCAAAAATATTCTGCTTATACTTATTGGCAGCCTCATATCCTTTCTCCATATCTTTACCAGCACCTTGCTCACCTACATCTAAGAGAAGCTTTTGAGCAGCTGGAATATCTAAACCATCTAAATCGTGGTGCGATGTATTAACAGCTAAACACTTCTTATAACCTCTATCGTAGAAGGCTTTAGCAATTCTACCTCCTCCTTGTCCGGATCCTATCCATGCAAATATCTGTGAACCACCAGACTCGTCTTCTACTGCAGTCTCTTCTTCCTCAGGTATATCAAAATCTTCTAAATCAATATCTGGAATTTCTAAATCTGGAATGCTATCTAATACAGGAATATCCTCTTTTACTTCTTCGTTTGTTACATCTTCGTCGCTCATATAATATATTTATTTGAAAACTGGATCAAGCAAGAGATCAACAAACCTTTTTATGGTCTTATATATTTTTGATTTGGTAGTAAAGCCCCATCTTGTCGGAGCATCTTTACGTATAAAAGATCTAAAGTCAGTACCCATCTCTGATTGTCTAGCATACCAATCACATACCATTTCCGCTACCTGAGCGTCATTCATAGCGCTAATACCATCAACATGGTATTCAGGGTGGTGATCATTAGTTTGTTGATGTTGATGTATAGCTAATTTTAAAGCCTGCTTATCTTCATCTCTATGGAGAGTATCCCACTCTATGCCTTGAAATTTAGATAAGTCATGCTTACTACAACGTTGTAAAAGACGTCTTGCTAAATCTAAATCATTTTCTGTTTCAGCATTATCTATAAGTCTAGTAGCTAGTTTAAATGCTGCTGCTCTTACTGCTTGTACATGCTCCCAAACAGATAATAATCTACGTCTATAGTCTTCCCTTATTTCGAGGGGTAGAGTAGCTGATCCATCGTTTGCATCCTTATCCATAACATTAGATAATTGCGCCTCCTTGTAGTGTGTATATATTATGAGGATCAGTCATATATATATTTATTCGAATAAACTAAACCCAAGGTGGTGATATAGTAGTTTCTTTTACTTCTTCTTCTATTATATTACCATCTTCATCTATCTCTGGTATACCGTCTCTTATAAGCTCGCAAGCTATCTTTACACCAAAAATAGATATACCTACTATAAAAATTATAAGAGATAAAATTATACCTGCAACAAAACCTAAAGGTACAACTACGAGACAAGGTATCAGCAGTAAGCAAGAGATTATAGATCTGCTAATAATTTTTCTTTTAGTAGGAGCAAACATAGCACCGCAAGTTGCTGCAAACATTATAGAAGTCATAACCCATACTAAAATACCAACTATTATAATAAAGTTTAACATACTTAATTATATAATACAAAACTATAAAATCAAGGCTAAAACTCTCTAATTAACTCATTAAGAGAATCTAAAGGTCTAAAACGTTCGCAACAATCATCTACTATCTTTAGAGCTTGTTTTTTATCTACCCAACCACGAACTGTTACTTTCCTTTGTTCCTCTAGATCCTTATAATGCTTAAAAAAATTATCAGCTATTTTTAGGAACATCTGATCTACATCTTTTAAGGACCAATATCCTTTTCCTCTATAAGTTGGAACTCCTAATATCTTCCAATCTTGGCCATGAGAGTCTTCCATATCTAAAGCTCCTATAACATTACACTCTACTATAGTACCTCTATCAATAGGAACGTTATTGTATATTAATATATCTAATGGATCATCATCTTGACCCATAGTAGAAGGAACAAATCCATATGAACATGGATACTGCATAGAGTCAGGAAGACACCGGTCTAATTGGAACGTGTCTAGTTCGGGGTTATATTCGTACTTAGCTGAACCTCCTTTGGGTATCTCTACTACCGCATTAACAACATATGGAGAGCTCTCATTAATTTCAACTAACTCTAAGTTATGTCTCTTACTATTTTCAAAGAGACGTTTAGTGATATTTCGAATTTCTTTTCTAGTCACTAGAGTACTTATTTAACTATTTGCTAAATTCTCGTACCTTTTTCAGGAGGAGGTATCTCTATACCTTCTGGATCTTGCTCAATTTGTTTTTTAACTTCTTCAGGATCTTTACCTGACATAGTTCTTACTGCCACATATGGTGTAGTAACTGGAGTAGCTACCGCGGGGTGAGTTACATGTACGTCATCTTGAGCTATAATAACACCTGGCTGACCATTGCTAACAGACCCAGGCGGGTGATGACCATTACCTAATTTAACCTTAGCAGCTGTATGAGCACCTACATTACCGCCTACATAGATACCAAATACCCATTTCATCATATCAGCCCATCCATCAAAGTCTGTATGATTAGTAAAAACAAAAGCTGTAGCTGCTACAAATAGAGCTAATCCCGCGATGAATTTACGAGACTTTATCATTATCCTAAGCCTGTTTTTTCTTCAGCATCAAATGCAGCAGGACTTGTACCGCCACCTTGTTTAATATCTATTTCACCATCTTCGTTAGCGCTACTAGATATAAGAGCCTCTAAATTACTCATACCTTCATTATCCTCTTCTGACCTTCCAAACTTAATCTCTTCCCATCTCTCACTAAATCCCTCTGTATTCTCTTCATCAATAATCTCAAGTAACGTATCCCAGTTTGCAATATATGGCTTAAACTCCAGGAAATCTTGAACATTAAACTCTCCGACATCACCTGCATATTCAACTGCGCTCGCAAACCTATCCTCAATTGATTCAATTGATTCAGCGGATTCGTCTTTAGCTTCGTAGAGAGAGGCGTATGCCTCTTCTAAGAGCTCTTTCTCTCTAGCATTCTTATTCATTACATGTATGCTTCGTCTTCAGGAGAAACTGGGGTAGGTGCACCATGATGCTCTCCATCTTCACTATGCTTATGATGATCTAAGACATTCTGCAATGCATCAGCTATATCAGGAAATTGATCTAATCCTTCAACTTGAGCGATTGCACTATCGATTGCATTAAGTATATCTTTCTTAGATGTATCCTCGGCAGCCTCTTCAGGGCTATTATAACCATCATCTTGTGCCAAAGCATCAGCAGCATTACCAGCTACATTGTGCATCATATGAGCTCCTCCGAGCACACCCATGGCGGCTTCACTAATGAGGTCCATATCGTTTTTAAAACTATTGTGTTGTTTCATAATAATATTTATACAATACAGATACATTTTATACTATTTCGATCGAAGATCACTCGGCCAAAAAATTCTGGATGGTCTTATATTATAAACTAAATAGTTATATGGCTGATAAAAAATATAAGTATGAAGAAAATGTACCTGGTACTTATTATGTTGATGAGGAATGTATAGATTGTGATGCGTGTAGAGAGACAGCACCTAGCAACTTTACGCGGAATGAAGATGAGGGATACTCGTATGTATATAAACAACCGGTTAACGCAGAAGAAGAAGAGTTGTGTAAAGAGGCGCTGGAAGGTTGCCCTGTAGATGCTATTGGAGATGATGGTTAAACGTCTATAACCTTCGAAGACTTAATACCTATCCTAGCTGCAGCGTCTGCTAAATCACCATAATAATCTGAACCATCATCTTTTAGAAACTCTGCTGTTATAGGTGTATTGAATTGTAGAGCTTTATCTCTTTCTTGTTTCTCTTTATACGCCTGTGCACTAGCTTTACCATATTCAGTTTCTTTCTCCCAGTCCCCTATAGTACTAGTGATATCGCTTCTTAGAGCTCTATATCTTTCCTCGTCACCTGCTTCTTTAGCTGCTAACATTTCCTCTCTTATCTTTCTTCTCCCAGCTACTGCAACGTCTTTCGCTTTAAGATAGTCATCGTAATTGTGCTGTCTTTTGAATTCATCTGTTTCTGAGATATCTTGAGCCATATTATTACGACGTACATCCTTTAATAGAAACAAGATGAGCTTCTTAATAAAGTCTTGCAGATTATTAGCTTCGTCTGCGGACATATCTAGAATATCTAAACCGCTGCGTGACTCTAGTGTATTGCGTAAGAGGAGATCTAGATATTGAGGCCCTCTACCGGTATGTCCTTTATCTAGTGCTTGCTTAACAGTCATACCTTCGTATCTCTGTAGCAGCTCTTCTAATGAATTAGCACTTAGTTCGCCTCGAGTATTACTAAATGTTGTAGCTAGATTGGTTTGTTCGAAGTATATCTTAAAGGATTTCATTTAGAAATTCAAAATCGATGTTACCAGCATGTGAGAGCTCTTTATGCATCTGATTGATATCATATTGATTACCATCCTCTAGATCGATCTTCTTAGTGAATACTTCATTACCTTTGATACCAACAACTAACTCATAATATGATTCACCTTTGTATATATTACCAACTTCAACAGAATCTTCTGCTTTATACTTATCAGACATATCTCTATATGCATCAGCCTCTGAATCATATTCATTATCTTCATCATGTAAATCCTTATCTTCTTCATCAGAATACTTAGCAGCTTCTTCTGGTGTTGCTAATTTAAAACCTTTTTCCATCCAATACTCGATAAGCTTTTGAGCATTTGCTAATACTTCTATAATCTTAGGAGAACCGCTAGCAAAAGTAGGATGAAATAATTTTATCTCTTTATTGTCATCTTCGTTATAGATGCTACTATAAGCTTCTGACATTAAGTGAGCTTCTCTTGCGTTTTTATTATAAATATCGGACATATTATTATTTATGTTAAAGTTACCAAGGTTTAGCAGAAATTCCTTCTGTTGCTGCTTCTTGTGTCTTAGCTATAGCAGCAGTTAAGTTCCATATTCTAGAAGTAGTACCTGCAGCTTTCATAAACTTAAGTACCTTAGCTTTAGTAAGATTATCAAATGCAGTAAAGGCACTTACTACAGGAGTTTCTAGATTTATATTACATGGATCCCAAATCACCTCACTAGCTGATACCGGTGTAGCGCTTGTATCTTTTCCACTTAAAGCATATTTTACTGCAACTACTATATTGCTTAATGCTGATAAAGTTCCTGTTCCTGCAAATTGAACTTCAAAATCTCTTATGTTTATATCGTACGTAATAGCCATATACTTATTTATACTTATAATATAATTTTTCCCGTAATAGGAACTACCTCGGGAGCGCTAAAAAATTTTTTGAAGACATGTGGTACCTTAATTCTTTATATCGCCTCTCTATATTACCAATCTCGAACGCTAACGGTCTCTCTAGAGGGGTCTCTCTGAGCAGCGGGGGTCGAGAGAGAAACCTCTCTCGCTCAGTTACCCGAAACGAGAGAGGCTTTAGTTATGCCGATGAGAAAGTATTAGATCTTTTTCCAGACTGCATTGGTACCTCTGCCATACTTCTTAAGCTTCTTATCATCTACTAGCTGCTTAAGCACTACGTACGTTTGACCTTTAGTTAAACTGAAAGAGGACATTACTCCTTGCTCGGTAATGTTAGGCGGGTCCATCTTAAGTATATTAGCTTGGAGGTCTGCCTTACGATTAGCCTTTGACTTGATCTTCTTACCAGTCGTTACCTTATCGCCGATATGGAAGCCCTTATGACCTAGGAGGGCTTGTACTTCGATCGACTGACCGAAGCGGTTCTTCGATACTGAGATGAGCCTAGTCGTATCGTCATCAGACTCCATGTCATGGCTGATCATCATGTTAACATCTACCGAGTGCGGTACGAGGGTCGAGCCCTTTAACTGGCCAGCTTTAGTAAGGTGCATGATGAAGATCAACACACACTCTGACTCCTTAGCTTTATTGCATAGAGTACTGATGGCGTACTGCTCGAGCGCTCGACTATTCATCTTAGTCTTAGTAGTAAGGGCCTGGAACGAATCGACAACCATGATATCGTTCGCCTCCATCTCTTTAGCGATCGTATCGATATCGGTAACGTTAGCGATCTTCACACCCTTAACGTTGAGCCGCTTACAAGTAAAGGCGAGCTGGAAGCAATTCTCCTCCCCGGACGCATACGATGTATCATAACCAGCCTGTGAGAGGTGCTCAAGAAGCTGTAATGCAAATGTGGTCTTCCCGCAACCTGCTTGGGCGGTAAGAGTAATCGCTGCGCCGGGAAGGAGACCTTCGCCGAAGAGTTTATCGAAGTCCTGTACTCCGGACTTCATACGGTTAAAGAAAATGTCAGGTATAGTGATATCCTGAACGGCGGTAAAGTTTGTTTGATCTGTAATAAGTTTCATCTGCATACCTAATTATAGTATAGTTCCAATTAGAGCCAATCCTGGCATCTTGCTTCTTCATGCATCTTCAAAGCCTTCTCTAGCTTCTCCGCAACATCTGGGTTATCTGCTTTCGTCCACCCAACAAGGAAGGACAGTTCATCTCTTAGTAGCGTAGCAGCTGCTCGCTCCTCTTGTAATTTCTCAAAGTCTGTTTTCGGCATACTCTTATTATAGGCTAGTTCCTTTACCAGCGATCCATTACGTATAATACGACGAAGAAGATAGTCAGTAGTACTAGACAGCTGAACACTATGCCTTCGAAGAACTCTCGATCGTGCTTGTTCAT
>Ga0181406_1000186_pt1 | contig 23797 bp, 30 predicted proteins | sample 29SPOviralmetaG_FD_130135 | JGI IMG/M metagenome (GOLD analysis project Ga0181406, IMG submission 130135) | Marine viral communities from the oligotrophic San Pedro Time Series (SPOT) site, San Pedro Channel, CA, USA - 29 SPOT_SRF_2011-12-20 | ecosystem: Environmental > Aquatic > Marine > Strait... | reverse complement strand
CTCCGGATAATCCCCAGACCCGTAGCATGGTCCTTCGTCTCCCACTTCTAACTAAAACAATGGCACCAGAGCTACAGGGTTTCACTGAAAATACAGAGAACGGTTATCTAATGGCGGCTGCCCCTCACCAGAATGTTAAGATTAAGGTATACTTTACTGATGATCTCTCAAAGGTATTCACTGATTCTCATGAGAGCATTGTTCCAACTGCTTCTCAGGTTTCTATCGAACCAGGCAAGCTTTACGGTCGTTGCATGATTATGTGTAACGAGGAGCGTGAGATGATGAAGACACAGCCTGCCGGTATTCCCAAGCGCCTTAAGATGACTCAGAATGTTAATAAGTCTCAGGATGCTGGTTTCGAACAGAACTACACACTTGATTTAGATCATTTCTCATTGTATTCGTCGCACTTTATCATCACCGTAACCGGTGAAGCTGGTTGTGGTTTAGATAGCGCCGAGCTTAAGCTCAATTCGTCCTCATTCTCGGGTACAATTGATGCTCAGCTACTAGATGGTACAACCGCCTCGTCTCTCGGTCTAATCTCTAATTCCCTTGATAATGTAATGGGTACTAATATGAGAGATCCAGATCAGTCGAGAAAGTCTATTTACGTATTCCCGCTAGCGTCGCGTGCTTATGGTGGTTCGTCGGTACCCCTTAATCGTTTCGATAACATCAGGCTTGTATTAAGTTTCTCCAAGGACGCTAAGGCTACAACCGTTAATGTAACATGTGTAGGTGAGACAACCTCTCTATTCAAGGGCGGTGCTTCGTCTCTAGCTATGTACTAAATACATATTAAATACATTTATGAAATTCCCAATCTAATTCCTTACATATTAACATCCATACTCTCTCCTGTTCGAATAATTTCTCTCTACTTTTTAAAAGAGGGAAATATATTAGGTATTCGGGTTTATTTAATAATTCAAAAAATTTATATAAAGTATAAGAATAACTTAAAAAATTTTTCCTTTCTTTTGGGCAATGTTTTATGAAAGGATCTTGTATTTTGTTAAACATATCAATTAATTTATCCTCAAGTTCTTGTGAAATAATAAGTTGTTTATTTCCTGTAATCCTGTGGATTATATTTGGTATGTGTTCATAGTACTTGTTTAATTTTAATTTTTTAAGAAATTCTTTAATTTTATAATATGTTATTAAACTCTTATCTGTCAATCTTTCTTTCTTTATTTCAATTAGTAAAATATTTATAATGTCATCGGGTATATTTGTACCTTCTCTTCCCTGTATCTGTGTTATCCATTCCTTAAAATGACTAGTCCTCTTATAACTATAAGGTTTAATAAAGTCATGGGTTTCAGAAACATTCCATTCCGGTGTAAGAGAAACAGAATTAATTTCTGTTAATCCACATGAATAACATATATTTAACCCAGACGAACTATCCTGACATGTGTTATTTAAACAATTTTTACAAGTGTATGTATTTAAAGAGTAATCTATGTTATTGATTTCTCCGGGAAAACATTGTTTCATATACATTTTATAATTTTCCTCGTTTTTCTTTTCCATATCCATTGATACATATTTAAAAATACCATCACTCTTACTTTCGTTATTTTCTGTATATTCTATGCCGTCTATATTTTTAATAAAATCGATAGAATTAAATAAATACTCTGTTAAGTTTTCGCATTTTTCTATAGAATTTATTTTATTATTTAAATCTTCGATTTTTGTACCTATTTCTGATATTTCATTTTTTTTATCTATAGTTAATAGTTTATTCGTTTGTTTACTGTTTTTTAATTTTATTAACGCGTTTAATTCCTTTTTGTATTTAGGTAGGTTATCGGTTTCGGCTTCTAGTTTACTTATTGTTTGGTTATGCTTAGCACTTATAGACATCCTAGAATCGCTGTGAACTGTTTTTTTGGATAATCTAAAAGAACTCATCGTGATTTACATAATATTAATTATTTTTTTAAACATTTTAATAAATTTAAAAATATAATTAATGGATATTATACTATGTTAATTAAATTTAATTCAATATTATCTTATCGGGTCTTAAAAAAATTATGCAAAATAAATAAAATAAAATATGTAAGTAATTGTAATAAATTTCAAATTTTAAATAAACTCAATGATTTTAAAACAGTAAGTTACATACAAAGACAATTTAGAAAAAAATTAATGAAAGATGATACATGTAAAATATCTTTAGAAAAATTAAGTTATCCTTTTATATCTATAAAAGTTAATAATTTCTTTTTCTATTATGACTTTGATAATTTCATTAATTATTTAGAAAAAACCGATAACTTCAAAGATCCTTGTACAAGAGTACAAATAACAGATAAAAAAATATCTGAAATTAATAAACTCATACTTTATTATTACGGGCAGAATACGACTAAAATTATTGTATCACCAACTATGCAACGGGATGTAGAATTAAATATAATAACATATTGTATGTATGATATAATAACAGAGTTGAATACATTAGAACCACTGACCGTAAATGATTTAGATTTATATAGTCACATATTACCAAGAATGATTTACTACGCGCGATTTTTAATAAAAAATCATTCCAACGAAGATAGTAGTATGGTATTAGAGGCATGTATTCAAAGTATAACTAATAAGACTTCTTTAGCTAACTTAATAAAAAATTATCTTTATGGATTAATTAAAACATAAATTACTAAAAAATACGAATATAAAGAAACTATATATAAAGAGATATAAAGAACGTATGTGTGAAATATGCGATCCTAAGAAAAAATACTTAGACGCTCCTTGTATATGCCATAAAAATTTTAAAACATTTTTTGAAGATTATGATAAAATAAGATCTTATACCGATTTAGGTTCTATTGATATACTCAAAAAATGGTCTATATCCACAATGACTATATGTTGCAACTACAATTCTATTATAGATTTACAATTATATAAAAATAGATTTATTAATAATGAAGAATCTAAACTTTTTTATAATTGTATAAATACTTACATAACAGTAAAATATCAGGATAAAAAAAGAATATCTGTAAAAATATTTAAAAACGGAAATATTCAACTAGCGGGGGTATTAAATGTTATGTCAGCTACTTATGCAGTTAGAAAGATATATAGAAGACTTACTGAAGTTGAAGCATTTTTAAATCCAGAATTTTCAAAAATTACAAATCTTAGAATATGTATGATCAACTCTGATTTTAAAATTTCGAAAAACATTAAACAGAATGTATTATGTGATATATTAGATATAACAAATGACTCTATGATAAAAAGATATACGTATAATCCAAGTAAATACCCTGCGATAAATCTAAAAATTGAAGATCCGGAAACAGCAAATAAATTAACAGTTGCTATATTTAGACCCGGGAGCGTTATTTTAACTGGCGGATCCGATATAAATCTATACTTCAAGACTTTTAAATATTTGATAAAAATATTAAATAATAATGAAATATTATATTAATATGTTAACAATTTCAAATATAAATAACATTTTAGATTTTTCATTTAAAGACGATAAAAACACCAGGGGTATATATAAAATGATACTTAATTTATTTGAAGATAACGATATTTTTGAATTAGATAGTATAGTATTAACACTTATATACCTTCGAAGGTATAAAAATTCCAGTTCAGTTATTAATAGCAAAAATATAAAAGACCTGGTCGAAACCTGTATAATAATATCAAATAAATTCATATGTGATATTGAAATATTGGGAAAAGGACCTTTAGAAGAGGATGTTTTGAATAAAATAAATTGGAATTTATATGTAGACAAAGATGAATTCGAAAGTGTTAAAAATATAACTAATTCGAATTTTACTAAAAACACTGTAATATGTTATTGACTTTATTTTATTCTTCTATTATTCTTTCTAAAACCTCCTCTGTTTTATCTGGGACTGTTTCTACGTGCATAGGAGGATTTTCTAATTCGGGTGGGGGTTTTACAATACTAGTTTCAACTCTTTTTAAGTGTTCAGCTAGAAAGTCTATCTGTCTATCGTGCTCTTTATTACTACTATCTAGGCTGTCACCCTTGTTATTAACTTTAATAACTTCATCGTTTAACGTTTGTAATTTTTTATAAACCTTATACATAAAATAAGAAACAATTATAATAATACATATCAATAAAACTATATAAATCATCGAAAGATTAAATGTAGATTGTTTTACTTCTGCAACTGGATGAGGTTCCGATGTCTTTGCCATTTATAAAATATTAATTACATTTTATTTATATAATACCAACGTAAAAATAATTTAATTCATTCCGGATCTTCTTCGTCATTATGGGTATTAATTATATCAATCCCCTTAAAAAACATAGTTCTTTTCAACATAATCCCAGAACCTCGTGGATATTCCTTACTACCCTGTTGAATTACCTTTATTCCATTGTTTGTAAAAATACCTCCATAATAATCCTTTGTGAACTGCTCTCTTGCTAGATTATTTTCTCTAACATGTTCATTAAATTCTTGAGAAAATACTTTCGCGGGTACGTAAAATTTATCACCAAATACAACCTTACCAGACTTAAGAAAGTTCTGTAGTGCATTCGTTGTTTGTTCCATATCTTCCTTATTCTCGTGAAAATATCTAGGAAGTATATCCCAAATACCTCTAATTCCATATTGTCTTACAGCAGAATAATAAGCAGATACACATAATTTCATAATAATAGGAAGTTCCTTAGATAATTTCTTATCTATGGCAGTATCTGTTTTTACAACCTTTTTCCAAAAATTTACAACAACTGTTCTCCTAGAAACACTTTCGGAGTTATTTTTATATCTCATGATTTTATTACCACCCATTGTCATGTGAAGAGTCCAATCAATGGTTTCATCGTTTTTATACTTTTCCGAGTATGTATTTCTTCCACCTTCTACGAGAAGCTGCCAATCAGTTTGTTCCATCTTGAAATTTTCTGAAATCTCGGGTGCCAATACCATAAATTTATTTACATGAGGTTTGATACCGAATTTAGTGTCAATATTATTTGAAATGATACCAACATCTTCTTCGTCATACCATTTTTGCAAAATTTTCATAAGAACTGTACTCTTACCTGTACCAGCCTGACCCAATAGATACAATAAGCATTGCCAGTTATCTTGATCTCCGATTTTAAAAAGCTTTCTACCCATAAAAACACAAAGCCATCGTTGAACCTCTTCAGGGAGTTCTTGGTAATCTAAGAGACTCTTAAAAGTTGGGCAATATTTAATAATATCAAACCATTCTTCAATGTCATCATAATTGTTGAATGTCTGATCATGGTATTTTGCAGCAACTGAAAAATTAGTTATGTAAGGATGTTTCTGTCCATAAGGAACAAAGACATCTTCGTAGTAAGGAGTTTCTCCATCTGGTGCGGTATTATATCTGGTAATGTAATTACCATTCTTGAATGCAAAAAGATGTCTATCTTTTTTAAGTTCTGGTAGTTCTGGTCCCATAAACTCATTAAAGTATTTTTCAGCCGAGTTTATATTTCCGGCATTTGATGTCGCATTTTTCCATTGATTAAAGTTTATCTTATGATCTGTTTTTTGATACAAATATTGTTTAATAGTACAGAGTTTTTCCCATGCGTGAGTATTATTACCTTTTTTTATTAATGGTCTATATAGATTTCCATTGAACTTTGCAAACCCATCTTCTGCAAACTGTTCAATCATATACAACAGAAGACACTGATAAGCCGTCTTTTTGGAATCATCTTTAAATCTGGCATATTTGAATAGAATGTCTGGGTCTTCGTTTGATAATGAATCATGTTGCGGATGACCGGTTTTATGCAACAAGTACACATCGCGAATGAGTCTTTCTCCGTAGAAAATAACTTCATATATTTTATTCCACCTGTTAGAATATTGTTCATAATTAGGTACCAGTTTTTTAAATTTAGTAAAAATCAGGGTTGTTTCATACATAGCCTTATCCAATTCTATTTTCAATATACCGATATCTATTGTATCTAATTTATCCATATTTAAAGAATTAAAACAATTCTTGATGATATCACCCATATTTGAAGAATTTATATTCCATTTTTTATCTAATTCCTCAAAAAACTTAAATATATCTTCACTATCTGCGTTTTTAACTTTTTCTTTTATACTATTATTCCAGTCCCTGTTGTTTTCATATATAGACATCCGGTAATATAAGTTTATATAATATATTTTTTTAAGTAAATTTTTTATATTATTTATACACGTTAAAACCTGTATAATAAAATACATTTAATGTATAATGAAGACTGGACTTCTTTTAAAAAAGAATGGCGAAATAAACGAGATTAAATTTAAAAAGGTTAAGTTTAGTTTAGAAAATGATGAATTTGAAGAATATGAACATTACATTAAGTGTAATGACTATATTATCCTATATAATAAGATAGATAAAGACTTAAATATACATATAATTCCGTTCATTGAAGATAAATTTTATGGAGACATATTAATAATTAAAACAAATAAAAACAATGAAATTGTCAATTTAACAAAAGATACATATATCAAGATAATTTCTAAAATTAAGATAGAAGACAACGATATGTATTATAGTTCAGAAGATATGTCAGATATTGAAGATAAACCATTATTTAGCTTTTAGTGTTTTTACCATAGTTGTTTCCCTCCCATCTACATAAATATAATTATGTAGATACTTAGATTTTTCTTCTACACTCATGTCCCTGATATTATCAAAATCATCTGAAAAAAACTTATATATTCTATCATATGCATCACCCTTCGTGACTGACCTAGTACTTTTGGTTTCTTTCATTTCATAAGAAGCGTCATCTGTATTACACATATCTAATTTATTACAATCCATAAAATTGATAACTTCTTCCTTTTTACTCTCTTTCAATTTATTGAGTTCTCTTATTTTATCCTGAAATGGTTTCATTTTAGCCTTTAGTTCTTTTATTTGTCTTTCTATATTAGTAAAGTCTGTGATATCTTTTTTGAAAAATTGAATTTCTTCATCTGTAACAGCTAGCATTTAACTAATTATTTTGGATTTTTTTAAATTAATTAATATATATAATTCAAATATTAATACTGAGATAAATAACAAAAGTAAAATACAATAAATCTTAACAGGAAATACTGCAACATTCACAACGGTTTTCAATTCCTCTTTAGTCTCATTATTTAGTATCGACGATAACATCTACTTAATATATTAATTAGGTATTTATTTTTAATCACTGAACGCCTCTTCGTTATCTTCGTTGTCGAATGTATCATAATCTATATCTGATACATCTATTTCATTTTCATTTTCATTTTCATTTTCATTTTCATTTTCATTTTCATTTTCATTTTCATTTTCATTTTCATCTGAATTGTCACTAGAATCTTCAATTTCTAGACATGATTCTAAATTTATAAAATCGGCTGCATATTTTATATTTCTTTTTCTATTGACTGTCTTTCTGGGTTTAGACTTACAATTAGTTTTACATTTAGTAGGAAATACTACAGGTTTTCTTATGTCATCTGGGTTATATTTTAATCTTTCAACGAGTTGTTCAATACTTTCTTTATCTACGAAAAAAGGTTTATATTGTAGTTTTCTTAAGTTGTAATTTATTAATGATATGTAATTAGAAATATTAATAGGGTAAACCCTTGCTATTTTAAGTAAATGAATATTCGATTCTATGTCTTTTCTACTTTTTTTATCTACGGATGTGTCTTCACTTAGTATGTATTTTTCATGTTCTTTTTTTACAATTGTAGGATTATTTATAACTATACCAGTTTTTAATATTTTTTTATTATAAAAATCACATTTAGATTTCTTTTTCCCGTCGATAATGTATACACCGCAAGTAGAAATCAAAACCCTTCGATAAAAATCTCCAAATGGTTCAAGTGTTTCATATACAAAACATCTAACCCCACATTTGCAAGTCATATTAATAATATAATCAATTTGTTTTTTATATTATTAATACATTAATTAAGCAAAATTAAAAAAAAGAAAAAAAATACTAAAGGTAAGAGTCATGAAAAACAGCAATATTCCTATATTTATTTTAGTAGCGTTTGTGATAATACTGATAATATATATAAAAGAATATAATACATCAAAATACACACAGCTTCCAGGTCATAAAATACCCCGTTGTATATACTTGACGTACAAAACCAAAGACTCTATTCCCAAAAATGTGATTCAAACTTTAGAACATATGAATCCTGGGTATAGCGTCAACGTGTACGGTGATGATGAATGTTATCACTTTTTGAAAACATATTTTTCTCAAGAATATGCAGACTTTTTTCAAACTAAAATCAGGCAGGGCCCAATAAAAGCAGATTTTTGGAGAGCTTGTGTCATTTATATATTTGGAGGAGTATATCTAGATGCAGATGTACGTTTAGAGAAACCTCTCGATGAAATTATAGCAAATCATGTAACATTTTGTACTTCAGGGAGCAAGATCAAGAATAGGGTGAATCCAATCATACTGGCCGCTACGCCCAAATCACCTGTCATAAAAGATTGTATAGAATACATGTATGAATCAAGGAATCGTGATTATGATTATTGGACATACAGTATATGTAATCATTTGGCAAAGTCAGTTAGTAAGCATATACCATTATACAAGAATAATGAATCGGGGTTTTTCGAAATGCAAGATGGATTTCAGGCACAAATGTTTTCAGAAAACCATTGCCAAGATGTCGAAGAAATGGCCACATTTTGGTACGGTGATAAAATTTTAAATAATCATAATCCTAAAAGTTATGATAATCGTGGTCATGCTTTCATTTGACTCGCATTACTATACCCTAAAGCCAAAATAACAGATATAAACACTATAATAGATACAAGAATAGAATTTGAAATAATAACCCTATTATCTAGAAGAAGTAAGTGTACAATCTGTGAATAATGATCTAAGTTTTCTACCCCAGATGGTGGGTAAATTTGTTCAGATGAAGCAAAAGGAAGAACTATAAATGAAGCTATTATATTAATTAAAACTGCTACAACAGCGGCTATAAAAGATTTTTTAATAACAACAAAAGAGATATTTAACATTTATATAATAGCAATATATTTAAAGTTAAAAAAAATAATTATAGAGATGAAAGGTAGAAAATGTAATCAAAGCAATGAACTTAAAAAAAAATTAACAGTTACACCTTTTATACCTGGAGCTCCTATTCCAATAAATTACTGTCTTTATAAGTTAAACGCAAATGTAAATGTAAAAGATACATCAATGTACATACCAAAACATTTTTCGAAAGAAGGTGAACTTATAGAAAATAAAGTAACCTTTTGTAATATTAACATAAATGGAACCCCTAGAGATTATCAGAAAGAAGTTATAAATACTATACACATAGAACTCATCTCAAAAGAATCATGTATAGCGTGTTTATACACCGGTTGGGGAAAAACATTTGCATCTCTTTATATAGCATCACTATTGGGTGTAAAGACTATAATTCTTGTAAATAAAGAAACGCTTCTAGAACAATGGAAAGAACAGATAATAAAATTTTTAGGAATTAAACCGGGTATAATACAAGGTAAAGTTATAAACACTGAACCAGGTGTATGTATAGGAATGATTCAAAGCATTTCTATTAAAGATTACCCGGATGATACATTTAATGAATTTTCTCTTTCTATCTGGGATGAAACTCATCATTATTGCTCCAAAGTATTTTCATCTGCTTTTTATAAAATAGGATCAAAATACAATCTAGGTTTAACAGCCACTTTAAAACGCGCAGATAGATTAGAACATACACTTAATTGGTTTTTAGGTGATATAGCAGTAGATGTACAATTACTTGTAATAGAACCTATTATAAAGGTTTATACATTTTATGAACACCCTTATAATACCATTAAATATTTACCAAATGGTAAAGTAAATAGTGCCGCTAGTATAACAAATGTGACAGAAATAGAATGTAGAGATTCTCTCATAACACGACTTATAGAACAGCATGCAATGGAAAAACGTAAAATACTTGTATTATCAGATAGAAAATGTCATTGTGCAAAAATTGCACATCAATTAAAAGACAAATCTTATACAGTTGGTTTATATTACGGAGGTATGAAAAAAGATGAACTAAGTATTTCAAATAAATGTGACATTATAGTTGCAACATATCAAATGGCTTCAGAGGGATATGATAATCCAGAACTTGATACATTAGTTTTAGCTTCTCCCAAATGTAATATAGAACAAGCTGTTGGGAGAATATTAAGAAAAATAAATAAAAATCTACCTGTTGTGATAGATGTAAATGATAGTATTAGTATATTTAATAATTGGAATAAAAAAAGACTATCATTTTATAATTCAAAAAAATTTAATATAATTTATCCTGAAAACAAAACACAGAGTGTTAAAGAATGTTCTGATTTACCTCTTGACTATTTATTTCGTGATACTTGCGAAATTTAATGCATCAGAAGATACTCCTCTAGGTTCAAGTGGCTGAATGTATCTATTAATATTTTTATCACCACTGTTTCTTCCAAATGCGCTTGTAAAATTATTTCCAGCTGATATATTTGTAGCACTATTTATTTCACCAACCTGCTCTATATGGCCTGTATTATATTTACCTGATTTAATATGTTTATATATATTTTTCTTTTTATCATTCGATGTTGATAAATAATTATTTTTTTGCCCTATTTTATTACGTTCTTCATTCTGTGAAAATCCCCTTGGATGAGCGCCATAATAAGCACCAAAATCATCAGCTGATTTTGAATAAGTTTTAACAGGTTTCATTTTGGGTCTTTTAAACAAATATTCTCGGTGAGGTGGCGCCGGATGAGACTGTGTTTTAGATGCTCTTGTATTCATCATAGGATCTGGGGTAATGCGAAAATCGCTACGTTTATAAAGCCAGTAGAAAAACGCAGCAATTCCTAGGCCTAAAAGAGCGCCGCCGCCTATCCAAACAGCTTTTGATGTTCCAGGTTTTTGTTTAACTCTTAGAGCTGCGTCAGCGGCACCCCGAGCCCTTGGCACGGCGCCAAACCCAACCATTTCAAAAGGGTTTGTTATCAGTTCTTTAGTACTCATTTAATTTTAACATATATTATTATTTTAATTTTAATTAAAATAAATTAAAATAATATCTTTTTATTCGATCTTTTTTAATTCTGTGTATTTTTCTTTAAATTTCATATAAGCATGTATTAATAAAATAAAACATAATAATATCACAGCTCTACAATTAGTTGAACTAAAGAAATCATATAAGTATTTCATTTATTATATATAAATTAAATTATTTTTCAATTAAATCGGAAATGAATAAATACCTCCTATAATCAAAGCCGATAATGCCGCAGTAGAAGCTTGAATTTTACCTGTGATATAGTAATGTATAACCGAAACCATTACTCCAGATAACCCATCTGCCATGTAAGATTGTATTCTAGGCATCGCCTGGTAATAATATTTATCCAAATGTGGGAATAAACCAGACCATCTCATAGGAATCCCAATTAATGCACTTATAGAGAAAATTACCAAGAAATTAAAAGGGTTAGGAGATGGGTTTCCAGAATATGTGGCGTAAATAAGTGCATAAGTTACAGCACCTACGAAACCGGCTATAAGAGCAGCCGCTAAAGGTGTATGTTGTTCAAAATATTCTCTAATTCTAGTTGATCCACCTAAAGAAGGTGGTAATAAATTTAAAGCTAGATCAAAAATAGAAGTTATCATGAATGCTAAAAAAATACCATATAATAATTCTCTATCCATTTAATTATATATAATTATATATAATATAATTAAATGAAATCTTTTAAGAAAATTGTTTTGGATTTAAGAAAAAATGAATATTATATTAAACTTATAAATATACTTCTAGTAAATGGGTTACTGGATATATTTGAAGAAGAGCTTAGCGACGGTAAAATAGATTATTTGCCTCTTATTTTAAATTTAACGACATTTTTACATACAAACAAACGATTATTCAAAGATTTCACACCTGATTCTATAGAAAACATAATAATAATAAGCGTAGACGAGTTATTAACTAAAAAGTACAATATAGAAATAGATGAAAAACAGTTAGATATGGCTCTTCAGCTTCTTAAAAACACTGATACGTACAAAACAATATACAGAGTGATTAAAAGTGTAATGATGAGAATGTATTATAAATTAAAAAAGACATCATGTGGGTGTTACCCTAAACCAATTATCAAATTGGAGCAAGGCAGTATTTAAGAACACCTAGATTTGCCACATTGTATAAAATAGTGAGTGGATAATTAGTCTTTAGATAAATTTCTACAGTTCCGCATAAATTGGTTGATTTTGTAAACAGTTGGATGTATTTAATGTTATATAAACCACTGTTTTCATTTGTTTTATCCGATATTTTGTCATTTGTTTCATTTATTGTTATACTTTGTTCTGCAAAATCACCTACAGCTGTCATAACCATGTTATCTGAGTTGGTTTTTATTTCTATTTCAGTTGATATATTAGAAAGATCTGAAATGTAAGTTTGAAAGTCTGATGATGGCATTGTAATATATGAATCAAAATGAATATCTGGTATATTATATATTTTTTCGTCCATATCTAATAACTTTATTTTACTCCTTATTATCGATTTTTTATCACTATTCTGAGATGTTAATACCATGTTATTTGGATCAGATTTTAAGATAGTGAATGAAATCGTATCTGTATTTTTTATACCTTTTAATATCTTAAACACTGATGCTAAACTTATACCTATATTTATAGAATTCTCACATACGTATTCTTCAAATTTCTCGGAATAGAGAAAAAGGTTAACTATCGCACTTGTTGTTCCATCGACCGCCGTTAATTTAAGCCCCGTAGAGTCTGCTTTAAAATTAACATCTGATAGTATATTTTTTAAAGATTCAAATAAAATTCGTATAGCGTTTGTTTGAACAGTTTTGAATGTAAATATCACGTCAGAATTATTAGAAGACATATTCTGAAATAACATTATATAATTTGTTTATATTGATTTAAGATAAATATTAATTAGACTGAATTAACTTAAATTATTAATTCTTCTCTATCGTTTAATTTTTCTTCATCTCTTGGATCTACAGCAGCATGTCTCTTCCATACAAGAAAATTACACGGAAGTTCCTTTGTTATAATTTTTCTACCATAAAATTTAGTTTTATTAGATATCATTATAAAATTTCCTTCTTCAAAATTAAATTTATCATAATCAGGATGTTCTCTCAAAGCATCGCTTAGTTTAACAGGTTCCTCTCGATCTCCGTAGAAATTACACAGGGGTCCTAGATAGGGTCTAACATAATCTGTTACATCGAGGTTGTTAAAAAACATAATATCTGGATAGTATGCATGTTTTTCAGGTTCTACATTAAAATTATAAATTGGAAATTCGATGTCCAATTGCCTCGTCACGTATTTCATTAGCTTACCGTTAAACATATACTTTATAACTATATAATCAATCTTATTTAATTCATCTTTTTCCTCGATTTCCTCTAGAGTTGTTTCACCCAAAACTTCAATTTCTCCGTCTTCGTAGGTAATTACGTAGCACAATAGAGTGTATTCATCTCGGTCTTCTGTTCTTTCAAAAGTGTCTAAACTTTTCTTCTTGTTTACATTAAATATAAAACGATCCATAGTAGCTTGTGTAATATTGGCTAAAACCCACGCGACTGTAATACCATATAAAAACCACATTACAATTTAATAAAAAATATAAAGAGTCTTTAAATATATTTACAAATGAGTGAAATTGAAGTTAAACCTAAAAAAAGAGGGCGAAAGAAAAAATTTGAAACTACACCATTTAGGAAGAACTTTATAGAAGAATCAAATGATGTAACTCCCGTAAAAGAAACACAAAAAATAATTAGCGACAACTACAAAACAGATAATCTAAAGTTCGGTAATATTTTTATAGAAGTTCACGGTAAAGAACCTAGCGAGACTAATATATCTGATTTTTTTATAAACAATACAAATGATAATTGTAGATTAACCGTTTCTAGCGACGAAGAAGACAACTGTAATTATAAACAAGATAATTCTAAAAAATTAACTTTATATAATAAAGATAAAAAAAACAATGTAAAACAGGATTTAAAATGTTATAATTGTCATCATTATTTTAACGATAAACCATTTTATTTACCTATTGATTATTGCGATAAAAAAAAGAGATATAAATTATTTGGTAATTTTTGTTCCCCCAATTGTGTGAAAAGTTATTGTATAAATGATAAAAATTTTCAACATAAATCTTATTTAGTTGGTCAATTTTATAGAAAATTATTTGGCTGCGATTTTAATATAACTCCGGCTCCATCTATTTTAAATTTAAAAGACTATGGCGGAACTTTAACTATAGAAGAATTTAGAAAATCTTTCTATAATAATAGTAGATATACATTACTGAATTTAAATTCTAAAATTTTATATATTTAACTGTAACTTTTTAAAGCTAAGAACACCATTATCAAAAGTATTAATAACATAAGATTTTCTATTTTTTCTAATTTTCTAACAACAACTTCGTGCCTTTTATTCGAATCTAACATTAAACTTTTGATATTTTTCTCATTAACGTAATTAAATTTATTTCCACTTGTGTATTGCACATCTCCTTCCGTATATTGAATATCTTCATCTATATATTGAACCTGATTATTGTCTAGATATTGATTATTGTCTATATTCCCTCTACGAGGATGCACTCGCTTACCTCGAGTGGGAGGAGCGGATAGTGCTGCACTTTGGTTATAATAGTTTATTTTTTTAGTATTAGTTCCGTTTGAATAAAATAAAGGCATTTGTGTTTTATTTATAGTATACAAATTATTTTATTATTTAATTATTTAATTATTTAATTATTTAATTAATATCTTCTTGACAACATTTCTGAGGAACTGGTACACCACTTGGGTCGTTACCATCTCTATCACCGCACTGACCTCCGCCACCACATGTTATATGACACCCGCCGCGAGATAAATCAAATCCCTTAGGTGCCATCGTGAATCCAGAAGGACAATCTTCATTTATACCTACAAGAATAGTTTTTCTTTGACTATCTTCGCGAGGTAGCATTCTACGAACAGTACCCTGTATACCTAAAGCACTTTTAAAAACATCCAACTTATCTTTACGACTGTTTTTTTCTAAACCATTGGTATCTGGTGGACAATACGGGTTCATAATAAGATATATTATTATTACAGCCGCGAACGCTAAAAGTAATTGCAAGTTAGACTTTTCCATTTTATTTTATTGTAAATATTTTTTTTTATTAAAAAAAGTTATAAATTTATAGCTCTTTTACCTCTGGGGTTAATAGTAACTTCTTTGGATGTTTCAACAGTTCCTATAGATGATGCATCGTCAGATTTTTGAAGCATACTGGATAAATTTAAAGAAGGACCTGTTATTTCTGTTGTAGATACATTTGATACATGAGGGTTATGTTCCTTAGCCATAGCAGAACTGATATTTTTCATTATTTCTGAAGACTGAGTATCATTTAATCCTCTAGGCATCGCCGAACTAAATAGAGTTTTAGTTGTATGAAACATAAATGCTCCACCAACTAAAGTAACCAAAAGCTGTAACTCAGGCGGAAGATCTGATCTACTCTTATACTTTTCGTACAATTTTTCAAAAATAACCGTATAATCATCAATGTTATCCATAACAGATTCTGACCATCCATCTAACTTAGCCCCAATTGGGTCGTATTTATTATTTGCTATCTCCAACCCATATACTGCAGCCAATAAAATCTTTTGTTGTAATTTAACACCTGCTTCTTTTTCAGCATTTGACTCATGTAATTTTAATTCGAATTTTAACTCATCTAGCTTAGAAGACATAGAATATTTTTTTGTTAATTCTACACCTCTTTTCTCAAGTGCGACAAGTTGTAATAAAATTTTTTGTTTCTCTTGTTTAGAATTTTTAGTTTTAGATTCACTACCCGCGCTACTTTCAGATGAAACATCTGAATAATCATCCGAACCGCTTTCACCACCACTTTCACTACTGCTTTCACTATCGCACTCGGATTCATCATCTGATGATTCATCTTTTTTACGATCTTTAGTCTTTGAATTGTTTACAAAATTTTGATAATCTTCTGGATTAAATTTTGATTTTGTTTTAAGACTTGGTTTTATTTTACCTAAATTCTTCTTAGATTCAACGGGTTTTGCTTCAACTGTACTACCAGATGATACAGAATCTTTGTCATCATCTTTAACTAAATTTATGTCATTTATTCTTACGTTATTATCTAATTTAACAACGGGTCTTACAGACTCTTCTGTTACTAACTTAATATTTGGAACACTGGCGCTCATACTATAATTACTTTCACTATTTTTTTTAAGTACTTGGGAACGTGAAAATAAAACACCTATTGGTCCATTTATGTTTTGTTTTTTTATAATTTCATTCATACATTGTATTGTAAATATAAATTATATTTTTAAGTTAAACAGTTTAAAACTAACCAGTAATAAATTATATAATGTTACAAACTAATATAAGGTACGGCAGTGGGGTTCTTTTTTATTGCAAATCTCTGGATAATACACCTTACTTTTTTTTAGGTAAAGATAAAGATAACCGATGGTCTAATTTTGGAGGAGGTGTAGAATTATCGGATAAAGGTGATCCTGAAAACACAGCAGCTAGAGAAACCTGGGAAGAAACTCTTGGGTGTATAGGAGATGTGATAGATATTAAAAAAAATATTAAAACCGGTCATTGTATAGTTTCAAAAACTCCATCAGGAAATAAATATTATATGTATATAGTAAAACTTACATTTAGTAACGCATACAGAGATAGATTCATTTCCACGAAAAAATTTTTATCAAATGTAATTAATGATAAAAAATTTTTAGAAATATTAGATGTTAAATTACTATCCTTAGAAACAATAAAATACTCTATAGATGATACCAATAAAAGAACTTTTATTAAACTAAGGTCTAGCTTTGAAAAAACTATTAAAGATAATTTTGATGAAATATGTAAAATAATAAAAAATTAATTATTGAAGAGTGTATACCCTTGACATGGGCTGTTGTATTGTGTGTATAGGAGTGTAATTTGTAATTTCTCTATCAGTGTCAAAGATATTATTTTTTGTAAAGAGTTTCTTAGGTTTTACTGGAGCAACACCTTTTTCTTGACTTATTATCTTTGGTTTATTTACTTCTCTATGTGATCTTATTATAGTATTTTTAGGAACAACTGAATTAAACTCTCTGTTATAAGATTTCTGATGTTGAGTACCCAATGAAAACCCTGGTGTAGAAGTCATCTCTATTATTTTTGAATCTGGTTTTACAATCATCAACGCTGGTTTTTCTGTTTTATCTATCTTAAAACCTCTATTTTTATTTACTTGAGGTTTTATTATACGTCCCGGTTCTAAAGTTCTCGTTTTTTGTCTAATAGGTTCGTATGTAACTATATTTTCTCGCGGTCTTACAGTTACAATATCATGGTGTATTTTATCACCCTCTTCTTGCATTTCAGCTTTTGAATATTTATTAATCCTGTATAAATTTTGTTGCCACTCTGTTGGAAAATTGTTATGTTGCATTTATTATTATGTTATATTATATTTTATTTTTATTTAATTTATAAACTCAGCTGTTTGTTTTATTAAATCATTCATAGGATCTATTTTTATAGCCTTTGATTTTACATATGACGTATCCTTATCTTTCATAGATACGCTTATATTTGGTTTTATTCTGACATCAGTGTAAGAGTATATTGCATTATTTTTCTTTATTCCATAACGTTCATTCGTTTTCGTTCTATCTACATCATCTATAGATATAAGCTGTTTATTAGCATTTGCAGTAGCATTTCTTATTATTGATACCACCTGATTAATTTCTTTATTACTTTGTTTATTTTCCAGTTGGTCATAAGTTTTATCTTTTCCTATAAAAACCCCAATTGTTTGTTCTCCGGCAGATTTTATTACTTTAGGTCCGGCCATTTTAGCATAACTATTCTGTTTATCACTTGCGGTTGTAGGCTTTAACTCTTCGCTAGTTAATGGATAATATACATTATAGGAGAGTCCTGCATTAGGGTTGGGGTTATCAGGCCATTCTCTTTGGCTTGACGCACCATGCCACGCGTATGGTCTTTTAGTACCAACTGTTGATACATCAGTAGTATCAATGTCGGATAGTATAACTCCGTTTTCTAACCCCTTGTTTTTATAATTGTGTTCATTAGAAACTACATTGCCTACAGTGTTGTACATAGTTTTGTTACCGTTTAATTCCTGAACTATTTTATCCGCTAGTTGATCTGCAGACATTTCATTAATATCTAATTCTTCTTTATTTTCATTGAGATTTGTTCTAAACATCTTGGGGAGTTTTTTTGATAACTCTGGATCGTTTAAATTTGGTGTTTTAAATACATTAATATATATGCCAATAAAAGACAATAATACGATAAATATTACTACTGGTTGCAGTTCCATTTATTTATAAATATATATTTTAATTTAAATTAATTTGTTTGAAATTTTACGTACTATAAAATGATTTCTTTTCTACATGTAGGACATGTATTTGATTTTTCAGTGAGCCATTTTTTAATACATCTATTACAGAATATGTGTTCACAATTTAATTTAATATTTTCTTTCTTATTTTCAAAGCATATTGAACAATCTGTTATATCATTACATTTTTCTAATTTTTCAAAATTTTCAATTGAAATTGTAGGTTTTAAAATGTTAGATGTTGTCATCTCCATATTATTTATCATTGCTATAACTCTTTGAACCGAAAAAAACGTATGGATAGAATCAAATTCTTCGATCATCTGAATGATATAATTATCGTTCATTAAATTTTGTTCTCTTTGTCTATTATTGAATTCATATTGACTTATAGGGGCTATTGATAATTCTTCACTCACGGGGTCTCTTCTTACTTCATACGCGCCGATGTTAGATTGCATAAACATTATATATTTATATAAATACACAATATAATTATATAATAGATTTAAATTTACAAATATTGATTTAATTTTTACCTACACCTGTTCGCATTCTTGCATTTCTATTCTGTAATACAGATGGATGAGTATCACCGTCTCTAGTTGGGGTATCCAGTACTGTTATATCTCTACTTGGAGAACTAAATGGGGCACTATTTTTATGACCTATTTTACGAGGAATAGAATATACAATATCATTATCATCATCTGCATCTTCCATCATAGTGTATGTATCAACTTTAGGATCTGGAATATTTTTAAAAATTTCAAACATATCAGTAGATCTTAACGAGTATTCTAAAGACCCTTGTTTAGTATTTACATCTAATGCGCGACTTATTCCATTATTAGAAGCTGTATATATAGGTTCTATGCGTCTAACAACTGGATGATTTTTATTCTGGTCATACAAAGAACTCATATATTCATAATCTAAACCCCCGTAATTTATATTATTATCTCTCATAGGAGCGTGCTCAATTAATGGATTTAACTTGTTGACATCGCTAATGTAATTCATAACGTTTAATATAAATATACATTTTATTTTTATTTAAATTAATTTACATTTACACAGGGGATAAATTTTTATTAACGGTATTTAATTGTTTAATAGTCCCTGTCATAATGTGTTTGCCAAAGTTTTTATGTACAGGGGTTTTTAATTCTATGTTTTTATTGGTTATCGAATTTGGAGTTTTATTCCCATCTAAAATGAATCTATGTTTAATAGTATCAGTATTTATTGTTGGATGATTAATTAAAAGTGTGTTTTTAGTGTTAGTATTATAATCTTCCAATAAATCTTTACCCCTATTAGTAAGTCCACCACGGTCTTCTTCATTTGCGAATTCAGTAGATGATTCAGTAGATGATTCAGTAGATGATTCAGTTGGTATATTTTTTATAGTTCTAGACTCTATGGAATTAGACGAATTAAGTGTTATAAAATAAATACATACCGATAATAATATTGAAAACAAACCAGCTGATATTATTATTGCATAATCCTTGGGGTATTTCAAGGCTGCTATTATTGTAGCTACTATTATAAGTCTTGTAAGAGAGTTATATTGCTGATTTTTATCTTGTCCGTAGAGTGGATTTATTGAAAATGAATTAAATATTGCACATGGGTCAGTAAACCAATATGAGGTCATATTTAATGTTACTTAAGAATTTAATTTTGTTAAAAAGTCTGTAGAAAATTTTTTTTGTTTTAAATTAGAAATTTCTTCTTTATAATCTTGAACACTACAATTTCTAACTCTATTAAATTCGGTGGGGTTTTGTTTAATTATAAGTTCTCCTAGTAAAAAAAGAGACTGGATGTAATCCCATATAGCTGTTTTAGTATTATCACTAAGTTCGTTCCAGTATTTATTTATTCCAATTTCTATAGAAAAACTTCTAATTTTATGCTTTATATCTACATTATTTACAAAAAATAGTTCATCTCTATTTTTAATTTGATTTTTATAATCTATACATCCAGCCATAAAAAGACTTGAAGGTGTTGAAGGTGATGCAATATTTAAAAGAGTAAAAGCCTTTTTATATTCAACAAGAGACTTTTCAGGATATTTGTTTATTATTTTATCGATAAATTCATTAAATAAATTATTGAATTTGTCAATATTAGTTGCCATAGTGAATAATAATGTATCTATACTTTAAATATATTTAAATAATAAAATATTTATTTATATTAAATTTACATGTCAGGTAATGTTAAAATAAATGGAGTAAATATGTTTATAAATAAACTCGACTTTAAAGATAAACAGCTTGAAATAATAAATCTCGATATACTTAAAACCAAATTTAAATTAGATGACGGAGATACAGGTTTTTATAAACTAAGTTTATATAAAAAAAATGTTTACGACGATGGAATAATAACAGAAAATTACAACCGACCTGGTATAGGACCGATACAAGATGGGACATATTGTTCAATCTGTCAACGTTTAGGAGGTTCAAACCATGCAAATAATTGTGATCGACCCAGAGATGAAAGTTTGTATTTAACACTCGGGGGTTTTAGAGATTATATATTAAATGACCCGGGGTATTCAGGTGATTATTCAGATATCAAAGAATCATTTTTAAAGGGTAACATAAATGATGAGATAGTATCAGATTTATTTAATTTGGATGAAGATGATGAGATAAATATAAAAGACGGAAAAATAGACATCGAAAAACACGAAAATAAAATGACAACTGTAGAATATGAAGGCCGTGTTAAAAAAAGAGGTCCATCTAAATTACCACCTAAAACTAATACAACCCAATTCTTAAACAATTTAATAATATCTCACGAAATAGATGAACATAAAACATCCATAAGAATAAGTAAAAACGGTCTTATAAATATTATAAACATTAATACAGACCCGGATAAGAAAGATTCATTAATCAATGAACTTATAGAAAGAATTAATTTAAGCGGGGCGGTTAATTATGAAGCCTTTAATGAAATAACGGGGGAAACTGAAAAAATTTATAAGATTATACCTGGTAAAAGTTATATTCATTCTTCATCGGGTCAATTTAGTATTAAAAAAATTATACCCGGAAAAAACCAAGTTAATTTTGTAGAATTAAATGATTTTATTAATCCTTATGATATAAACGGTAAAATAATAGAATCGCCTATCAATACAAAAATAAAGAGAGCCAGAGATGGTTCTCCTATAGTTTATTATAAAGGTCTTAAAATAATAGAATGGGAATATTATTCACCTAGAGAAACTAGAAATGAAATAATGACAAAAGAGTATATCAAAGTTATAGTAATTCCATCGGATGGACTTAAATTAACCGCTATTATTAATAAATACGGTTCGGTTATGTTAAATATATCTAAATGCACCTTAAAACAAAAAAACGATGGTTTATGTGGGAATAAAGATTCTGATATATCTATAGAATTATTCGATAAATTAGAGATAATTTTAAATGAAATGTTCGATGAAAATGAAGACCTATTTGTTATGACAAGCTTATTAGGCCCTGAAAAACAATTAAAAGAATACAATACAGTTTCCGGTTATGCCCCCAACGGTAGAATATGTAGACTTACTAGAACAAGAAAAACTGGAAATGATCCTAGAAATTTTTCCGAATCTATGAGACCAGAACCATATTCATGGTCTGGTACGTGCCCAGATCCAAATTATCAATATTTAAAACCAGAAGGTGTTTTCGACCCCGATGATAAATTGTGGTATCCATGTTGTGAAACAAAAGATAGCAAATCCATAGAAAGAATGAAAGAATATCTTAGAAACGGGTTTCCAGGTAAAGACGATTCTAGGAGATATGATTTAACAAATGAAATAGATTATGGTTCTGGTATATTAATTCCAAACAGTAATTTACCAAATTCAATAGCAAATGTTAAAATAAATGGAAAATTTGAGAAGGTTAATGTTATTGGAAAACTAAGTGCAAAGGAAGGTGGGGGTAAAAAAGCCAATAAATATAAAGTAGAACATAACGGCAAAAAAATAATAGTCGGCGGAGAGGATTTTGAAAGAGATTCTCGTATATTTCCTGGATTAAATTCTTTTAGTAGAGATTCTTTATTATCCTGTATACTTACTAATTTAAAGATAAATAATTTAACGATAACCGAACAGGGTAGATTAGAAAAGAACACAATATCTAATATGAATGAAAAGAGTATTAAATTAAATACAGATATATTCTTATCTAAGATAAACCCCAAAAGTCTTTTAAAGTATCAACCATTTACTTATCATACAATACCTATGTTAATTATAAATCCATTTGATGTCAGAAAAATAAGCCCCGATGGTAATAAATTTTATCTAGTTTTATCACCTCAGAATAACTTTTATATTAATGACAAATTATTGTCTGTCAATTCGGATATATCTGATACATTTAACAATACTATTATATTTGAAGGGTATTTGAGTTATAATGACACTCTTGATAAAAATCAGTATGAAATAATAGATATTATTTATAATAATACAGACATTAGAGACCGCTCATTTACCGAAAGAACTAAAATAATAGCTGATATATTTAAATCTGGTACATTTTCTTCTATAGTAGATGAAATAATAATACTACCTGATGAATATACAAATATTATATCAGGTTCATATGAGATAATAAATTCCAATCCTCGAAATAAATTAGTATTTAAACACGACAATAAAACAGTAGTTTATGGAGAAGAAGACAATTACAAAGACACTATTGTATTGCAAATTCTTGGAATAAAAGGTGAAACTATAAAATTTGGTTACGATTCTAAAGAGATAATAGACAATAATGATTTAGACTTCCTAAGAAGTTATACATTTTTAAAAAGAAATATACCACCTGGGGTAAAAGTAGGTGATTATTATAAACTGTCTATAAATAGAGATAATAAGGGAAATGTAGTCAGTAATAGGATTTTAAATATAAAGAGGAGAGTAAATGTAACCGCAACAACTAATATGAAAACATATGATGAGGTAATGAACATATTAATTGTTAAATTTAGTCCAATTGATTCGAGTTATTTTAATTCTAATTTAGATTGGGTATTCAAAGACGGATTTTTACGTTATGATGGAACAGATAACTTAATTTATTCTAAGATTTAATTAGATTCGTGATAAATATAAACATCTCATTTATATTTATATTATTCTT
>Ga0181406_1000184_pt1 | contig 23894 bp, 20 predicted proteins | sample 29SPOviralmetaG_FD_130135 | JGI IMG/M metagenome (GOLD analysis project Ga0181406, IMG submission 130135) | Marine viral communities from the oligotrophic San Pedro Time Series (SPOT) site, San Pedro Channel, CA, USA - 29 SPOT_SRF_2011-12-20 | ecosystem: Environmental > Aquatic > Marine > Strait... | reverse complement strand
GACTCATAAACAACTAACGGTCTTGGACCAACAGTAGACATTTCTCCTTTTACAACATTAATTACATTTGGCAGTTCATCTAGAGATGTCTTTCTTAAAAAAAGACCAATTTTGGTTATTCTGTCATCGTTTTCAATTCTTATAGGATTTCCCGGCTCTAAGGAAGGCTCAATTGTTTCGTCATCAGCTAATTTTTTATAATGCTTTTCATGTAAATCTTCATCTGAACTTTCATCCATAGTTCTGAATTTAAATAATCTAAAAATCTTACCGTTTTTACCAACTCTTTCTTGGATATATATTGCTGGATAACCATCTGAAAAAATTATCAATAGATAAATTATTGGAAAAAACAATAAAAATAGTGGGATAAGAAAAACCATAATTGTAATGTCAAAAACTATTTTCATATAATATTTACTCTAAACTATTCAAATTAATTTACTTGAATAAAAAATATAACATTAAAATTAGATAAATGTGTGGAATTGGTGGAATTGTAAGCACTAACAATTCTAAAATCGACCAAAATATTGCAAATAATATGAAAGTATCCCTGGAACACAGGGGACCGGATCATTCCTCAATTAATTATATTTCTGATTCAGAATGTTTCATTCATAGCAGGCTCTCAATTATTGATTTAGATCCTAGATCAAATCAACCCTATCAAGACAAAGACAAAAGATATACTATTGTCTTTAACGGTGAAATCTATAACTTCAAAGAAATCAAAGCCGAATTAGAAAGAAAAGGTATACAATTTTCAACAGAAGGCGATACAGAGGTATTACTAAAAGGATATATAGAATACAAAGCTGAAATTTTGGAAAAATTAAGAGGCCAATTTGCTTTTGCTATTCATGATGCAAAGACGAATTCGATCTTTTTAGCTAGAGACAGAATTGGAATCAAACCTCTATACTTCGCAAAGAATGATGATTGGTTCATATTCTCCTCAGAGTTAAAAACCATAGAACAATCAAAGTTAATTCAATTTGAACCTGATATTGAGTCTTACATTGCATATCTAAGGCATCTTTGTGTCCCGATGAATAGAACAGGAAATTTGAATATTTTAAAAGTACAACCTGGTGAGTACATTGAATTTTCATCAGACAACACTATAAAAACTAATCAATATTGGGATCCGTTTGATATAAAAATTAATAATGATATCTCAGAAAATGAAGCAATTGAAAATATAGACAGATTATTAAACGAATCTGTTGAGTATAGGAAAGTAAGTGACGTTGAAGTCGGATTATTTTTATCTGGAGGGCTTGACTCATCATTGATTGGTAAGCTCATGAAACAAAATGAGAAAGCTGGACTTAAAGGTTTCAACATTGATTTTGAAGATCATTTCCCTGGTTATGAAGGAGAATTAAATGAAGCAAAATTTGCAGCATCTAACAACGGTATCGATTTAATTGAGGAGAATATTTCATATCAAGAATTTCAAGCTCTTTTAAATAATTATTCGTTCTATCAAGACGATTTGGTAGGAGACGAGGTAGGAATTCCACTTTATTTTCTAGGTAAGAAAACTAGAACTAGCAACATTAAAGTTGTTCAAGTTGGGGAAGGTGCAGATGAATTATTCTACGGATATGACCATTGGAATAGATTTCTTAGCTTGAATAAATTGTTAAAACCTTTTTTTCAATCAACAAAAAAACACTCAAGTTTTAAGAATCATAGATTGAATTTGATAAGCAATATTCTCTTTAATAGAACTTCCTTTGCAGGTGGAGCTTTAGGTTTTAATTTGAAGGAGTTAGATAGTTTAATAGTGGGTGGTTTACCAAATGATTCCGATTTAATATATTACGCTGACAATAAATGGTCAGAATATTTTTCTCAGAAAAACTCAAAAATTTCTAAATGGATGACTTTAATTGATTTAAAAATTAGACTTCCAGAACTTTTGCTTATGAGAATGGATAAGCTAGTAATGCAATCTGCCGTTGAGGCAAGAGTACCTTTTCTAGACCATAAATTAGTAGAATACGTACTTTCTTTGCCAGAAGATTTACTAATTGATTTATCAACAACAAAAAGTCTTCTTAAAAAGGTGGCTTCAAAATATTTACCTGAACAGATCGTAAATAGAAAAAAACAAGGATTCAGGGCTCCAATTGGTGAGTGGATTAAGAAAGATGAGAAAAAATTTCATGAATCTGTGCAACAGTTCAATTCTCTAGTAAATTTATTTAATGAAAGAGAATTAAACCAAATCCTCAGTGGAAAGGATTATCAGAAAAAATGGTATTTAATTAATCTTTCAAATTGGCATTTAGCAAGGGTTGCGAATTGATAAAGAATTGGAAAGAAAATACAGTTTATATATCACTTATGCAGTTAACTCTTTTAGGAGTTAATTTTTTTTTAATCACAATAATAAGCAAAGAATATGGAGCAGAAATATATGGTGAATATGCAGCTTCAAAGAGCCTGTCTGTACTTATTGGAACAGCAACTGTACTTTCTTTGGCGTTAGTTGTTACAAAATTAAGAGCACAAAATGTTGATTTTAAAAATTCACTTTTTACAAACTCGTATTATCTTGTTTTAAGAAATCTTTTTATAGCCTTGGCGGTGATTTTTCCCCTAACAATTTTATTTGGTAGGGATTATTCACTAACTGCGATTTTTCTTATTGGGTTTGTTTTCAATGAAATGATACATATTGCACTTGCATATTTTCAAGCCGATGGAAACTTTGTAATTACATCTAAACAAATTATCGTAAGAACAATTTTTTATGGATTTGGAGCATGGCTTATTGTATCAAATGGCCACCCAATAATATGGGTTGTTATATACCAATCAGTAATTTTATTTATCTTTTTTTGGGTTGCTCATTTCTACTTACCTAATAATGATAAATTGACTGATCCAAATGTAGATAAGTTAACAAGAAAAAGGTTAAACAATTCAGGAAAAAGAATGGTTCTTACAACCTTTTCAAGCGCACTTATTTCTGAATTAGATATTGTTTTACTAGGTCTTTTTTATTTTGGACCAGCACTAGGTGTTTTAGCTTGGTCTAGAAGAATATTAGAGATAACTTTCCAACTTTTAGCCGCAAGTCTCGATATATTGTTTCCAGAATTGTCAAAAGCAAAAGATAAGGATGAAATTCAAAACATAAGAAATCGTTTGAAAAAAGTTTTCATGTTTTCTTTTATTTTTCCAATTATATTTTTTCTATTAAGAGATACTGCAGGAGAAGTCCTAGTATCTCTGCTTGGCGAAGAGTTTAGAGAGGTTTCTTTTCAAACTTCTTTGATTCTATTCGCATTGCCATTAATGGTTTGGTCAAGAATTAATATAATTTTTTCTAGGGCTTTAGGTTTCGAAATTAATATTACAAAGATTATTATCTCTGGCTCAGTTATTTCATATCTTGTTTATTTTGGACTCCATAATTTAGATATATCAAATCCAGCTATATTATCAATCATCACATCACAAACAATTATTTCATTGGTTACTTCCTACAGTTTTAGGAAATCCTATGTTTAAACTCTCCATACAAAGATTAAGGTTTAGTTTAAAGAATTTATTTGCAAAAAAAATAATCATTCCTTCGGAATTTAAAACTTTTAATTACAACGTTCCAAAATATCATGAGTTGCTTGTTTCGTATCTGTCATCAAATTCACAAAATGAAATTAATTATTCTAGGAAAATATTTGGTAAGGAAACAGATAAATTAGTAAGTTCAAAAGATATTTTTAGTGGCATTGATTTCAAGGCTCATAATAAATTTATACCTGCTTATTTTAATAATGGGGATGTGAAAGTTCCTTATGAAGGATCTAGACTTCAATTTTTACAAAAATTAGATTTGTTATCGATGTTAGAAATAAAGCATGATTTTCAGGAAATTATTGATGTTAATGAATTCCCATTAATTTATTGGAATAGCCCAATGGATGTAGCAATTAGAAATATTAATCTCATTTTTCATAGAAATTTTTTAGAAAAAAATGATTTAGATTCAAAGATACTTGGAAATAATAAAGATTTAATTGATACATTTATAAGTCAACACTATCAATTTATCATTGAAAATCTTGAAAATAATGGAAAGGTAGTTGGAAATCATTATTTAATTGAATTGTGTTCAATTATTTTAACATTGGCAACCTATAAATTTGAAGGCTGTGAGGAAGACATTGTTTATTTTTTGAATGAACTAGATAGAGAACTAAATAAACAATTCAATCAAGACGGTACTAATTTCGAAGGCTCAACACATTATTCAGCGTTTGTTACTGAAGCTCTAATTATATTTAAACTTTCATTAGAGGAAATTCAGCCTGATTTGGAATCTCTCAAATTGATTGAAGAAATAATTTTCTCAAATAGAAATTTATTGAATTTACTTACTGTAAATGGTGAGTTATCTCAGATTGGAGATAATGATTCAGGAAGACTTTTATATTTTTATCATGATGAAGATAACCCATTAAAAATAGATTGGTTAATGAAACTAATTGATCATTTTTACAACTTTGAAAATAAAAATAAAAATAATAATGACTTTAATTTTAAAATGGACGACATAGATTTAGAAAAGTTTTCAAGAGTAGATCACCCTGTAATTAAAATATTTAAAAATAATTTCAATCTTTATACATTTCCTGATTTCGGTATTTACATTTGGCGTAACGATGAAGGTTCTGAATACTTTAGCATTAGATGCGGCCAACTAGGACAAAATGGTGTTGGGGGGCATTCTCATTATGATCAGCTTGCAATTGAGTGTTTTACAGATGGAAAATGGATAGCAAGGGATCCTGGAACAGGCACTTATACTGATGACATTGAAACAAGAAATAATTTTCGATCTTTGGAATTTCACTGGGGACCAAATACAAATATAAAATTTCCAAAAGAATCAGAGTTTGATTGCTTTAGGCTGAATCATATAGAAGGTGGTAAATTATTATTTTTAGATAAAAATAATTTTATAGGTAATGCAATTTTCAATGGTAATAAAATTTACAGAAAAATTACAATTGAAAATGGAAATATACAAATAAGCGATTTTTCTAATGATACTAATTTAAAGGCTTATGAAAGCTGGGGAGAACAAAATGGGGGAATTAAATATAAATTTTCTAGAGGATATAAGCGTATAAATTGAAATTAAAAAAGATTACTCCGCTTTTCTATCTTTTTTTAATTGGTATTTTATTTGAAGGTCTTGATGCTTTTACTTTATTTTCAATACCTTTACCTTGGATAGGAATTTCAATTTTCGTTTTAATTTACATAATTTATTATTTTTTTGGTCTTGAAATTGAATTTAATGAATTTGATTCATTAAGAATATTACTTTTTTACTTTATATCTGTAACTTTGATTAGGGCTGTTTCATACAATCCTGATCTACCTGAGTTTGCTACTTCTACTTTTAGCCAATACGTTTCATTGAGACTTTTAAAGTTATTGGGGTTTATTGCTGTTATCTGGTTTATTAACACGTTAAGCAACTACTTAGAACGTGATACGATTATAAAGTTTATATCTTATATTGGGATCTTAGTCTCTCTTCTTTCTCTGATATCATATTCTTCATACATATTTGATTTTCAAGACTTTTCAAGAAACAGACCTGGTTCTGGAGGTTGGTCACAACCTATAAAAAGAGCATGTTCAATATTAAGGAACTATGGGACATTTAGAGAGCCGAGTTTCTTAGCTGTATGGTTAGCATCGATTATTCCTTTGAATTTCTATTTGGCACGAAAACAATCAATTTGGTATGGCTTTTCTCTTTTACCTATACTTGCAATTATTTTATCAAGAAGCTTAACAGGTGTAATAAGCTTGATCATTGCAATCTTAATTACAACAATCCTGTGGACTATTAAAAATAAAAAATTTGAATATTTATATTTTATTCCAATTGTCTTCATATTATTTTCTAGTTTTATTGGAAACAGCATAGGTTACAAATTTCCAGCATTAGATCCTTCAATGTGCCCACCAGAGTCTCCAGATAAATGTAACTGTTCGCTTTATGACGATCAGTTAGACGAAGCAAAAAATTCAGAAAGTGTGACAAAAAGTATTTTTGAGAGAATTACTTTAATTACAAGAGGAGGTTTAGATGGATTTGAAAACATAAATATATTAAACGATTACATATCAAATGAAAATCTTCAAATATTCGGTCAAGGATTAGGAATTGCTAATTTAAATTTCTCCCCAGTATTTAATGACATGACAAAAAGAGTTGAAAGTGGAGAGGTTATATATAAAAACTCGGGACAGATAGTTTCATTTAATAATTTATATATAAATCTTTATTTCTCAGCTGGCCTTATAGGGTTATTATGGTTTCTCATATTTGTATCTAATGTTTTAAAAAAACTTTATAACAGAGGAAATGATTATTCTTTTTATATATTTACAAATTTATTAGTTATTTTATTAATGTATTTCTTCCAAGCCGAGGAACTAAGCACAATGCTAGCAATTTCACTAGGTCTAATGCTTTTAGAGTTTAAAAATGAAAAAGTTTAAAAAAATTCTCATTGTAACCCATCAATACTTACCACATGTAAGTCCTAGAACAACAAGGTGGAAATTATTGGTAGAAGAACTCATAAGTAAAGGTCATCAAGTGACTATCTTAACTGGTATGTATCCAGATTTTGATACTAAAAATGTGGATGTGATTTATTTTGGTAATAAAAATAATAAAAATATAGTTTCGAGTCTTAGAGAGAAATCAAAACAAGTTAGTTCGAACAATCGGATTAAAAAGTTTTTTTACGATTGTCTAAAAAAACTATATAGGTTATTTATTAATTATCTTGCTTGGCCCGATTACTCAATTTTTTGGCTTTATCAAACCTATAGAAATCGAAAAAATATAACTACAGATTATGATGTAATTATTTCCGTAAGCTTGCCCTTTTCTTCACATATTGCCGCCTATATCGTTAATAAAAGCAGAAAAAAACAATGGATAATGGATATTGGCGATCCATTTTCTCTTAAGATAGACGCTCCAGAAAATAACAAATTTTTATATTCAAGACTGAATAAGAGATATGAAAATAAATTTTATTCCCTCGCTAATAATGTATTGTTTACACACAAAGATGCATTAGATAATCATAAAAAATTCTTTAATATACCAAGTAGTAAATTAATAGTTGCAAACCCTATAAGTAATTTTGACAGTAATCTTTTTAATAAATCTATGTCATACGATTATGAATCTAAACCAATAAAAATTTCTTATTTTGGAATATTCACTAAAGGTGTGAGATCTCCAGCCTCTTTCCTGAAGCAAGTATCAGATAAACATGAATTTGAATTTTCGTGGTATGTAAATGAAGATTCAAAAAAAATAATTATGTCATGTGATATAAATTTAAGTAAACATAGTTTTTACTCTCAAGTTTCTAGAGAAGAAGCTCAAGAGCTGATGGTAAGTTCTGCACATTGTTTACTCTCTATAGGAAATAAAAATTCAAATCAAATTCCAAGTAAAGTAATAGAGTATTTAGCTACTGGTAAGCCAATAATTCACTTTACAGAGATTAACAATGATCCAGTTATTTCATTAAGTAATGAATTTGAAAATTTGATTATTCTTAATAAAAATAATTCAGAAGAAAAACTTTCTACATTAGAAGAAAAACTATTTAAGAATCTTAATAATTTTGATATAGAGAAATTTATTGAAGAATATACAGCAAAATCAATTATTAATAATTTAGATATTATCTAGAACTATTTTCCAATTTTCTGAATAATTCAATGTATCAATCGATTCTAAGTTTGTGGATTTAGCTTCATTAATTTTCCTTAATGCATCATCCGGATCATTCATTTTATAAAGAAATATACTTTCTGGACTGAAGTATTGAGTATATGAGCTTATCGGGGCAACCACCTTTAATCCAAGATTTTGAGCCTCATAAAGAGGTAAACCTACTGTTTCATGTTCGCTCGCATGAAAATAAATTTCATTTTCAGATAGCACATTTAAAGTTTCAGAATGAGTGTCTGTATTTCTAACATTAAATTCTTCCATGTTCTTGGGAGGATTAATTACTGTAACTCCTTTTTTATCAGGTATAGAATTTAAAACACTTTTCATAAAATTGTAATTTTTATTAAGTACTTCACTTCCAAAAAAAACAATATTTCCACTTCTATTTGAAATTTCTACATTTGAATTAGTTGTTTTTCCTATTTGTATTATTTTTGAATGAAAATCTATATTTATATCTTCTTTTAAATGTTCTAGCTGGATAAGTATAAAGTTAGAATATTTCATACTCCTATTCATTAAAAATCTGAGTAAAGAATTTCTTAGGCCTTTTTTAACTAACGGAAGAATATTTTGAATTAAAACAAATGATTTTTTAATAGTTTTAAAACCAAAATTTCCAAAATGTATAATTGCATCTGAACTATTTATATCTTGCAAAACTGTTTTTGGCAAAAAATAATTTAAGAAAGGGTGCAAGTATCTTTTGTTAGTTGTTTTGTAAAATTTAATCTTAGGATTTTCATAAAATTGGTTATTTAAATCTTTATAAAATTCGATTTCTGAATATAAAACATATATTTCTGAATCTGTTTTTGAAAAAAAGTCAAAAGATTCAAGAAAAAGTTTCAATCCTCCAAGAGACTTTACACCACAAGCATTAAGTACTATTTTTTTCACCATTTCAATAATAGTTGTTCCTCAAGCATTAATACTATGACTAAAATCATAAAGTAGTGATTAAAAATTATGATTCAATATTAGTTGTTGGAACAAGACCCAATTTTATAAAAGCGGCACCGTTACTTCAATATTTTGAAAAAAATAACATAAAAACTCTATTTATTCACACAGGACAGCATAAAGATAAAAGTATGTCATCAAATATTTTTGAAGATTTAGATATTAGAAAACCAGATATCTTTCTAGATACCCCTACGACAAATATCAATAAGCAAACCACATATATCGTCGACAAATTAGATACATTATTTGATACCAATAAATCAAAATATGTTGGTGTATTTGGAGATGTAACTTCGACTCTTGCCGCTGCTATATCTACCAAGAATAAAAAAATGGAATTATTTCATGTAGAAGCTGGTTTAAGATCAAGAAATATGGACATGCCAGAAGAGAGAAATAGAATTATGGTTGATTCTATCAGCGATTACTTGTTTGCGCCTTCAGATGGTGCAGTAGAGAACCTTTATTCAGAAAATTTATCAGCAAAGTACACGGGTAACGTTGGAAATATAATGATCGACACACTTGAAAAAAATCTTGAGCAAATCAAAGACACAACGCAATCAGTCAAAAAGAAATTAAATGTAGATACTCAGTATTTTGTTGTAACAATTCATAGGCCATCTAACTTATCTGATGAGAATCTAGAAAGTATATTTAATGGACTTAAAAAATTTAGCAAGGATTACATGATTGTTTTGCCAGCTCATCCCAGGTTAAAGAAGTATATTTCGGAAAATAATGTTAAACACGAAAATATATTGATTATTGATCCGTTATCTTATATTGACTTTCTTGGTTTAGTAAAAGGCTCGGAACTAGTTTTAACTGATTCCGGTGGCCTTCAAGAAGAGACAACACATTTAAATGTAAAATGCTTAACAATAAGAAATGAAACGGAAAGGCCAATTACTGTATCTGAAGGAACAAATAAAGTAATTGGTGTTGATACAGAAATAATAATTTCTGAAATAAACAACGCTATTGAGAGTAAACTTTCAGTTGGTAAGAAAATAAAATTTTGGGATGGAGAAACATCTTCAAGAATATATAAAGAATTATTTGAATAATTTATGAGTGAATTTAAATACGATTTAGGAATAATAGGTTTGGGATATGTTGGACTTCCATTAGCTATATATTCCATTCAGGGCGGATACAAAGTCTTTGGATATGATATAAATTCTGAAAAAGTTTCAAAATTAAATAATGGTCAATCCCCAATCGAGGATATTAGTAATGACACTCTGAAAAACTCATTAAAATCTGAACTTCTATTTTCCGATGAGCCATCAACATTGTCAGATTGCGAACATATAGTTATAAGTGTCCCAACTCCTTTGACAGATTTTAAGCCAGATTTAAGTTATGTTATAAATGCAGCAAAAGAAATTGCAAAGAATATTGTAAAAGGGCAGGTAATAATATTAGAGTCAACAACTTATCCTGGAACAACTATAGAAGTACTCATACCAGAGATCGAAAAAACTACAGATCTTGTAATTGGTGAAGACATATTTGTAGGATATTCTCCTGAAAGAATTGATCCAGGAAACAAAGAATGGAATTTTAAAAACACTCCAAAAGTAATAAGTGGTATTAATGAAAAATCATTAAATAAAATTAAATCTTTTTATGAAAAAATAATTGAGGTTGTCGTGGTTACATCAGGGACGAAAGAAGCTGAAATGGTAAAACTACTTGAAAACACTTATAGACAAGTAAATATTGCACTAATAAATGAACTAGCAATTTTATGTAACATGTTAGATATTGATATTTGGGAGGTCGTCGATGCTGCAAAAACGAAACCGTTTGGATTTGAATCTTTTAGACCTGGACCTGGGGTAGGGGGCCATTGTATACCTATTGATCCGAAATATCTTTCATTTAAAACAAGACAAATTGGTAAACCAGTAAGATTTGTTGAGCTTGCTCAAGAAATAAATAATTCAATGCCTTCTTATGTTGTTAATAGAATAATCGAAAGAATGAATATTTTAGGAAAACCAATGAAGGGTTCAAAGATCTTAATATTGGGAGTCGCCTATAAAAAAGATATAAGTGATATTAGAGAATCACCAGCTCTTGATGTTATTGAAAACTTTCTTGCTAAAGGAGTAGAGATAGCTTTTTATGATCCATTTGTTGACAAATTGATAATTAATAATCTTGAAATTAAAAAAGAAGTAAATGAAGAAAATTTTGATGATTATGATATGCATTTGTTACATACACCTCATACGGAATTTGCAAAACTAAATTTATCTAAGTCGAACGTACCAATATTTGATGCAACAGGTAGTGATTTTATTGATGATGCAGAAAGAATCTAATTTAACACCTAATTTCGATAATTTATCAAAAACTATTAATACATTAGGTATTGAGTTAGGGAATGTAATAAGACAACAAGCAGGGACAAAGAATTTTAAATTAGTTGAAGAAATAAGAATTAATTCAAAAAAATACAGAACATCAAAAAACTATAAATATCTTGATTTAATTTATAAAAAGTTAGAAAAACTAAATGAGGGTGAAATCTTAATTCTTACCAAATCTTTTACTCTATTTTTTTATCTTTCAAACATTTCGGAACAAGTATTTAGAGAAAAATTTAAATATAATATTGATAAAAATAATCTTAAAAAAAATAAAAATAATCTTTTGTTTTCTCCAGTATTTACAGCTCATCCAACTGAAAGTGCAAGACAATCAACTTTAAAGAAACTTTACGAAATTGGAAAAATAATTTCCGAAAATAAGTCTGATAATCTTGATGAGATAAATAATTTGATTACACAACTTTGGTACACAAGAGAAGTAAGGTCCATCAAGCCAAATCCAATTGATGAAGTAAAAACACTCCTTTATTACTTAAATATCTTATACACAGATGTACATAATGAAATTAATAACACATTTTCTGAAAATGATATTAATCAAAAGAATATTGTTAGATTTGGCACATGGATTGGAGGAGATAGAGACGGTAATCCCTATGTAACTTTGAAAGTCACAGAGGAAGCATTAAAGATATATTCAAACCAAATAATTCAGATTTACAAAGATAAAATAATTGATTTATCTGAAAGTTTCAGTATTTCGACTTTATACGCTGAAGACCCTAAAAAACTATTTTCAAAAATAAAAGATTATTCTAAAATTTTGAAAAAAGAGCATCGTCATTACATGATGATTAATTTTGATGAACCTTTCAGAATTTTTTTATCATTAGTCTTTCATCGTCTTGATAATTTTCAAAAAAACAGCAAAGGTTATAGCTCATTTATTGAATTTAAGAATGATCTGTATTTATTTGAGCAAGAGGTTAATAATTGTTTCAATGAAAGTTCATTTTCACCTGATTTAAGAAGATTTATTGAATATGTAGAACAATTTAAATTTCATGGTGTTGAGATGGATATTAGAGAAAATGCAAATGTTTTAAATTACAAAAAAAATTATGTTAAAAAATATGATGAATTTATAAATCTTCTTAAAAGAATTCCAGAATGGAAAAATCTTTATGGAGATACTGTTATAAATTCTATTATTTTATCAATGACAAAACATGAAAAAGACATTTTAAATTTACATTCACTATGTAAGAAATATATTAAAAATACAGAAGATATTCCAATGTTAGTGCCGTTATTTGAAGAGATAGATGACCTTGAGAATTCCCATGTTATTATTTCTAGACTTTTTATGAATAAAGATTATCAAAAACATTTAAAACATTTAAATTCTAAACAAGAAATTATGCTTGGTTATTCAGACTCGAATAAAGATGGTGGTATCGTAACTTCACAATGGTCAGTCTATAAATCTCAAATTGCTTTATTTAAAACAGGGAAAAGAAATAATATAGAAATTTCATTTTTTCATGGTAGAGGAGGAACTATTAGTAGAGGTGGAGGGCCTACATATAATTCTATACTTTCTCAGCCAAAGGGAACAATTTCAAATACTTTAAGATATACAGAACAAGGTGAAGTAATTTCTGATAAATATTCAACATCTAACTTAGCAATTGAAAATTTAAAATTAGGGTTGTTTGCATTTTTAAAAGCTAAGACTACTAAAGGTAAAGTATTTAAAGGAGAGACTAATTTTATGAATGAATTTTCAAGACTTTCCTCAAAAAAGTATAAAGCCTTAATTGATGACGATAATTTAATAAAATATTTTGAAACAGCTACTCCAGTAAATCTATTATCAATTCTAAACATTGGTTCAAGACCCTCTAAAAGATCGAAGACTAGTTCTGTCGAAAATTACAGAGCAATTCCCTGGGTATTTGGATGGGCTCAAACAAGACAGACTATTACTGGTTGGTATGGATCCGGTACAGCTCTAGAAAATTTAATAAACCTGCACGGAATACAGCATGTAAGAAATATTTATAAATCTTCTTCATTTTTGCAAAATTTATTAAGCAATATTGAAATGACTTTAGCAAAAACAGATTTGATAATTACTAAATTTTATGTTGATAGATTAGTTGAAGATAAGTATTTGTATATATATGAAAATATTATCGAAGAATCAGAGAAGGTTCAAAAAACAATTTTAAAAATTACTCAATCAAAAGAATTATTAGATTCTAATAAAATTTTGAAAAACACTCTTGCTATTAGAGATACTTATCTTGATCCCTTATCTTTGATACAAGTATTTCTTATGCAAAAATTACAAAACAATAAATTGAGTGATTACGAGAAAACTTCATTGCTTCTTTCTATAAACGGTTTAGCTGCAGGTTTAAGGAATACTGGGTGAAAGATCTCTTAGTTCAAAGTGCATTTCATCTGGAGACGTCCAAGTTCCACCCCATGCAAATCCCCATTCGTTAAAAATCTCAACTACTCTTGGGTGATATCCTGATTTAACATTTATGTCAATTGCGATTCCCCATGCATGCCTAGAGATAGAACCTCCTGCATCAAATCTATTTATTCGCCTTGGCGCGTAGCAACCTCCTGATTTCTGGAATTCTTCCTTATACAGAGTGCCTTCTAATCCCTCATCAATGACTTGATTAAGTGCTCCTAAAAGGGGTTTCCACATTATTTTATTGCAAGTAGCTCTGCCTATTATTGGCATTTCTTTCCTTTCAATATTTTCGTTTCGCCAAGCTGGTTCAACAATTATCCAAGTTCCATCTTTTTCTTTAATTTGAAAATCTCCAAAATAATTTTTGACTAATGCTGTTGGCAGAACCCAATTTTTATTTGGTTTAGAATCTCTAAAGGTGATTCGGAGTTGTTTATATTTTATGTTTCTATAGATCTCAACAAAATGATTCTCAGTTACTTTAGTATCCCAGATTATTGCTTGTATATTTCTATTAATACCCAATTCGTATCCAACTTCTTTACTTACAAGACCTTCAAACCAACCGATTTCTGAATCAGATATTATGTCACCAACTTCTATCTCAGTTACAAGTTCGTTCATTCCCACCAACACTAATTTGTCTCCAACATTTATTGAGTATTGATCTGCTGTTAATTGAGATACGATTATTTTATTTTCTTTTATTAACTCTGTAATTTCATCTGTATAGAATAAATCCGCATATTTACTCTCAATAGATTTTACTGAAAGACTGTATAGGTAATTAGGGTTAGTGTTTAAAGTTTCTACATCATTTACGTCAATTATCTTTTCAAGTCCAATGTTTGCTCGACCTATAAAAGTTACCTTACTTTCTAAGTTTTTTACGGACTCTACGATTTGGTTAGTAACACTATAATATAAAACACCAGGTTGAGAAATAGTTATAACATCATAGTTTTCAATGCCATTAAATGTTTTTTTATTTTCTAACTCATGTTCTCCATCATGAGCAAATGCAGAAGATTGCATAATGACAAACAAAACAATTAAAAAAAGGCCCAACTTTTTCACGTACTAATTATAAGTAAATAAATAATCAATATTTAATAAACATTTAACTTTTAAAAATACAAGTAAATCTTTACAGTGTTTAGTATTCAATGATGAAAAATAAGGATAATATTTGAAACTATTAACAAATTTTTTTACGTCAGCTGCTATTAAATTTCCAGTAATTACCATTGTTGTGATATTAGGTATCACAGGATTCTTTGGATTTATGACTACTCAAGCAGAAGAACTTGATACTGGTTTTGGTGGTGAATTAGAAACGCCTGAAATAGAAGCTCAAGGAAAACTATCCGATTATTTTGGTGGATCAGGTACCCAAAGTGTTTTACAACTAGTTTTTGAAGGAGAAGATGTTTTAACTGTTGAAGGTTATGAAGCTTATTTATCTGCAGTTGAAGTCATTGAGAACAGTGAAATATACAAATATCTAGTAAATGATCCTAATCAAGGTTTAGTCCAAGGTTTTTTTGCACCTATAGATGTTGCAAAAGCGTTTAATCCAATGCTTGATGTAAGCAGTTTGACTGATGAACAATTCAAACAATTATATAAAACTACATCTGCACAGATGCCGCCTGAATTCCAACAATTTGCATCTGCTCTTTTGTCTAGTTCTTACGATGAAGAAGCAGTAACAGCTAGTGCTGGTTTAGGTATTGTAACGGTTAACTCGGCATTAATTGGGGCTGAGTTTGGATTTGAAGGAGTCTTTGAAGAACAGCCAAGATTAGAAGTTGCTTTAAACAAAAATCTGCTTGAGTTAAGCGATGAATTTGAAAATATAAACTTATCTGGTTTTTCTTTATCTTTATTGTTTGGTGACGAACAGGATGACTTTTTAGAAGAAGTTGCACAGCTTTTTGGAGCTGCTTTTGGAATAATATTTTTAGTTCTTGCATTTATATTTTTTATAAGACCAACAAAAACTTTTGGATTTTTTAAGTCTTCGAGAAGAACTCTTGCAGATATTTTTAATAGCTTAGCTGCTATTTTGTTAGCAATATTATGGATGCAGGGGATAGGGGTTGTTCTTGGACCTGGATATTTAGATATTATTGGGGCTCCAAACCAACTATCTCAGATTTCGACAATAATCATTCTTGGTTTAGGAGTGGATTATGCAATCCATTTCACAGGAAGATACAGAGAAGAGTTGGGCCTAAAAAATTCTGTTAATAAATCTGCATCTATAACTTTAGGATCAGTAGGTATTGCCTTAACTCTTGCTACTTTAGGAACTATGGTTGGCTTTTTGACAAATATTGTATCTCCTTTAACACAATTGCAAGATTTTGGTATTACAACAGCACTTGGAATTTTTTATGCATTTATTTTAGTTATGACATTAGTTCCGGCAATAAGAACATTACTTGATAAAAGATCTGAAAAAAAGAATACAATTGATGCAGATGCATTTGCATCATCTGGAGAAAAATTATTTAATAAATTATCTGCATCAACTGCAATTATTCCTAAAAAGTTAAAAATAGTTGCAATTGCTTTGATTTTAGGAATTGGTGGTTATGGATACTATGGATTTACTAATATATCTACAGTATTCAATTTCACTGATTTTTTGCCATCTGATAGTCCAACTGTAAAAACGTTTAATACTCTCCAAGATGAATTTGGTGGCGGATTTGGAGAAACAACAAGTGTCTTAATTGAATCTGACAATATTGCGACCCCTGAAATTCATAATGCATTAATTGATTCATTAAACAATTTATCTGATGTTGACAATGTACTCGTATTTGGTGGCAATGCAGCAGCAGAGTCTGTGGTTGGCTCACTTGGATCAATGCTTGTTCCACCGTCAGCAAATCCTCAAGCACCTCCACCAATGCCAGATATGGCCTTGATAGGTCAACTTGGAGGATTCGGTGTTCAAATCATGAACGGTCAAGGATTAGATGCACTTAGAGTGAGTTCTACAGGGGATGTTGAAGGACTGTACTCATACTTACTGAATACAGATAACGATTTATTTAGTACAAGTCTTTACGTTGATGAAACAGAGAGTATTTCTGCGATGCAGGTGAGAATTACAACTTCTGCAGGAACTTCTGGTGCTGCTCAGATCAGAGATGATTTATACACTGCATTTCAACCCCTTTCAGAATTAGGAATATTTGTTGGTGTGACCTCTGATAATATCGTTACAGAAAGCGTCAATGAATTGATTAATTCCTCACAATTCCAGTCATTAGTATTTGCAATATTAGCTTCAATGGCATTTCTTGTTTTGTATTATTTAATTGATATGAGAAGACCATTTTTAGGGGTTGTGACGGTTCTTCCCGTTGCTGCTATTGTGCTTGGGACATATATGGGAATGTATTTACTAGATATTCCTTTAAACCCAGTCACGTCAACACTATCAGGACTAGCGATTGGTATCGGTGTCCCATTTGTTATCCATGTTACAAATAGATTTAGAGAGACAATATCATCTGGTATAGAACCTGTAGAAGCAATTCGTACGACTTTGAAAACTACAGGAGGATCATTATTTGGTAGTGCTTTTACTACTATGGCAGGTTTTGGAATTCTTACAACATCATCATTAGTTCCTTTTCAACAAATGGGAACAGTTATATTAGTTTCAATTGGCTTTGCTTTGATCGCTTCATTAACGATACTTCCAACATTTTTGGTTCTTTGGGCAAATTACCATAATAGAAAAACGGCAAAAACTTTATAAAAATCGTTATTACTATTACATAGGTGAAGTTATTCGAATTACTTGATGATATAAACAAAATTGTCCCTTTGAAATATGCATTTGAAGATGATTCTGTTGGCATCACAATTGGCGAAAATGAATCTAAAGTTACCAATATTGTTATAGGTCACGAACTGGATGACTACCTTTTAGATTATTGCTCTGATAACAATATTGATACAGTTATTACTTACCACCCTCCACCATATAAAAAAATCACTGCAGAAGACAACAGTGAAAAATTTTTACCTGAATCAATTACAACAAATTTTATTGGTTCCTCTATAAATGTCATAACAATTCATACTGCACAAGATGTTTGTAAGGATGGCAATGCTGATACTTTAGTCGATCTATTTAATATGAAAAATTCTTCAGTCTTCGCTAAAACTATTGGAGAATTTGGTGCGGGTCGTATTGGAAATATAGATAAGAAATCTTCAAAAGAACTTAAAAAAGTAATTGAAAATAAACTAAACACAAAAGTAATACGAACAAATGAATATTTCGAAAGCATGGATGAAATAACGCAAATCGCAATATTACCAGGATCTGGAACTCAATTCATGGAGGAAATTATTAATAAAACAGAAGTATTTATTACTGGAGATATCTCACACAGATATTTATTAAAAGCAGATGAAGAAAAGATGGGATTAATACAGATCGGACATATATCATCTGAAATACCAGGTATGAAGAAATTTGTAAAAAAGTTCAGTAACTTAATGCAAAAAGAAATTAATTATATATACAAAGATTTCTATGAATGAGCCATTTTTACTGAGTAATTTAATTGACTTACAAGAGATTGATAACAAGATATTTAAACTAATTGATTCAAAATCCTCAAGTGAAAATGTAAATAAACTTAGAGATTTAGAAATAGAATTTAAAGATTTAACCTTAAATATAACTGGACAAATAAATTTGTTAGAAAAATATTTTTCCATAAAAGAAAATAATGAAAAAAGCTTAAAAGAGATAAATCTAAAAATAGAAGATATTGATATAAAATTATCAAGTAGCGATCTAGATCCTACTGATACATTGAATTACTCAAATCAAAAAGAATCTTTAAAAATAAAAACAAATAAATTAAAAGAAGAAATTAATAACATTGAAGCAGAATATTCTGATGAAATTGATATTTTAAAGAAAGACAAAGAAAATTTAGAAGAAATAAAGACAGAACTAGTTGTGATAGCAAAACTTGTTAAATCAGAATGGAATCTTCTTGATCAACAGATTCCAATTTTGGAGAATGAAAAATCTGAATTTATTTCAACATTCCCTGAGGATTTAAAAGTTTTTTATGATAATTTAAAAAATAAAGGTGTAGAAATTATCGCGGCTTATAAAAACGGTAATCATTGTGGATGTTGTGGAGTTGAACTAACTACATCAGAGATTGATAAAATTCTTTCTACTAAGTTCCAACAATGTACTTATTGCAATGGAGTGATTGTTTAATGTATAAAGTATTTTGTGATGGTGCATCTAGGTCAAATCCTGGAGAAGCAGCTATTGGTGTAAGCATACAAGATAATGAAAAAGAAATTCATACTATTTCAGAGGCAATTGGTATAGCAAGTAATAACGTAGCTGAATATAAATCATTAATATTAGCGTTAGAGTACTCTCTTAAAAAAAATTATTTAAATTTAGAAATTTTTCTAGACTCAAAATTGGTGGTTGAACAAATAAATGGTAACTTCAAAGTGAAATCAGACAATCTTAAGAAGTTAAATTCTGATGCAATTAATCTAATCAGCAAATTTAATTCAGTAATAATAAGCCACATTTATAGAGAACATAATAAAAGAGCGGATCAATTAGCAAACATGGCATTAGATAAATAATATGTTATTTTGGCATTTAGGCTTTTCTATATTTATTTTTAGGTATGTATATAAAGATTTTGAAGCAGACCTTCGTTACTTAGCTGGAGGTGCGTTATTACCTGACTTTATTGATTTTCTTTTTAATTTATTTGGTTTAAAAATTGCTTTCAACCAGCCAGGTCATACATTGATATTTGCCATTTCTGCAATGACTTTAGTAATGGTTGTCACTAGACGAAAGACTGAATATAGAAAAAATTGTTTATTAATTTCGATTGGAATATTTTTACATTTATTTTTAGATTTTATGTGGCTTAACCAACATATTTTATTTTTTCCTTTGCCATTTGATTCTATTGAAACATCTTCAAGAGGCTTCTTAATTCTCTTAGTTCAAGAAATTGCTGGATTTTCATATTTGTATTCAAAAATTAATACTTTAGAACAAGCAGATGATTTCTTTAGAGAAGGTAGAATTTAATCTTTCTTTAAATATAGATTAAAACTAACCATTATAAGAAATATCGCAAAAACTGTATTTAAAACATTCTGAGACAATAAAAAAGCAACATTGCCACCAATTATCGAACCAATAATTCCAAATAGTCCAATATAGGTTCCTTGTTTTATTAATTCAGGATTTCCCTTGAGCTTAGTAATCGCCGCAGTCATGGCTGTCGGGATAGTTGCTATTAGTGAAAAACCTTGCGCAACAATATTTTCTAAACCACCAAAAATTATTAGTAGAGGAATTCTTACAATTCCACCTCCAATTCCTAAAAGTCCTGACAAAATTCCAGTAACTATTCCAATAATTATATAAAAGAAAGGATTTTCATTAAAAGAGCTTTCAAAATTAGCATTTAAAAACATTCGAATTGAAACAATTACAAGAAGTATTGAAAATATTCTTTCTAATGATTTTGTTTTAATCATTGCTGTCAGCTTACTGCCAATATAACCACCTACTATTCCACCAACTATGAGATATAAAATATTAAAAGTTAGAGTTATTCCATTTATGATATATGTAAATCCACTTGCTGATGCAACAAAGATTATTGCCATTGAAGAAATGCCGGTATTAACTTTAAAATTCTGGGTTGTCATATAAGTTAAGAGTGGAACAAAGATAACACCTCCACCAACTCCTAAGAGACCAGACAGAAGACCTCCAATTAATCCAATTATGAATAATTTGAACAATTGTTATTTCTTTAATTTAGGTAATAATTCTTTACCAAGAAGCTCTATGGTTTTAGGTTGATCTATTGAAGAAATTTGTATAGTAACAATTTCAGATTCAAAATCCTCAACGAGTGGTTTATAAATATTTACAAGCTCTTCAATATTTCCAGCTCTTGAAAATTTAGACATTATCTCTTCACGTCCTAAAGAGTCTGAGGTTTCTCTCAATACCATAGGGTCTAGTTCTTGTAGTCTATTTGGAGCTCTTAAACCTCTCCATGATTTTAATGATTCCCATGCATCCTCATCGTTATCGGCAAACATAGTCCATCTGTACGTATGTACTCTTAAATTAGTTTTTCCTAATTCCTCTGATTTCTGTTTAGATGGATTAATGACCTTTTCATAAGCATCTTCTGGATTTTTGACACTAATCATTAATCCATCGGCATACTCAGCTGCAAGAGTTGCAGATTTTGGCCCACCTGCTGCCAACCATATAGGTACCTCTTTCAATGGCGGTGTGTATAATTTTGCTGAATTTGTATTGTAGTATTCACCTTCAAAGGTTAATTTTTCACCAGATAGAAGTCTTTTAATTATGGTAAGGGCTTCTTTCATGCGATTTGCTCTTTCCTCATATTTAGGAAATTCATAACCCAAAGGTCCTTCATTGATATTTTCACCAGTACCTACTCCTAAATGAAAAGTTGATTTAGTAAATCTATCAATAGTTGCGCATGCTTGAGCTATTACTCCTGGATGAATTCTCCATAATGGTGTTGTGACTCCAGTTCCTAGATCCATATTTTTTAATTCTCTAGCCAATGCTCCTAAAGTTGCCCAGGTAAAATTAGAAGCTGAATGGTCATCAACCCATGGATGAAAATGTTCAGAAATTGTGACCATGTCAAAGCCAGCTTTTCTTGCTAATTGTGCATGTTCCAGCAATTCTTCAGGTTGCCATTGCTCTGAACCTAAAAAGTAAGAAAATTTAGTCATAGCTGTAGATTAATATTAATGAATTTTTAGGTGGGTGCCTCAATGAAGAGACACCCAAGTTTTTGAAGTTATAAGCCGGATTCTGTTTACACAAAAAGTGTAAGATAATCATCCATCTTGTATATTTGTTACCAAATATATCTAGCTACCTACCCACAATTTTTAGCCGAGCAAGCTAATTGCTTTTTGGTATTGCTCCGAGAGGGGTTTACAAGCTAATTTAATCTCTTAAATTACTGGTAGTCTCTTACACTACCTTTTCACCCTTACCTACTATGTAGGCGGTTTACTTTCTGTTGCACTTTCCGTCAATTTCTTGCCTGGGGGTTACCCAGCTCTCTGCTCTATGGAGTCCGGACTTTCCTCGATAAATCGCGATTATCCACTTCACAAATTAACGATAGTATAAAAATGAATTCTTATGGATAATTATTTATTATTTCCTCGATATTTGATAGGTTTAAAGGGCCTATGTATTTTTTAACTATTTGCCCATTTACAACAATATGAGTTTCAGGAACGCCAAAGACTCCCGATTCAATAGCTAATTTACTACTTTCATCAACTGCATAAATGATCTCTCCATATCCATAGTTATTAAGGAATTCAATTGAGTTTTGAATATTATCCTGAAAACTTACCATTATTACACTTCCTTTTAAATTATTTGTTTCTGCAAGTGTTATCAGGAGGTCATGTTCTTCAATGCACTCTAGACACCAAGAGGCCCAATAATTTATGATTATGAAAGATTCATCAACTTTTATAGACTCTTCATTAGTTAAGGAGACTAAATCAAAATTGCTAATTTTAATATTATCTGAAGTCAAGTTTTCATCAATAGTTGTACAGAGTGGTAAACATATTAATAAAAAGAGAATAGATAATTTATTTTTCATAATTTTCAAGTATCTCAACTATAAAATTTCTATCCTCTTTACTCAGTTTATTTGACCGAATAACAGAATTAAGAATTTCTAAACCTTCATTTTGTTTTACGGGATCTTGGATATAAATAATTCCAAGATATGATTTAGCAACCAAAGATTCAGAATTTATTCTTAATGATTCATTTAAATATGTAGTTGCCACATCCAAATTATTTGATTCATAAACCATCCAGCCAATTTGAGCTAATGCAAAACTCTTTAATTCATTCTCAGCACTATTTTCAGCGATATACATGTAATGGGGTAGGGCCTGTGAGTAATCTAAATCATCAAAGTATCTGTTGGCTAAAGCCATTCTCATTGGGTGAATATCGGGATTTTGATCTATAACAGACTCCATTTCTTCATTAGTAACATTTGCTAAATTAGTATTGAATTCATCATTAATTTCTGAATTATTTTGAAGATTAATGAATAATACAGTCGCAAATATTAAAAAAGAAAATAAGGAAATAATCCACTTAGTCATTACGTACCTTTTTATAAAAAACATAAGCAAAAAGTGCACCAAAAAATATAGGAATTAGTAACAGAAGAGGGTTTGTATCTTGTGGATTAGTATTTATTCTTTCACCAAACCGTAGAGTCCAATAGTTCATAATTTGTTCATCACTTAGACCATTAGCTATTTGTTCCTTTAAAACATCTCTCATATCATCTGCATACTCAGAAGGGGAATCATAAAGAGTCTCACCTTGACATACAGGGCATAATAAACTTTTGCTCAACTTTTCATATCGTGAATCATTATCCTCATAAACAATCGAAGGAAGTGCTAAAAGTAACAGTAATAAAAATAAAGAAATGTATTTTTTCATTTTCTAATCCTCGTAAGAAACGATGCTGAGCTGATACCTAAACCAAGCCATAATATAAATATCCCATAATTTTCTCTAAATATTAGTTTATATTTATCTTCATCTATCACCTTGATGGTTACGTATGTATCACTATCTATACTTCTAAATACTGCAGGTGAACTTATTGCTTGCTGTGATGAATTTTTAAAAATATTTAATGAAGCATTTTTTTCTTTATTATTAAATTTTATAGGAAGGTTTATTACATTTTTTTCACTTTTTATTTCTTCAAAAGGGGAGAGGATTAAAAATTCTTTATCACCAAAATTAACCTCATCTCCAGCAGATATAATTAGTTCATTTGAATAACTTTGAGTAACATTCATTATTAATCCAACAGCAAAAATTCCAACACCTAGATGGGAAATTTGTCCAGTCCAATATTTGCCTTGTAGTTTAGTTTTTTTAAATCTTCTCAATATATTTTTAGAGATTACAATTATCAACAAAATTGACCCAAATATTGTGATTATAAATTTGTAAGAAGCATTGAAATAAACCGTAAAACTTATTGAGAGAATTAGAGATAAATTAATCTGATTTTGATTTTCGCTTAACCAATCTTTTAAATTCAAATTTACTTTTGATACTTTTGTAGAAAATACCATCAAGTAACTAAGAATCAAAAGCAAT
>Ga0181406_1000181_pt1 | contig 23960 bp, 11 predicted proteins | sample 29SPOviralmetaG_FD_130135 | JGI IMG/M metagenome (GOLD analysis project Ga0181406, IMG submission 130135) | Marine viral communities from the oligotrophic San Pedro Time Series (SPOT) site, San Pedro Channel, CA, USA - 29 SPOT_SRF_2011-12-20 | ecosystem: Environmental > Aquatic > Marine > Strait... | reverse complement strand
CACGTATGGTACCAGACGGTGTATACTTAGATGCTGATGGTTTAGCTGAAATAGATTTAGGTAACGGAACAAACTATAATCCACAAGAAGCTTTAAATATGTTTTTCCAAACAGGTAGTGTTATTGGGCGAAGTTTCACTTCTGAAGGTGATATGAACCCTGGTAAAGTACCTATACAAGAAATACAGTCTAGTAATGGTGGCGCTAAAATGCAAAGTTTAATTGGTACTTATAATTATTACTTGCAAATGATTAGAGATACTACTGGTCTTAACGAAGCTAGAGATGGTAGTATGCCAGATAAAAACGCTTTAGTAGGTGTACAAAAATTAGCAGCTGCAAATAGTAACACAGCAACAAGACACATACTGCAAGCTGGTTTATTTTTAACGGCTAATACAGCTGAGTGTTTATCTCTTAGAATATCTGATATATTAGAGTATTCGCCAACTGCGGACGCATTTATACAAGCGATAGGTGCTCACAACGTGGCTACGCTTGAAGAAATGTCTGAACTACACTTGTATGACTTTGGTATATTTATAGAGTTAATGCCTGATGAAGAAGAAAAAGCAATGCTTGAAAACAATATTCAAATGGCTCTTCAACAACAATTAATAGAACTTACAGACGCTATTGATCTTAGAGAAATTAAAAACGTAAAACTGGCTAATCAGTTATTAAAAATACGTAGACAGCAAAAGCTAGAAAAAGATCAAGCTATAGCGCAGCAAAACATACAAGCACAAGCGCAAGCTAACATGCAAACACAGCAAGCATCAGCTCAACTTGAAGTTCAAAAAGAACAAGCTAAAGCTCAAGCAGAAGCGCAACTTGAACAAATGAAAGCGCAGATAGAAGCTCAAAAGATGCAACAAGAAGTTCAGCATAAAAAAGAGCTAATGGAATTAGAGTTTATGATGAATATGCAGCTTAAAAACATAGAAGTTGAAGCTCAAAAAGGAAAAGAAAAAGAAAAAGAAGATCGTAAAGACGAAAGAACTAGAATACAGGCTACACAACAAAGTGAGCTTATAGATCAAAGAAAAAGTGAAAAACCACCTAAAAACTTTGAGTCCGCAGGTAATGATATATTAGGAGGCGGATTTGATTTAGGTGCATTTGATCCTAGATAACAATTATTAATTATTATTATATTATATTATGGCAAAAAAGAAAAAAGAAGAAGTAGTCGAAAAGGCTGCCGAAGACAACGTTGTAAAAGTTGATCTTAGTAAAAAAGAAACAAAAGAAGATGACAACGTTATCAAAGTAGATTTAACTAAAAAACCAGAAACAGATGCCGTTCCAGAGCAAAGCACAGATGAGGTTCCTGTACGCGACGAATCCGAAACTAGCGAAGAAGTACTCGAAGAAAACGTCGAAACAACAGATGAAAAACCTACCGGAGAAGAAGTCTCCGACGCAGTTCAAGATGAAACACCCACTCTTGAAGAAGTAACTGAAGAAGAAGTTGAAGAACAAGTAGAAGAGCTACAAGAAGAGGTTCAAGAAGCTATAGAAGAAGCTCAAGAAACTGGCAAAGCAATACCTGAAAATTTACAAAAAGTTGTAGATTTTATGGAAGAAACTGGTGGTACACTAGAAGATTACGTGCGTCTTAACCAAGATTATTCTAGTTATGACGACATGACAGTGTTAAGAGAATACTATAAACAAACAAAATCTCACTTAACAGACGATGAAATTAGTTTTTTAATAGAAGATTCATTTTCATATGATGAAGAAGAAGACGAAGAAAGAGAGATTAAAAAGAAAAAGATAGCGTTAAAAGAGCAAGTTGCCAACGCTAAAAGCCACTTAGACGGGCAAAAGTCTAAATACTATGAAGAGGTCAAAGCTGGAAGCAGACTCACTAGTGAGCAGCAAAAGGCAGTTAACTTCTTTAATAGATACAACAAAGAAAGCGAAGAGAATAAAAAAATAGCGGACAAACAAACTAATACTTTTAAATTAAAAACTCAACAGGTTTTTAACGATAAATTCAAAGGTTTTGAATATAACGTCGGTGATAAAAAATATCGGTTTAACGTGAAGAACGCTGGTGAGATAAAGGAAACTCAAAGCGACATTAATAATTTTGTCAAGAAGTTCTTGAATGAAAATAATGAAATGTCAGACGCTAAAGGTTATCATAAATCTCTATACACAGCAATGAATCCCGACGCTATTGCTAAGCACTTTTACGAGCAAGGTAAAGCTGATGCTATGAAAGAAAGTGTTGCTAAGGCTAAAAACGTAAGTATGGATCCAAGGCAAGCATTTTCAAATGATAACACAAGCGGCCCTAAAGTTAGAGTGCTTGACAATGATACTTCTCCAACTTTTAAGTTTAAAATTAAAAATAAATAAATAACTAATTTAAAATTAAAAAATTATGGCAATTACAGGAGGAAATAGTTTGAATAGTGTACCTGCTTCAATGCAGCAAACACTTTCTTCAAATTATATTGATTTTACAAGCACAGCTACTTCTGGCTGGGCACAACAATACCTGCCAGACTTGATGGAAAAAGAAGCTGAGGTTTTCGGACCTAGAACTATTTCTGGTTTTCTATCACAAGTTGGTGCGGAAGAGGCTATGACATCTGATCAAGTTGTATGGTCTGAGCAAGGTAGATTACACTTATCTTACAAAGGTAAGACTGCATCTACTACAACTGTTTTATTACAAGGTGACATTGACGAAGCTAAGTATCATGCTTCTGGTATTTCAACTGCTACAGGTGGTGGTCACGGTGTTAGAGTTAACGATACAATTATTATAGCAAACTCTGTTGAGGTAGTTAAAGCTTTAGTTGTAAGTATTTCTACTGACACACTTACTATTGCGCCTTATGGAGCAACTACTATTACTCACGGTACTGGTACTAACGCAGACAAAGACTGTAGAATATTAGTTTATGGTTCTGAGTTTGGTAAAGGTAAAACTTATGGAAATGCAACTGCTGGCGCTGCTGATTCAAGAGGTGCTAACGAGCCTACTTTCCAGAGCTTTACAAACAAGCCAATTATCATGAAAGATTACTACGAAGTTTCAGGATCTGATGCTTCTAGAATTGGTTGGGTTGAAGTGTCTGCTGAAAACGGACAATCTGGTTACCTATGGTACTTAAAAGCTGAAGCTGATACTAGATCAAGATTTACTGACTACATTGAAATGGCAATGTTAGAAGGTGTTGACGGTTTAGATGCTACTGCTGCTACTAATGCCGATGTTGAGGTTAACGGCAACGGAGAAGCTTTTGGTACTCAAGGTTTATTTGATGCTATTACAAAAAGAGGTAACGTAACTACTGGTGTAACTGGTGTTAACGCTTCTACTGATTTAGCTGAGTTTGATGCAATACTTGCCGAGTTTGATAAGCAAGGTGCTATTGAAGAGTACATGATGTTTGTTAACAGATCAACTAGCTTAGCTATTGATGATATGTTAGCTTCAATGAACTCTTACGGGGCTGGTGGTACTTCTTACGGAGTATTCAATAACTCTGAAGATATGGCGCTTAATTTAGGTTTCACTGGTTTCAGAAGAGGTTCTTATGACTTCTACAAGTCTGACTTCAGATACTTAAATGACTTAGCTACAAGAGGAAGTATAAACTCTATTAACTCTACTGAGGCTATTAGAGGAGTTATGATTCCTGCCGGTACTTCTTCAGTTTATGACCAAACTGTTGGGCAAAGCATGAAGAGACCTTTCTTACACGTTAGATATAGAGCTTCACAAACTGACGACCGAAGAATGAAAACTTGGGTTACTGGTTCTGTTGGCGCTGCTACATCTGCTTTAGATGCGATGCAATTACACTTCTTAACTGAAAGATGTTTAATTACTCAAGGTGCTAACAACTTCATGTTAATGAAATAAGCACTTATTATTTTAAGGATCGAGGCTTCGGCCTCGACCCTTTCTTTTTATTAATTTTATTATATATTATATTATGGCAAAAAAACAAAAAACACAAGAGGTAGAGGTGCCTGTTGTTGAAACTCCAATAGTTGAAACACCAAAACCTAAAAAAGCTGAACCTAAAAAACCAACTTGGGAAATAAAAGATAGGGTTTACAATTTAAAAAAAGGACAAAGACCTTTGTCTTACATGATAAGAAGCTCTAACGTGTATTATTTTGACAAAGAAAAGGGTTATGAAAGAGAGTTGAAATATTGCGAAAACCAAACAACTTGCTTTGTAGACGAAATGAAAGGAGATCAAAGACTTTCTCACATTATATTTAGAAATGGAAACTTGTTTGTTCCAAAAGAAAAAACAGTTTTACAAAAATTATTGTCTTTATACCACCCACATAAAGATAAATTATACACAGAATATAAACCTGCTCAAGAAGCTGCTGATCAAATAGAAATTTTAGAATTAGAAGCTGATGCAATTGTTATAGCTAGAGATATGGGAATTGAAATGGCAGAAGCTATTATGCGTGTAGAAAAAGGCTCTGAAGTGTCTAAAATGAGTTCTAAAGAGCTTAAACGTGATTTATTAGTATTTGCTCGCAACAACCCTGCTTTATTCTTAGAATTAGCTACTGACGACAATGTTCAGCTTAGAAATTTTGGTATTAAAGCTGTAGAGCTTGGTATTATTAAGTTATCACAAGATCAAAGAAACTTTTTATGGGGATCAAATGATAGACCTATAATGACAGTTCCATTTGATGAGCATCCATACACCGCTTTAGCACATTGGTTTAAAACTGATGAAGGTATGGAAATATATTCAAATATAGAAAAAAGATTAAATTAATCAAACTGTAGGAGCGGTCGCTCTACGGGGCGATCGCAAACTACAAAAAATAAAATATGGCAGTAAGTATAAATAATGTATATCAAAAAGTTTTAGCAATAGCTAACAAAGAGCAAAGAGGATATATAACTCCGCAAGAGTTTAACTTATTTGCTAACCAAGCTCAGATGGATATATTTGAGCAATATTTTTATGATATAAATCAATTTGGAAGATTACCAGGAAATGACACAGAGTATTCTGACATGTTGACTATATTAGAAGAAAAAATAAGTTTGTTTGAGAAATATGCCCAAGATTTAGCAAGCAACACTTCTAACCTAGGAAAGTTGCCAACAGATTTGTATAGATTAGGGCAGGTTCAATTTGGAAGTGACTATGATAGTTCTGTGATTGTTCAAAAAGTCAACAACAAAGAACTAAAGCTAATGCTAAACTCTAGTTTATTACAACCTACTTTAGAAAGACCAGTTTACACTAGAGCAGCTAATGCAGCGAACTATGATATAGAGTTGTACCCAACCACGTTTTCAGCAAGTAACCGCATGGACAACGTTAGCGTTAATTATGTTAAAAAACCAGCTACTGTAAAGTGGACATACACAGTTGTTGTTGGTAAAGCTTTATATAACAGTAGCGCTACCGATCTACAAGATTTTGAACTTCATGCTTCTGAAGAAAACAATTTAATAATAAAAATATTAGCTTTAGCTGGCGTTTCAATAAAAGATCCTAGTGTTTATCAAATAGCCGCAGCGGAAGACAATAAAAATATTCAACAAGAAAAACAATAATAAATGGGATTATTAGACAATCAAACTCAAGCTCAGTACCAAGCAGCTACTTTAGGCGCTTATCAATTTACGTCTTTAGAGCATGTTATAAATCAATTTATTATTGCTTACGTTGGTGAAGGTAAAATAATACCAAAAATAAAAAGAACTGACGTTGCTTTTCACGCTCAAAGAGCTTTACAAGAGTTAAGTTTTGACACTTTTAAATCTACAAAAGCACAAGAAATAGAAATACCTGCAACGCTACAAATGATACTACCACAAGATTATGTTAACTACGTTAAATTAACGTGGAAAGATAGTGCTGGTATAGAACATATAATATATCCTACATCAAAAACATCTAATCCAAAAGCTATAAAGCAAGGAACTGACGGTTCTTATACCTTAAATAGCAATGAATTAGATTTTGAAACAGAGTCAGACACTTGGGCTGCTTATAAAGCTCACACGCCTACTACTACTACTGATGATTACGAAGATGATACTGAGTGGGTAAACGAAGGTCAAAGATACGGTATAGACCCTCAACACGCCCAAAACAACGGTTCTTATTACATAGATGAACTTGCTGGAAAAATACATTTTAGCTCTTTTTTAAATGGTAAGACTGTTACTTTAAAATATATAAGTGATAGTTTAGGCACAGACGCTGAAATGCAAGTGCACAAGTTTGCTGAAGAAGCAATGTATAAAACTATAGCATATGCTATAATGTCTACAAGAGCTAATGTGCCAGAATACATAGTTCGTAGATTTCAAAAAGATAAATTTGCTGCTACAAGAAAAGCAAAATTAAGATTATCAAATTTAAAATTAGAAGAATTAACTCAAATACTTAGAGGTAAATCTAAGCATATAAAACACTAACATATGCCAGAAATTAAGCATGTTTTTAGTCAAGGTAAAATGAACAAAGACCTTGATGAAAGACTAATTCCTAATGGACAATACACAGACGCAAATAATATTCAAGTATCAACATCAGACGCTGATGACGTTGGTACTGTGCAAAGTTTATTAGGTAATAGCGCGATACCTGTTTCTGGCGCTACAACTATATCTTCTTCTGGCTTTTGCGTAGGTTCTATAGCAGATGAATCAAACAACACTGCTTACTGGCTAGTTGCTCACAATACTGATTGGGTTGCTGCAGCTCCAGCTTCTATTCTTACTTACAAAGACGCTATATACAAAAGCGTATACAACGCAACCGCAAACACACATACTGTAACTCCTGTTTTTATAGATTTTTGGTTAGAAAAACATCCAACTCCATCTGCTTGGGTTTCTGGTAGTTTTTCTGGAACAAGCTTTGATTTTGGCGCTAACTCTACTGATAATCTTTCAGTAGGCATGTATATTAAGTTTGAAAAAGGAGCAAGCTCTACTTATAGAAAAATAACTGACATAACAGGTACTACTATAACTTGGGACAGCACTTATACTTTTGCTGGAGGATTTGGTCCTTCATGGGTAGAGTTTTCCTGGCAAGTTCCAAATGTTTACAACACTTTTGCTATTGCTGACAGCCCGCAGTTTAAAAAAAGAGTTTTAAGGTTTGATAAAAACAAGTTAATAACTGGTTTAAATATTATTGATGACTTGTTGTTTTGGACTGACAACAATACAGAGCCTAAAAAAATAAATTTAACTAGAGCTTTGGCTGGAACAGACGCTTCTAACTTGAACAAATCGACTAAGTTGATTGTAAACAGTGTAGACGCTGGTTATTACAAAGAGTCTGATATAACAGTTATAAAACAAAATCCTACAACCGCGCCTATACTACATTTAAATACTTTAGTAAGATCTGGTACAATCTCAACAACAACAAGCTTTAATTTTGATGGAAAAGTAGTTGGTGATATAATTGAAATCACTACCGGATCTGCCACAAGCTATAAGTCAAACGACAATGTGTTGTTCGGTAATAATATTACTCCTTCTACTAACGAGTTTCATGTAAGAACTAGGGTTAGAAGTGTTGATGATACTACTGTTAGTTTGTCTATTTTAAGCCTACAAGGTACTCCTAGCGGTATTAAGACTTACAATTTAATCCTTGAAGATGTTTCTAAAAACTTGTTTGAAGAAAAGTTTGTTAGATTTGCTGTAAGGTGGAAATATGCAGATGGCGAATATTCTACAATATCACCATTTTCAGAGTTAGCTTTTGCGCCTGCAGAAGAGTTTAAGTACGAAACTATCGAGGGGTACAACAAAGCAATGGTAAATCAAGTAAAAGAAGTTGTTATTAAAGATTTTATACCTGTTGATATATCTGAAGAAGTCGTTCAGATAGATATACTTTACAAAGAGTCAAACTCACCAATTATATATACTGTAGATAATATAAGAAAAACAGATATTGTTATAAATGGCGCTAATAACGCTTGGAACACTACAAACGAAAGTCTTAGTTTTCAAGGCAAGTACACAATAACTTCAGAAAATATATATGCTGCAATACCTTCAAATCAAATATTAAGACATTTTGATAACGTACCTAGAAGAGCGTTAGCTCAAAGTGTGAGCGGCAATAGACTAATTTATGGAAATTATTTACAGAATTACAATGTAGAAGATTTTTCAGGTGACACCGTAAAGATACAAGTAGATGCTTTAGTAAGTCCTAGGTTAAACGAATCAGCACAAATGTTAGCAAATCACTTAGTAACTCCGTTTAATAGTTCTACAGGAAACTCTGTTGATGGCTGGAGTTTTGATGCTTCATGGCAGTTAATAAGTTATTACACGTATTGGTTTTTAGGTGGTGGTTTTGAGCCTACTGGTAGTAGTGGTGTAACTCAGTTTCACAAAATATACCAAAACTTAACTTTTAAAAATAATTCTACATACAAAGTAAAGTTTAAAGTAGATAATTATCAACAAGGTACTTTAAGAATACAATTAATTGCACCAAATTATTACGCGCAAAGAGATGTTAGCGCAAACGGTGATTACGAGTTAACGTTTACATTAGATACCGCAAACACAAACGCTATAAACACTTTTTTTAATAGTGGTAAAACTTTTGTTCTACAATCTTTATCTTCTACAAATAACTGGAAAGGTCAAGTATCAGATTTTAGCTGCAAAGAAGTTTTTGAATCTACAAAAAAATCTATAAAATCACAAAGAAATTACCAAATAGGTGTTGTTTACGCAGATGAGTTTGGTAGACAAACACCAGTTTTAACTGATGAAACAGCATCGTTAAAAGTTCCTAAATTAGACTCTGTAAGCCAAAACTCAATAAAAGTAAAGTTAAATAATCAACCGCCTGTTAATTGGGCACACTCTTTTAAGTTTTTTATAAAAGAAACTTCTTCTGAATACTATAATTTAGCTATGGATAGAATATACAAATCATTAGATGATAATGTTTGGATTTCTTTTCCATCGTCTGAAAGAAATAAAGTTGATGAAGAAACTTATTTAGTTTTGAAAAAGCAAATAGACTCAGATTTTCCTGTTCTTGACGAGTCAGCTACTTATAAAGTTTTAGCTATTGAAAACGAAGCACCTGAGTTTATAAGGTTAGATAGAAATAGCTTAGGTATTGCCACTGGGTTAAATACTACTGGTGGTATAAACACATTGTTTGGAGATACTAACTATAGACCTACAGACGATCAAAAAGTTATAGCTATTAAAAAAGATGTTTGGCTTAACAATGATGATGGAGCACCACTAGATGATATAAATGATTTAGTTGTAAGATTTAAAGATGGTGTTACTCTTTCAGATTATTATAGCGTAGATTTATTGTCTGTAAAAGAAATAAATGGAACTGATTATTACTTTTTTCACTTAAACCAACCTATAAGCGATTATGACGCTAGCTGGATAATGACTGGAACTAATTTAAACTCTAGCGTTTCTTTTACTGTTTTTGAAGAAAAAGACAAGTTAAAGCCAGAGTTTAAAGGTAAGTTTTTTGTAAAACTTTTGCTTGATGACAACTTGAGAGATTTTGTTTTATCACAAGCTTTATTAGCAGAAGACAATGTAGGTATAGTTGCTAGAACGGAGGCTTGGTATGCTTCTGATGATGGCGCTGTAGGCGTTGGAAATGGTACTGCTACAAGATACCAAAAAGATACTACAAACGTTTTGGTTCAAACTACAGTTACTAACGATGCTCCATTTGATAGTAGCGATGATTATGATAATTCTGGTGATAGCTCATATTCTCCTTCTAGAGGTACTATGTATTATGGGCATCCTAGTTTAAATCTTGGAGAGCTTACTTTTAGACTTTCAGAAGAAGCGTTAACAAAGTGGGTTAGAATATTAAAATTCAAACTATACGGCTCTTGGTCTTTAGACGAAAACACAACTCCTTTAAACGACACTTCTGCGACAAGAAAAAACTTTTTTATAGATAGAGTTTCTTACATTGGTGTACAACCATTAGATAAAAATTTACCAGCAGATGGTGAGTTTAGAGCGCCAGGCTATTGGAGTCACAAGCTTAACAAAGCTTTTCCAGGCACTGCTAGATATGGTAGAGGTGTATTTAAAGCAGACGGTACAGAAAAAAAGTTTAACAACTGGCAAATTGACAATTGGTTTACTCCTGGTAAATATTATATGGAGCTTTCTTACGCTAAGATATGGGCAGATAGTAAAACTCAAAACGTTCTAGGAACTCAAATAGATAATACTTCATCTTGGTCTGACGCTTGGGCTGTTGGCCAAACAACAAACTCAAACCATGTTAACGAGCAAGAGTTTGTTAAAAAACTAAAAGTTGGTAGTAAGTTTAGATTTAGCGGTGACGTTAGTGAAAAAACTTATAAAATAACAAAAATAAGACAAGAAAGAAGGTGGAATCACACAGCGTATCCTGAATATGTTGATTCAAACGGTAATAGCTTTATTGTAGCGCAAAGTGAAAATGGTGATTTTCTCAGAATGAGTGAGATGCATGGCGGCCAAGATCAAGAAGTTACTTTTGATCCTTCTGAAATTTTTAATCCAAATACTAGAGTTATTGCTACGCAAAGCGTGTCTAGTGGCTCGTGGAATTCACGCGTAGCTTTAAATGATGAAAAAGATAGATTTGGGCTTGCAACAAATAGAAGGTTAACTTGGACTATAGAGATAGAAGAAGCGCCAGGTTTTGATGGTAATTACGATCCTTTAAACAGAACATCAAGCACAAGTTCTACGCTAATGGACGAAGACACGCCTCAATTTATAGAGTTTGTAGAACCTTCTTTAGACGACAAAAATCAATTAACTTCAAGCAACCCAGCTATATTTGAAACACAGCCAAAAACAGATGAAGGCTTAGATATTTATTATGAAGCTAGTGATTTTATAAGTGTTGGAAATCATACTGTATTTCACGAGTTGCCTTGGTTTAATTGTTATAGTTTTGGTAATGGTGTAGAGTCTAATAGAATTAAAGATGATTTTAACCAAGTTGTAATAGATAAAAACCCTAGAGCTTCTACAACTTTACAAGGTGAATACGAAGAAGAAAGAAGAAAATATGGTTTAATATATTCTGGAATATACAACTCTACAAGTGGTGTTAACGAAACAAACCAGTTTATTACCGCGGAAAAAATTACAAAAGATATAAACCCAGAATATGGTAGTATACAAAAAATACACGCAAGAAATTCTGATTTATTAACTCTTTGCGAGGACAAAGTTTTAAGAATACAAGCTAACAAAGACGCCTTGTTTAACGCTGATGGAAACATAAACGTAACAGCTAGCTCAAACGTTTTAGGACAGACAATACCTTTTGCTGGTGATTATGGTATTTCTAAAAACCCAGAATCTTTTGTTACACAAAACTATAGAGCTTATTTTACAGATAAACAAAGAGGTGCAGTGCTTAGGTTGTCGATGGATGGCTTAACACCTATATCTGACGCTGGTATGGGCGATTGGTTTAAAGATAATTTAAAACCTTCTACAACTATACTTGGCACTTACGATAATAGTAAAAAAGAATATAACGTAACTTTAAAAGGAAGTTCTAATTACACCGTTAGTTATAAAGAAAACGTAAAAGGCTGGACAAGTTTTAAATCTTACATACCAGAGCAAGGTGTTAGTGTAGCAAATAATTATTATACAATTGCTCCTGATAGTGGTAATTTAAAAATATGGTGGCACCACAAAAATACAACTAGAAATAATTTTTACGGAACACAATACGATTCTGATGTTACGTTTGTTTTTAACGAACAACCTAGCGTGATAAAAACTTTTAAAACATTAAATTATGAGGGTACTCAGGCTAGAGTTGAAGCAAACACAAACACAACTGAAGGCGAGTATTACAATTTAACTGCTCAAACAGGTTGGTACGCAGAAGATGTTTCAACAGACAAACAAAGTGGGCAAGTTAATGAGTTTGTAGAAAAAGAAGGTAAATGGTTTAACTTTATAAAAGGCGACACTACATCATTAAGTAATCTAGACACAGCGGAATTTAACGTTCAAGGCTTAGGAGTTATATCGTCTCATACAACAGCAAATTAATATGGCATTATCAATAAATTTAAATAGCATTGTAAACGTAGACGCAAACCATACAGTTTCTATATCTGCTGGAGCTGGTGTTACTGCAACTACTACTACAACTGATTTTCTGTCTAGCACAAACTATGTTTTAACGCCTAATAGTGGTGTTCAAGCTACTGTTGCTACTATAACTTTTACAGCGTCAAGCGGTTATTATTATTTCAAAGAGCCGAGACACAATATTAGAACGTCTAGCGGCACTGCTTACGATATAACAGAAACTATAACAAAAGATTCTAGCAATAGAACAACATCTAAAGTTTTTGTTATAAAATACACTAACACTGTTAATTCGTTTGGAGATGTTATAATATTTGATCACAGCACAAAAGCGCTACCTGCCACTACCAACGTTCATAACAACGCTCTTGTAGAAATAAAATCTTTTGAACTTGACACTAGTGATATAGTTTCAACTGGTGCTACTAGAAGTTTTATAGTTAAAGGTGATGCTACAGCAAAGTTTAATTTAAAAATAACTAAAGATAATCCTAGCGGCTCTGATACTACTTATGACTTTACAACAAATACTTTTACCGCTTCAGCTACAGAATTAACTAATCAAGAAATAGATGACACTGGTGAATTTATAGGTTTTGTTACGTTTCCAAATATAAGTGTTGACGATACTTATACTGTAGAGTTATCACCAAGCCTTGCAAAAGGAACAACGCTAAACAGCAGTATTCAAGACGCTACTAACGAAAACTTACATACGCTTACTATAAGCCAATACAAAATAATAACAATAACTATTGCTTTATCATCTACATCGTATTCCGGTTCTTACAACACATTACCAAGTGATATAACTATTACTGGAGAAAGAAACTCTACTCAAAGATTGTTGAAGAGTTTTTCTTATGACTTGTCTCTTTCTGCTAATTCTTTTACTTTTGCAAGAGGTTACACTACAAACGTAGCTGGTATGCACCCATTAGATATTAGATCTAGCATTGTAAAAGTTAAAAATGGAAATCAAACAGCTAGCACTACAGTTGCTTTTGATGACGTTTCTAAATTAGCTGTTGGTATGTTAATGACTGGTACAGGTGTAACTGGTAGTCCTAGAGTAGTTTCAATAGATTTTGTAGCAAACACTATAGTTGTAAGTGTTACTCAAAACGCCCAAGGCGACGGCGGTATGGCAGACGATGCTAACATTACTTTTACTTATGGTGGATCTGAAATTAGCAAATTAATTAGTGGTTGTGAATTTGATTTAGTTGGTATAGAAGAGACAACTAGTGGTTATTTTTTAAACGCGGTTACACTAGCAGACGTTACAACGCTTGTTAACGATGCGTCTGTAGATGGTAGCGACGGAGTGGTAACCGTAGACAGCGTTGCTGGTATTAAAGCTGCTTCAACAACTTTTGTTAGTGGTAGAGGTATAAACGCGGCGGCGTTAGCACCGCACGTAGATAGTGTTAATACTGGTACAAACACCGTAACTTTAAGTGCTAATCAAACTTTAGATGATAACACACCGCTAACATTTACTGGTAGTAGTAGAAACGCAACGTTGGCTTTTGATCTTGCTATAACTAATTTTGGAACACAAGATCATACGTTAACAATTAACTTAGATAGTATTTTAACAGTATCATAACATGGCAACAATAACAATAACAATAGGTAATAGCTTAAATGACTCGTTAAGCGTTGGTGACACCGCTTATTACGTGTCTCTAGCTTCTTCTGGTGGATTTTCTTCTAGTAGTGGTAGTATAACTCAACTAGGCAATGTAGACGCTATAAACACATCTACAAATACAATAACAGTAGATGTTGGTGGAACAACAATAAGCGCTGATGCTTTGGACAATAAAATGTTATTATTTTCTAAAGATGCCGCTGTTAACACTTCTGGTTTATCTGGTTATTATGCTAGCGTTAAAATGAAAAATAATTCAACTACAGAGTCTGAACTTTTTGCAGTTAGTTCTGAAGTTGTACAAAGTAGTAAATAATACACAAAAAGTGTAATTATAATAAGTATAAATAAAAAACAAACATTATGCCAGTAGGTAAAAAGAAAAGTCCGGCAAAATTTATAGGCGCAGCAGCAATAGGATTAGGCGTTATACAAGGCGCTACATCTATTATTGGCGCTAGACAAGAAAGAAAAAGACTTAGAAGAGAAAATCAAAGAGCTCAAAGACAGTATGAAGGTTTTAGAGAAGACTTACAGTCTTTAGAAATAACAAATCCTTATCAAGATTTGCCAACTACATTTGAAAATACATTTGAAGATTTAACTGTTAATCAACAACAAGCACAGTTTCAAGCCCAACAAGGTGCTCAAGCTAGAGCCAACTTGCTTAGTAATTTACGAGGTGCTGCTGGTAGTAGTGGTATTGCTGGTTTAGCACAGTCTTTAGCTAATCAACAACAGTTGCAAACACAACAAATATCTGCTAGTATAGGACAGCAAGAAGCTGCTAACCAAAGATTACGTGCTCAAGGTGCTGCAGGAGTACAAGCTATGGAGCAACAAGCTAGACAAACTATTGCTGGAGGAGAATATATGAGACAACAAAATGAAAATGAAAGACAAATGAATTTGTTGAGTTTAAAAGCTGGTAGACAACAAGCTAGAAGAAATTTTAGAGCTAGTATGTCGGCGCAAAGACAAAGAATGATGGGTGGTGTTGGTCAAATTTTAGGTGCTGGTTTACAAGGATTTGCCGCTGGTGGGGGATTTGCAGAAGGTGGATTTAGCTTTGACACTTTGTTTGGTAGAGAAACTTTAAATAATGCTACAAATCAATTTAGCTTTTCAAATCCTGAAGCAAAATTTAATAGAACAAACCCATATACGTATTCAGCTGGAGAAGAAGGCTATGGAACTGTACAAAGAAGAAATCCTTACACAGGAAAACTAGAAGAAGTTGAGTATAGTCAAAGATCAGTTTTTAATATATAATAAATTATGGCAGAGAAAAAACAAGGAATTAATTTTTATGAGTTAGGTAGAAAGTCAGGCGCTACTACACCTAAAGGGCAACAAAGTGGTTTTGAATCATTAGTAAGTAGTGCAACTAAACCACTAGAAGACATGATAAAAGCTAGTCAAGCTACTACCGCAGCTTTATCTGCTGCTATGCCAGCTGGTATACCTATTGATAAGGTGCCCGAGCAATTAAGAGGTCAAGTAAGTACATATCTTGCTGATAATAAAAAAGAATACACAGAGGCTGCTAAAGTTGTGTCATCTGGAATAAATCCACAAAGTCAAAGATATAAAGACGCTATTGAAACAATGAATAGAGTTGGTAGTAAGTTTGAAAATTTAAGCGCTACTTTAGAAGACATTGCAGTTAAAAGAAAAGCAGCGTTAGACGATCCTAATTTTTCACCCGCTACATCTGATATTGACGCTTTAACTTTTGAAAATCTAAAAAATGGTAGTATATACGAGTCAATGACATTAAATGAAGACGGTACGTTTAATTATACTGACGGTGAAGGCGCGTCAAAAGCTTGGTCTGACTTTGCTATTGCTAAACAAAACTTTACAGGACAAAACGCTTACTTAGGCGCTGTTAAAGAAATAAAAGATTACAAGTTAAAAAATAAAAACGCGTCTTGGAATGATATAGAAGGTACTTATCAAAATACTTTTGATTTATTGTTTAACAAACTTGGGCCTAAAGGCTCTGCTGATTTTGCTTTTGCAGATGAAGATTTTTTAAATGAAAAATTTGGTGGTCAAGATTTAAAAAAATTAAAACAAGATCCTGCAGAGGTAATTAGTGAATATAAAAATTACGTTATGGAAAAGCTAGAGCAAGAATATACGGATTCAGCTGGTTATTTTGAAGAGTTTGATAAGCCTGAAATATTTGGTGCTTACAGAACTAAACGTGATATTGACGTAATGAATAAAGATATTAGTGGAGGAAAAAACTTTATTGGATTTGATGACCGCGAATACAAGTTTAAAGATGGTAATTACTATGATATGTCAGATGATCCAGACATGTCAAAGCCACTTACAAAAGATCAAGTTAGAAGGCTTAATAAAATACATGGTTTTTATACTGGTGGTGATCGTAGCCCAGCAAGTTCTCCAAGCGTAAACACTATTACTGGTACAGAAATAGGTTATGAGTATTTTGGTGATAGCGCTCAAAACGCTTACGGCACGCTTAACCGAGCTTCTCAACAAAACACTTTTCCTCAAAATATTAAATTTTCTAAAGTTTTTAGCAAAAATATATTTGGTACAGAAAATCTGAAAGACCAAATAGAAGTATTTAGTACTGGTGGCGAGTCAATAATTCTTAATTTTAGCAATCCAGACGAAGCTAGTCAAAGAAAACAAATGAAAAAACTAAATGATTTTATTAATAGATACGGAGATAAACCAAAAGTTTAAATATGCCAGCATATAAACATTCTAATGGATATACATACACACCTTATGAAGTAGCCGAACAAGCTGACAGCGCTGGAATGTCTCTTGACGACTTTATTAAAGAAAAAGGTTTTATCGAGGTTGATACTATTGTTGATCCTACTTTAGATGATTTTAACTATAAAAAAGAATCTGATCACATACACAAAAGGATTTGGAACCAGTTTCAATGGGAAAATAACAATGAAATTACTTTTAAAAATTTAGTAAATTCAGGTCAATCACTGTTTGTCGACACAATGGACAAAGTTTGGAAAACAATGCCTAAAAAAGGACCTGTTAATGGTATTTTAAAAGATATTTTAGGTGATGAGTTTGATCCTACAACAACTGCCGATAAATTTGTTTACGTAATGGAAAACATATTTGAAGGAAACCTATATGACGAAGACCCAGTTGAAAGAGCTAAAAAAAGAAGAAAGTTTGAGCTTGGCATGCAAAAAATAATTAACAAAACTGTTGAGGTTGATTATTCTGAAAGATTTATTGGTGATCAAATGAAAATAATAGATGATCGAAACAAACTTAGAATTTCAGATGAAAACGCACAGTTTTACGGTGGTAATTTTGAAGACAAAGTAGTTGCCGCAGCGCAAGCTATAAACGGTATGGCAACCACTGTTGTCCCGGCTTTGTTTACTGGTGGTTACAGTATAGCGCCACAAATAATGCTTCCAATGTACAGTGATTATAATATTGCAAAGGCTAAATATAAATACGGCGAAAACAATCCAGATGCTTTTAGATTATTAGCTGAAAACAACGAGGTGGACATAGCAACACCTGCTCTTTTAGGTTATGCTGCTTATAAGTTAGAAAAAATGGGATTAGATGGTGTGCAAAACTATATTTTTAAATCAGCTTTTCAACCAAATAGATTTGTAAATTTATTAAAAGTTGGTTTTGAAAACGGATTGCAAGAAAGTTTTCAAGGTTTATTAAACAAAGTTAATATTGAAAAAGCCACTGGTAAAAGCAATGTTGATGCTGTAAAAAACGTTATGGAAGACACTTTAACTTCTGACGACTTTTTAGAAGACTTTACAATGGGTATGGTCGGTGGTACAAGCATGGCTGGTGCTGGAGGAGTAGTAAGATCAGGCGCAAAAAGATTATTAGATAAAGCATTAAAATCTGATCCTACTTCTCGTAAAATAATAAATGATTATATAGATAAAATATCTTATTTAACTGATGAGGCTATATCAACAAAAGATTCAGATTATAGAGAAAAAGTTGAAAAGAAAAGAGAAGAGTTAAAAGAAGAGTTTAAAGAGTTTGTTAAAAGTAAAAACAAATTAGCTGACTATTTAACTGAAGAACAAAAAACTGAATTATTAGATATATTGTCAGCATCTGATACTTACAAAAAACAAGTTGAAGCGCTTAGAAAAAAGTTTAATAAAGGCGATCTTACAGAACAAGAGTTTAAGTATTTATATAACGACTTAAGTGAAAATCAAGCATTAAGAGACACTAGACTTAATGAAATAAAAAAAGACGCTAATAGAATACAAATTGAAAAAGATTTAACTACTGTTAGAAAAGCTATAAAGAAAATAACAGGTTTAAATATTTATCAAGTTTCAGATACAGCTGAATTTTTAAAAGAATTAAATAAAAGAAGAAAAGCTAAAGGTAAAAGAGAGTATACTTTAAAAGAAATAGAAGATGTCGATGGTACTATAATTGGTAAAGATATTTTAATAAATATGGATGTTGCTGCCGATGCTGGTGCTATAACAGTAGGTTCGCATGAATTATTACATGCTGTATTAAGGTCTGTTATAAATGGAGAAGATGGTAAAATAACTGATGAAGGTAGAAAGCTTGTTAAACAGTTTAGAGAAGAATTGTCTGACAGTGAGTTAGACACTATAGAAGAAAGACTTGAAGATAAATATGGTTTAAAGCGAGATGCAGACGGTAATATAGATGAGTCTAACTTTGATAAATATGCAGAAGAATATTTTACTGCTTATGTAGATGCCGCTATCAACAATGACTTTACAGACAGTCAAGTTATGAAATTAGCTAAATATTTTCACGGTATATTTAAAAAAGAAGCTAAGTTTAACGGTGAGTTTAAAAACGGTAAAGATATGAAAGCGTTTTTAAAACAATATGCTAGTGATGTTAGAAAAGGTGAAATTGGCGATGTGTTTGTTGAATTAGCGCAAAAAGGCGTTGGCGTAGATACAGAAGCTGCGTCAAGATCAAAGGCTGTAGAGTCTGTTAACGAAACAGAAAATAACTTAAAGAAAAAACTAAAAGAACAAGGCAAAGAATACACAAAAACAGAGTTTCAAAAAAGTTCAGAGTTTAATAGTATATTTTCATCAATAAATTTAAAAGGCGGTGCTATAAATAACTATATTAGAAGTCTTGGTATGACTGCTGATAAAACAGCAAAAGTTATTGAAGAAGCTGGTAAAAGACTGTTAAACTACAACCCGCAAGCTAAAAGAAAAACAGAAGACGGTAAAGAAATAACTATTGGTGAAGCTGTAATGGCTAATATAGGGTTTGCTAAAAAAGTTGCTGCTAAAAAACTTTTTGAAGAAGGAGAAGATCGAAAAAGAACTAGAGCTATTGAAGATAAAGACGCTGATATAGCAGATGCTACGCCAACAACTCAAGAAACAGACGTTAAAGATGTTAAGCTTAGAGAGCTGAAAGATTTTAATGTAAATTTAGACGATGGTTTAGCTGATGCTTTAACTATTGCTGAAGTTAACGATATACTAGATAATTTTAATAGTGGTAAAATTACTTTTGAGCAAGCACAAAAAGAAATAGACAAAATTGTACTTAAAGATGTAAGAGCTAGCTTATCTAAAACAATACCAAAAATATCAAAAGGTAAACCAACTGCAGAATACGAGTCTTTTATTAGAAATGAATATGACGAAATAATTCAAAGTTTAGGTATTAAAACTATAAGAACTTCTTATAAAAAGTTTTTTACTCAAGAGCAAACCGGTGTACAAGATTATAAAAACATTGATCCTGCTACGGGTAAAGTTAGTAACTATAGAAAAGTTACTCAAAAAAATACTACTAATAAACGTGAGTTTATAAGATACTTTTTAGAAGGAAAACCTGGTGTTTTAACAGAAAGAAGAACTGCGTTAATAAGACGTATTGCTAAAAGAAAAGCTAGTTTAGCTGTTGATAACTATATTGAAAGAAACTCTAATAATATTGAAGCTGTTGTAAGGGCTAAAATGAGATTAATGTCTGACAACGCTGAAAACGCTACAAACGAACAAGTAAGTTTTGACTCTGTTAGATTTTCTAAAACACTTAAAAAAAGATTTGATAGTATAAATCAAGATATGGAAAACGATGGTTTTTACATGTCTCCTACTGGTGTACGTATGACTTTTGCCACAAAGAAAAACGGCAAGTGGGATAAAGGTAGAGTTTTTGAACAAGCTTTTATAGAAACTTTCCAAACAATGTCAGAGCAAATGGAAGGTTTAAACGTAGCTGTTGAAGTTGCCGGCGAAGAGGGTGGTGTAGCAGATGCTATTATACAGTGGTTTGGCAAAACAGAAAACCACGAAGTAAAGCTTAATTTGTCTGCTTTTATGGGTAGTACTCTTTTCAGTTCGTTTGATGTAAATACAGGAAAGTACACGCTAGCAAATAAAACTCATGCGGATATAAAAGGTTTAGATACTTTTGTTAAAAAAGTTGCTAAGGCAATGAGACAAAAAGCTAAATTAATAAATAAAGAAATAGACGCTTGGAACGAAAAAAATGGTTATAAAAAAGGTGATGCTGAATTTGCAGAACAAATAACGGGTAACATTACAAAAGGAAAACAAGAGTATATACCAAAAGAAGTTTATGACAACATAGATGGAAAAGAACTAGGCTCTTTGCCTTTAGACGAGCAAGTAGTAATGAATCATTATTTAAATAAAAAAGTTATTGTTAAAATAGATGGTAAAAAAGAAAAAGTAGACGCGCCTGTTACTTCAATAACAATACACGGGCTTGGTACTTTTAGGCTTAGCAATAAGTCTATATTTAAAGGTTTTCCTATGTTAAAAGCTAAGACGCAAGCTTACACTAGCATACGTACAACAAACACTATAAAAAAAGGTAATCAAGAGTTTAGAGATATAAAAGTTGGCATGCAGTTTAAACTTGCAGAAGTTTTAAACAAACAAAACGATAGCATGTACAACTTGCAAGATTTGCAAAAAGGTTTAGGAATTACTTCCACTAAACAAATTAATGACGCAAAAGTTCTTGACAAAGCTATTAGAAAAAGTAGATCAAATCAATTTTCCAAAACATCAAAAGGTATTACTATTTTAGATTTTGATGACACGCTAGCAACAACAAATTCAAAAATAATGTTTGTAGCTCCAGATGGCACTAAAGGTGAGTTAAACGCTGAAGAATACGCTAGAGATTATCAAGATTTATTAGAAATGGGTTATAAATTTGATTTTTCTCAATTTAACGAGGTTGTTGGTGGTAAAACAGCACCTTTGTTTAACAAAGCGTTAAAATTACAAGATAAGTTTGGTCCAAAAAATATGTTTGTATTAACTGCTAGACCAGCCGAAGCGGCGCCAGCAATACACGCGTTTTTAAAAGCTAACGGTCTTAATATACCTTTAAAAAATATAACTGGATTGGCCAACTCTACATCTGAAGCAAAAGCGTTGTGGATAGCTGATAAAGTAGGCGAAGGGTATAATGATTTTTATTTTGCCGACGATGCTTTGCAAAATGTACAAGCTGTAGATAATATGTTAGAGCAGTTTGATGTTAAGCGTAAAGTGCAACAAGCTAAAGTTAAGTTTAGTAAAACAATGAGTAATGATTTTAATAATATATTAGAAGAAGTTACTGGTATTGATTCTGTTAAAAGATTTGCAAGAACTAAAGCTAGAAAACGCGGAGCTAGTAAAGGTAAGTTTAGACTTTTTATACCACCTTCACACGAAGACTTTGTAGGTTTGTTATATAATTTTATGGGCAAAGGCAAGTTAGGTGACGCGCATAGAGACTTTTTTGAACAAGCTTTAATTAGACCTCTAAATAGAGCTTATAGAGAAATAGATACCGTAAAGCAAGCTATTGCTAATGACTTCAAAGCTTTAAACAAATACTTTCCTAATGTAAAAAAAGCTCTTAATAAAAAAACTCCAGATGGAGACTTTACATACCAAGATGCTATAAGGATATACTTGTGGAATAAAAACGGGTATGAAGTACCCGGCTTAAGCCCTGTTGATTTAGCAAGTTTAATTGAGCTAGTAGAGCAAAATGAAGACTTGTTGTCTTATGCTGATTATGTTCAAGAAATATCAAGGCAAGAAAATTACGTTCCACCTTCAGATGGTTGGGAAGCTGGTAATATAAGAACTGACTTAATAGACGCAACTGGAAAAGTAGGTAGGGCTCAATATCTTCAAGAGTTTTTAGAAAATGCTGATATAATATTTTCTGAAGAAAACTTAAATAAAATAGAAGCTGCTTATGGCGCTAGCTTTAGAAGCGCGCTTGAGGACATGCTTCATAGAATTAAAACTGGTGTCAATAGGCCAAAAGGACAAAGTGGTACAATTAACAAGTGGATGAATTTTTTAAATGGATCCGTAGGTACTGTAATGTTTTTTAACGTTAGATCTGCTATATTACAGCAAATGTCTATAGTAAACTATATAAACTTTGCTGACAACAATATATTTGCAGCAGCCAAAGCCTTTGCAAATCAAGTTCAATATTGGCAAGACTTTGCTTTTATATTTAACTCTGACATGTTAAAACAAAGAAGAGGTGGTATTGGAACTGATATTAATGGAAACGAATTAGCAGAAGCTGTTAGTAAATCAACAAAACCAATAGCTACTGTAATAAGTAAACTTTTACAATTAGGGTTTTTGCCTACTCAAATCGGTGATAATATAGCAATTGCAATAGGTGGTGCTACTTTTTATAGAAATAGAATTAACAAATATTTAAAAGAAGGCTTAAGCCAAAAAGAAGCTGAAGCAAAAGCCTTTACTGATTTTCAAGACATAACGCAGTCAACACAACAGTCTGCAAGACCTGATATGACATCGCAACAGCAAAGTATGTGGATAGGTAAGTTAGTGTTAAATTTTCAAAATATTACATCACAGTATAATAGATTAATTAAAAAAGCGGCTTCAGACATATACAATAAAAGAATATCACCGCCTTACACTACTAGAACTCAAAGTAATTTAGGTAATATATCTAAAATATTATACTATGGCGCCATACAAAACGTAATATTTTACAGTTTACAAACCGCTTTATTTGCAATAATGTTTGGTGACGACGACGATGAAGAGCAATCAAAAGCAGAGCAGTTTTTAAAGAAAAAAGAAAGAGTTTTAAACGGAACTATTGACTCAATATTAAGAGGATCTGGTATATATGGCGTTGCAGTTTCTACTGTTAAAAACATGGCAATAAAGTGGTTTGAACAAAGAGAGGCTAAAGGATTTGCTAAAGACGAAAGCGCTGTGTTAATGGAAGCTTTAAACTTTTCACCTGTGGTTGGTATTAAATCTAGAAAAATAGTTAACGCAGAAAAAACAATTAATTATAACGAAAATGTAATAAGCGAAATGGAAGTGTTTGATGCTGATAATCCTCAATGGTCTGCAGTTACAAACTACATAGAAGCTTTTACTAATTTTCCAGCAAATAGATTATATCAAAAAAGCATTAATATGAGAAATGCTTTAGATAATGATTATACCGCTTGGCAAAGATTTTTATTCTTTTCAGGTTACACAACTTGGAGTCTTGGGCTTGGTGACACTGAAAAAATGAAAGGTGTAAAAGAAAAAATTAAAAAAGACAAAAAGAAAAGTAAATCAAAGTCAAAATCAAAATCTAGAAAAGTAAAAAGATAAATGAAAAAACTTCTGATACTTCTTTTATTAGTTTCATGTTCAAAAGAAGTTGATGATCTTGGCTTTAGAGTTTATACAATACCAGCTGGTGAACATAGTTCAGGTAGTTTTATTAACCACCCAGATAACTCTAGAATAAGTTTTAAGTTTATACTAGACGAATCAGCCATATATGAAAGTGAAATACCAGAAAACCAATATGACGTAAACAAGATATATGGCATGAGTGATTTTGGTTTGCGTCATCAAAAATACTCAATACGACTTGGTTGGAGATATATAAACAATAATATAGAACTTTGCTGGTTACGCCATGAAGAAGGTAGACATAGTTCTGCTACAATAAGAACTATAGAACCAGATGTAATTTATGACGCTACAATTGATATAAAAACGTTTTATTATGTAATAGTAATAGATAACGATACTACACTAGTACGTAGAAGACCTGAGGGTAACTGGGGTTTGATACGTAGGTATTATCTAT
>Ga0181406_1000173_pt1 | contig 24444 bp, 24 predicted proteins | sample 29SPOviralmetaG_FD_130135 | JGI IMG/M metagenome (GOLD analysis project Ga0181406, IMG submission 130135) | Marine viral communities from the oligotrophic San Pedro Time Series (SPOT) site, San Pedro Channel, CA, USA - 29 SPOT_SRF_2011-12-20 | ecosystem: Environmental > Aquatic > Marine > Strait... | reverse complement strand
GATATTAGTCAAGATAAAAAATGAATATATTAATCCTCTGTTTTTACATAAACCGACTTTATAGTGTCTATGTCTGTCCCCATTTTATTAGATAATTCTTTCTCTTTTTGTTTTACTTCTTTTAATAAATCACTGGCTACAATTTTTCTTATCATGGTTGTGGATATTGATTTATTTAAATATTTTTTACTTGTTTTTATGAGGAGTTGAGAAAGAGCATTACGACTCATAGGAAATAAATTCTTACTATCTCCATTTTTTCTTATATACATACGGATTATTTTTTCAAGATCTTTAGGGACACTAATAACCTTCTCCTTATATTTTTTACTTGTCTTATAATCATTCATAATAAACTCCATTTTTGTTTTATCCATTACCAGATAATTATTATCTTTTTTTTGTGTATCGGTTAATTTATTATACTCTCTACGAGTAATTTTTTCAAGATTAGATAAATCATTTCTCATAGGGATACGAATTAATATCTCAAGAATTACATAAACTTTTAAGAGGTTATATTCTTTCGGTGTTAATGATTCTTTTTTTTTGAGTTTCGGTATATCTAAATCTTTTTGAATTCTTTTCACCATGTCTTGAAGTTCACTTAATTCAATGAAATTATTTTTTTGTTTTTCACTAATGACCCCGCTTTCTTGATTTTCTTGATACTTCTTATTTAATTCGTCTCTAACCTCATTATACTTCTCAATGGTCTTACTGGCTTTATCTTTACTCATTAAATAAACTATGATAGAATTGTAATAATTTCTCTGGGTTGTAAAATGTTTATCTTCTAATTTCTTCTTAACTTTATCCACTTCATTTAGAAATTTAAGGTTGTCTTTTTCAAATATTTTCATTAGTTTATTAAGGTTAGATACATACATTTTTATAGTGCTTTCTTTAGCATTAGGACGGGCTTTAGAAATTAAATCTTTAAGTTTTTCTGTCATTTTATAATAAAAGGTTAGATTTTTATTTTAATTAATCCAAATTGACAAAAACGGATATATATATATGTCAAAATGGATTAACCAAATTAGTTAAAAAATAATTATAAAATCGTTTGAGACAAAATGGATTACGACCAATAGACTTCAAGTTGTCCGTCCTTGAGAGTGGCGTATCTTAATTGTTCGGTGTATGAAATCTGGAGATATTTACCAGTGGATAGACCTTGTCCCGTCCCAGCATTGTCTCTCGCATTCATAGTGATTTCAATACCTTTAGAACCGACACGCTCCCCGTGATTAAGTCTCCACCCTTGATAGAACTGGTTTACTAACAACTGGTCTTGAGTTCTGCCGTCATAATGGAGAGTGGCTCCCGCTCCCGCTCCGGGTATGAGGTCGTGTCCGCCACCCGAATAAATCGGTCGGGGGATATATAATTGTCTCTTCTCTGCGTCTCTTAAATTGTGATAATGTCTTGCCCCATTCTTAACATTCTGGGGAAACAAGAACTTTTCATTATAAAATAAATTACTTTCTAACTCTCCAACAGCGTCTCCAGTATTTACAAGACCCCTTGCTCCATAGTGAGAACATATACCAAGATCGGGGGCGGCGGCTTGATCCTTGTAGCCAGAATAACACCTCGTCACAAGGCGACCAGCCCCACCAATATTTCTAATATTCGTCTTAGAGGTGTCTGTGCCGTCGGCGGCGGAGGTAATTTGCTGTCTTGAGATTACATAGTCAAAATACGAAAATGTCAAATCTTTATTCATAGAAGCCCACTGCTCCATTTGTCCCGGATAGAAAATGTGGTCGCTGATAAACTCCACCGAATTCTGGTCTATCTGGAACTCAAAACCAGTATCTCCCTCGTCTGCTTTAGAGAGAACCATTCTCTCCAGAGACGCTGGAGGGGTGAAATATAATTCAATTTGAATTCTATCACTACCCATTGTAAAGAGGGGGAGTTGATTACCAGTTTTCAAGAAGGGGAACAAATCATGTAAAGCGATTGAAAATGTAGGGAATAATGAATTATGATTCGCTTCACTCGTCACAATAGAAAACTTATGAGGGGTTAATCCCGCTCGCGAGCCGTCCGTCACTTCACCACCATACTCCTTACCATTCTGGAGAGCCAAAAAGTCTGCTTGTGTATTTGCTTCAAATCCGTCAGTGTCGCCAGAGTCATCAACATCTTTGTAGGCTGGTCCCCACGCCAGACAAGTCCCGTTTTTGTATTGTTCTCTCTCCATTTGAGTTGAATTGTCAGAGAACGCATTTTTTAGACTCTTAAACCAACCAAATTCGTCAATATCACAAATTACCCGACCCGAAGAAGTCTTGAGGACGGCTCTTTGTATTAGTGAGTGAACTCCAACCGATAATGGATAAAATGCGGTTAAAACATTATCACTGGTCTTCACTTGACAACCTAACGAAATACTTGAAGAAGGCGACAGAAAACCTTTCGGTTCTAATTCAAAACGACAAAAAGTATTATCACTAGAAAAAACAACTGGACGGAGAATATCACTTTCTACCTCTTGAGCCGTTGAAGTAGGTAATTGTCTTAAATTGATAATATCGGGTTGAGCCGATCTATCTTTAGAAACTGATTTTTTAGCCATAGGGTCGCTCGGGTTATAATCACTACTCATTTTATATTTTAATCAATATAAAAAAAATGTTGTAAGATAATTTTAAAAAAGGGATACATGTATTTGAGAACTTAAATTCGTCGATCTTTTTTGTATCTCTATTTACCTAACCATAAATCCTCTGATTTGAGGTTCATTTTATAGGCTAGATAAATACAATAGAAAGAACAATTTTTCGTTCTAGTTAGTGAGCCGTCTTCATTTAATCTAATAAAATTAATTTTGCCGTCTGGGGTAATAACTTGTAAATGTTGAAAATTACCTTTGAATATTTCTCTTAAATATTTTGTAAAAGTATTCATACTATTCATTATGATAATAAATGGTTTATCTATTTCTACAAGCCTCTTGAGAATAGGTTCTTTTAATTCTCTATCAAAAGGGATATTAGTAATTATAATATCACTATCTAAAGGTTTATCTTTAAGAATATCTAATGAAGTATCCCCTACGACATTATGACCTAACTCCTTTAAATATTCTACTGATTTACTTTGAAATGAATTCAATAAACAAGCCTCCCATATTACTTTATCTTTAGGTATGAGGTGATTAATATTCTCCCACGCAGATTTCGGTGTATAATAATCATCATAAACTTTAAATATAGGACTATCAGATAAATTCGCCATTTATTTTATACTTATACATAGAAAAAAAATATCTTGAAATTACCGCATTCAATCAAAATTAATTACGAAATGTCCGTGTTTTACTTTACATTTCATATATACTGATCTCTTATTCAATGATTTTTTCAGTTCTATATCCCTTAATATATGTGGGGATACTTGTGGTTGAATAATATATGGTCTCTTTATATCCTTCATTAATTTATTAATTGTTTTTCTTACAATAGGTATATCACCATATTTAGAAATTTCGTCTGCGTCATTATATATCTGTAATATATCTGTGTATAATGATTTTTCTAAATCATAACCATTCTCGCAGTAATGATTTATTTTTTTGGCTGTTAAGATATATCTGTCTCTATCTTTAACTGAATAAGGTTTTCTTGGATTAGGTATTTGTAATGCCTTTCTTAAACTTGGTAAATCTTTAACTAATAGTGAATTATTAGGAGGTATGTCTATATATTGAAGTGCTACTAAAATACTCCATAGTGTAGTAGCGACACATAATTTAGTATGTGATTCATTAACTCCTATAGGGATTTTAAATTCGTCAATAATTTTTAGTAAATCTTTTTTTGAATATGACTTATGGATTATGGTATTATTTTTCGGCATTTATTTATTTATACTATAATATAGAAAATAATTCTATGAGAAATACGAAGTGTCGGGTAATCTTTGATAAGAAGATTAGAGTAAGAATGTATCGCTGTGATACTATATCAAGATCAACTTTAATATTTCAAAAAAGAGAAAGAATTAAAAAGTTGGAGAAAAAATTAAAGAGATTAGAGGACAGAAAGAAATACAAAAGAAAATCCTTTTTTTGTGTTTGATTGTCTAAAATAATTTATCAATACATGTTATAAAATGTTGTCTGTCCCAGAACTTAAACGAATGATTAAATCATATGACGAATTAATGAAATTGAAATTACCGAAGGGTAAAGTATCAAGAGAAAATATTATAAAAATAATTAAAGAGGCTGGCTACAAAGTAAATGAAGACACCTCTCCACCAGAATTAAGACATATTAAATCTGGTAAGAAAATGAAACGGAGACCAGAAGTAGTGAAACTTAAACCACCGAAAGAAGTAAGTCAACAAGAAAAGGACAAGAGAAAAAAAGCCCGTGAAGAAAAAATGAAGAAGGAGGGTGAGAAAGATAAAATCATTGAAGCATTACGAATGGAGATAGAAGAACTTAAGAAAAAAATAAATGCGAAACGAAAGCCCACGAATTTAAAATAAAAGGAAAGGGTGAAGCCGAAAAGAAACCACCAGAAAAGAAACCACCACCGCTCACAACAGACGCAAGAAAAGAACAGATTGCGAAAAGAAGAAAGCAACTAGAAGTGGAGAAGAAAAAAAAGTGGACTGAAACCTTTAATAAAGCAATGGATAAATATACTTGGAAAGATAAGAAGACAAGGGACAAAGCGATTGAAGATAAGGTCATAGACAAAGAGGGTAAGTTTATATTATTACAAGATCCGTCAAGACCTATCTTTGATGTTCAAATAAATAATGTTGTTAGGAAACTTAAAGATAAAGAAATGGGGACAAAAGAAAATAGACTCATACAATTATTTATTAAGTTTAGATTACCTAATGGTAATTTATCCACAAATAAATATGGATTGAAAGATAAGAAGGAGGAAAGTAAACCCATGGCAATGACAGATAAAAAAATAATTACATTAATGAAAAATATTGATAAAGGTAGAATGACAAGAGACCGAGTTATTTCTTATGAAGAAAACAAAGACGATATTAGAGAGGTATTAGAAAATGGTGTTGAAGGTTTAGAAGGTAATGTTGATTATTACGATAGAGAGGTGGCGAAGTATATGTTGAAACAATTAAAGAAACCTTCTGGTGATAAAGCAATAGAAGAAGCCAGCGACGAAAATGACGGCACAATATTTTTGGATTTTTATAATAAATTATTTAATGAATGGAAAAAGAAAATAAAAAAATAATCTTAAATTCGTCGATCTTTTTTTCTCTTGTATTTCTATAATAAATTATTTTTAATTTAAAATGTTTTTATCGTAGGATTTGAAAATTATGAGGTATACCCCTATAATTTTAACTATTAATCTAAAAATGTGTGTAAAAATGATATATTTTCTCTCCATTAATCAAGGATTATGTCTAAATAACCCTAAAACACAAATAAAATTATAATTTTATTTCTAAATAGACCATAAAAGACCATAAAACTAACTAAAATAACACATAATAATAGATTTATGGAGTATTTGGGCTATTATTAATAACATAATTATAGATTAATCCATTTTGACACTAACAACCTTATATGAATGTCAATTTGGATTAATGAGAACAAATAATAAAATCGTTTGTGCCGATTTGGATTACCACAATATTTTATGAGACCAGTATTTCGGTGTATCTTTTGAAGTAGCCTTGCCGTGTCTTGAATAATAATTCTTTTTTCTCTTGGGGTCGCCGTGGTCTAAATGAGACCACTCACCTATTTTATCTTTGAAGTGTTCGTATCTATTATCCCCGAAATGTATTAGTCTTGGTTTACCAGTTGGTCCTTTAACATATACCGAATATTTTTTGTTCTTCGCTTTGCTCTTAAAAGGTTTGTATAAAACTTTTTTCTCCATTTATTAATAATGTATAAAAAAATACTTATGATACAATCACTAAATATTCCAGAGGATTTACAGAATATTATTTTTCTCAACTATAAGTATAAAATGTTAGAAACTAAATACAAGAGAGATTATCTTAATGTTTTGAATTATCTCAAACATTACATATTCTTAAATAAAAAGGTTAATAAAAAGAATCATAAAGAATATACCTTATTACAAACAATTAAATATTTTGATTGAATTCGTCGATCTTTTTCTATCTCCATTTTAGTCCTCCCATTTTTCTTCTTCTTCACTTGAACTTGTATCTGTTGTTTCAATTACAATATTAACCTCAACCTTATTTTCATTATTTATACAAGATACTATATCTTCTAAAAATTCGGTCAATTGTTTTTTCATTGGGGCTGAATAACTACTTTCACAAATACATGTCTTGATAATTTTAATTTCAAGAATATTTTTTGCGTCAAGTTCTAAATCCATTATACAATAAATATTATTTTTTTTCTTGAAGAATTTCTTGAATAATAGACATATCAAGATTTTTAATTCTTGATACTTTATAAACAATACCAGAACCATTATTAAGATTTGCTAGTGAGCCGTCTGGATCGTGGATTGAAGTTGTTATTGAAGAAATATTCATATCATTTGTTATTGTGAATTCAAACTCTCCTCCGTCAAAATAGAAGTCCCCGTCACCATTCTCTTTATTAATTAATGCTATGATTGGTAGTCTTGCTCCACTATCTAGTGAGCCGTGGTATTTATTACTTTCTTGTAATATTAAATCACTCCTAATAGAATAGTATGGTCTTATCATTGTTCGGGCTAGTTCTTGAGAATTAACTGGGATAGATTGGGTCTGTTCTACAATAGGAGGATATAAATACCCAGCGTGAAAGTCTCTATTGATTTCAGTATTGGCTCCCTTTTGTCCCCAGCCAGTTATAAGTAAAGGTGTAGGTATTTGAGTAGAATACATTATCGCCCCCCACCTATTCATTACATAATTTTTGGCGTCTGTTGAAACTATTTCACTATTGGTTGTAAGATATTTTAATTTATTTATATTTGAATATTCTATCCTCGCGTTGCGATTATTTGAGTCATTAACTATCTCTGGGTTAAATTGGTTATATGTAAACCCTAATACACCAGATAGACCTTCTCTCCAGTTTTCCTTATCAAAGGTATTACCCATTAATAATACCACCCCACAATGACTATCCATAACTGAAAATGGTAATATTGATTTATTAAGTGGTTTTATCTTCTGTTCTAATAATGGGTCATTTTTATTTATGTGTGATAATTTTTCTGGTTCTCCAGCACCGAGAGGGGTTAAATTGTCAACCGCCAGATTAGTTGCTATATTAATGATTGTTTCAGTTAATTCATAGGGTCTCATATCGGGACAATAATTCCATAACTCTAATCTTTTATTTATCTTATAACATTCTTCTCCAGCGTCAGCAATAATAGGGTCAACAATATTTTTATCACTATCAACAGCCGAATTTCCAGCGTCGTAAGATTGCCCCACATTTTCGGCAGTATGTAAATATTTAAATTGAAAATGACTATCACTATACTCTACCGCACTATTATTCGCACCGACATAAACTCTTGACAAGACATTCGCTATATTATCAATATTTTTTGGGACATCTGCGTCTGTGAATTCAAAATTAACAACTCCGGGTTGTGTCAAGCCGTCATAGGTATATTTTTCATAACCACTATATAAAGAGATTGCTAGGGTTGAATATGCGTTGAAGTTCCAGTCCCACCCTATCAGCGTCGTATCTGCGGTAATAGTGTTGGCTGGTTGATATTGAAAAATATAAGGATACATTCCGTCATTTAATTCTGGGTGTAATGTTAAATAATATTTGCCGTCTGCTAGTTTAGTCTTTGAACCGAAACCATAAGCCAGACGAGTAAGGTCTAAACCATTCGTCATTTTACCTTCAAATGTTTTATCATATTTGAAAAAGAATGGGATACTACAACGATTAGCCCCCTTGTCAAGTTTATTATCATATCCTAACCTATCGTCTATATCTCCTTGTGCGTTGTTGTAGCGATTCATATGTAAAAACCTCGCTGTGTTGACATTAATTTTTGGTGCTGGTAATTCATACTCGTCGCCGAATAATGTATTATTATCTTTAAATAATTCTGGGTAGGTTTCTTGGGCTATAAATAACGCAGATAATTTTTTCAATAAAGGTTCTATTAATTCATTGCTCTCCCACTCCCACGAGGTAATAATTGGATCAGTTGTGTTGCCGTCTGCTGGGTCTGTTCTTGCTATTGTATTTTTGATAAATACTTGCTCGTTCCACGCATTTATTTTTCTACCTAATATAAATAAGTCTGGTCTCTTAACCCCTATATTTTGAAATGAACTAAAATAGTTAATTGTCTTTTCTGGGTCTTGGTCGTTTATACTCTTCATATATTCGTCAAAATTATCTTTCAATGTCCCTCCTATCCACGCACAATTCATAGCCTTAAAAGTATTTGTATCAGTTGTAGTAAGAATTTCGTGAAGGTGTGGTGTATCTCCAGTATCTTCAACATAATAGGCTTCTGGTTCTTGAGCCTCTTGAAGTTGTTCGGTAATTTTTAATGCTATATCTTCGGGTGAATTATAACCTTTATCAATTTTTATTTCTAATAGGTCTTGAAGTAAATGATAATCAAAGGCATGAATTGGATCTGAAAATGTTCCCGACGCTAAATCGTCCCATAATTGTTCTCCAGTAGTAGTCCCACCACCAGCGAGGTCGTCTGGTAAGTCTACCTCTCCACCATTGAAAACATTAATTTCTCTTCTTAAAATTGTCATTTTTGTCCCGTCGTTTACGGGTTTGTAATATCCCTCCTTGCCTCCGTCTTTATATCCAGCGTCAGTGGTGCCGTCAAAAATCCAGTAGTAATCGGCTTCACATAAACTATTCTTATCACCACCAGCCGTAGCCACTGGATAATATACCCTACCATTTGCTACACTATCAATATCGTCCCATAGTAAATGGGCTTTGGCTACATTACTGGTGATAGGTTTGTCTGCGTTGCTAGGTGTTGCCCTCACTTGATCTTCGTGTGCGAACCTTCTAGGGAGATAAAAATAATTTTCACCATTTACATTTTTATAAAAGTTCAATTCAATATTCATAGTATCGTCTCTTAAGGTTTTTGTTATTTCTTTAGGTTTACACTCCATATAAATAGAGGGTTCAAGTTTATCATAACTATCATTGAAACCAGCCGATTTGGTTTCTGTAAATGTGTATGTTTTATTAAATGGTAGATTTTGACCTTTAACTTCTATCCCTTGAGGGAGACCACAACCTTTCTCATTTATAAAGGCTTTATCAACTGATACTTTATCACCTCTTTTTAATTCTACCACTGAACCCATTTTATTTGTAAATATTGCGGGGCTGTCTTGATTGCCTCCTCTATATTCAACTGAAGATAAATTATTACATTCTAATATTTGTAGTTCTTCATAAGGATTAGACATTTATATTTATAAATAAGATTTTTTTTATTTCTATTTTAAAGTAAAATGATCCCGAGTAATTATAGATTTTTAAATACAATAGGGGACGATAAAATTAAGAATCATAAGGTCGCTGAAAATAAAAAGAATATTGAAGATATTAAAGAGGCTACAGAAGGACTGGTAAAAAGTGTGAAAGAACTACGGGCAGAGGTGAAAGAAATTCTTGAATTGGTTAAAAAAAAAGAGGAGAGAGATATGGGTAAATGGTGGTAATCCAGATTGACACTAACAACCTTATATGAATGTCAATTTGGATTAATTTATAAAATAAAGAACAAATAAAAAATCGTTTGAGCCATTTTGGATTAAAATAGAGATACAAAAAAGATCGACGAATTTAAGTTCTCAAAGACATGACCCCTTTTTGGTTTTTTTTACCATTCATTTTTTTTTATAAGTCATATTATAAAAATGAGTTTCTTTCAAAGCGAGGGCAAAATTAATATAGGTCAAACTGATATTCGTATCTCTGCTGAAAATGGTTTGGACTTTTCACAAGACCAGACAATCGGTATTTACATACCTCCTTCTGTTAAGTTCTTTTCTGGTAAAGACACCTTCTTACAATTTGACGCTCTAATTTCGGGTGATTTTTCGGCTGCCGATATTACAACCACCCGTCTTACTCTTGACGGAGAAATTGGTGCTAATTCTTTATTCTCTCAGTTGAGAGTGTATGCTGGTAATCGTGAAACCCTTCTTGAAGAAAATACTGAATATGCGTCTTATGTTTCGGTTAAGTATGGTTTTGAAAAAGACGAAGTAATCCAGAGAAAGCGGGCTTTAACCGAGGGTGCGGGTCAGTGGGTCCCTAACACCAGAGGCACACAAGGGACGACTCGTTCGGTTTGTAATGATTATATATATTCACCTTACATGAAATGTGTAAATTCTGGTTCTGCCGACGCTCCAGATAAAACCTCTGACGCTGACAATACAACCGAATTTATCCCAGCGAAAATAACCTTACCTATTCATTGTGGTATTTTTGCTGAAAATAAGAAGGTATATCCTAACTTTTTAACTAATGGTGTTTATCTTGAATTTGTTATGGCTAATGGTCGTAATCTCTTTCGTCAGTTTGACGGAGCCATACGGGATCGTCGTGCCCCCCTCTGTCCGGTCATTCACGGAATAGACGCTGGGGGTTCTAACTGGAAAGCGGGTGGTGGTGATAAGACAGATACTCTCTACATAGAACACGAGAATAACCAGAAGTTAGTCCAGAATTGTCCCTTTATTGTAGGTGAAGCACTTGCGGTTGCGAAGGACGACGGATCGGATGTTGACACTGACGCTATGGTTATTAAGGAGATTGAGACAAAGGATAAATATCTTGTAATCACTCTAACGGCAGAGGCAGAGAATAAGTCTGGTGCTGATATTGACGACGAATTCTTTTTATACAGCGACGCTCTCAAGGGGGCGGCGGCGGGTTCTTCGTTTCAGCCCAGTTGTGTCGTCTCTAATGTTGAATTAATTGTAAAACAAATTAATATGTCTCCAGAATACGAGAGAGGTATGTTGTCTAAAGTTAAAGAAAGTGGTGGGGTTGTCCGCTTTGATTATCCTTCTGTTGGAGTTCAGCGTCATTCAACTCTAGCCAGTGAAGTTCAAGCCTCGGTGCCTCTCCATTTAGATTATGCTCGGGCTAAAGGTTTACTCTGTATGCCGACTGACGCTTCAATCTATCCTTGCCACCACCAGACGGCGGCGAAAGACACTTACATGATTACTAAAGATAAAGAAAAGTTTATTGAGGATTTTGAACTCCGTAGTAATAGAACTGGTTTAGAAGGTTGTAGTAATGGTTTAAGTGAATATTCATTTTTCTTAAATGGTAAAATGGTGCCGAGCCGAGCCATTAAGACTGCTAAAACAACAAACAAAAATGGTGGTATAGACGCTAATTTTATCGTTGAGTTAGAAAAGAGTCTAATGAGTTTTGGTATTGAACCGAAATCATTTGAAAATTACAACCGAAATTTCTTGGTCGGTAGAATGCTCGCTATGGGTGAGAATGCTGTCTTTGACGGACGGGGTCGCACGGCTAGGTTAGATCTCAAGTATGAAGGGACTGATACAGAATACAATGTCCCCTCTGTAAATACCCTATGGAAAATCTTTGTCTATCACTTAAGAACCCTAACAATTAAAGCAAATGATATTCAAGTTGAAATGTAAATCCATATTGACACAAACGATTTTTTATTATTTTTTTATTTTTAAAATTAATCCATATTGACATATATATAATGCTGTTATTGTCAATTTGGATTATTCTTGTTGATATAATAGGACAGCCTCCTAACCCTTATGACGAAAATGGTTGTTGTGTATCTTGTGGTTATACTTGGTGTCCCGACCTTCAAGAATGTATTAGATTATGGGAGACATATTGTAAATCGCTGGATACGGGTCATTAAAAAGATCGACGAATTTAAGGTTATTCGTTTTTTTCTCAAGAATTTTTTTCTATATAAGGTTATAAATAAAATGGATTCATACACGGACGAAAAAATAAAATCAATTGTAAGTCAATATAAAAAAAAGCGTGAGAGAGAGAATACTAATTATCATAATGTTTTGAAACATGATTGTGAGTGGAGAAAAATGAATAATGAAAAATCAAAAGAATATTATAAAAAAAATAAAGACGTGGTTCAAAAGAAATATTTAAGTAATAATGAATATATCAAAATCCGTAATTTATACAGATATTATTTAAGAGAAAATCGGGTTGAAGATTTCAAACAAAAACATAAAGAAAAATATGAATATTTACAAGAGCGGGGCTATGTAGAGATAGATAATAGTCCACCTAAAAATAATATTAAAGATTTTTTTGAAGTGGTAGATAAAAATAAAGAAATATTTGAAAATGAATAAATTATTTAAAATTGCGGAAAAATTAAACTATCTAGAAAATTAAACAAAACTGCGGAAAAATTAAATTATCTTCTAATCCTCTTTTGAATTCAATTTTTAAAATCTTTTTTTATCTTTATTCAAGGATAAATGAAGGTGCGTTTTTTTAGCCAGATTTTTTTATTTTTAAGTTTATAAAAATAAAATGTTAAGTTCTAAAGTTTCAAAATCCTCCGCTCAAAATAATTCTAATTCTAATATTATGGCTACTAAATATTTCTCCACCTTTACCCTTCAAGATTTAGGTAAAGAACCCACTACCGAATGGTCTAAAGATAAAAAAAAGACCCGATTCATTAATAAAAATAAATGGAAAAGACAAACCTTAAATCACCTAGAACAAACCTATATGAAACAAAATCGCGGTATTGTTTGTGGTAAACACAGCGATATAGTGGTCGTGGATCTTGACTTCTATGATAAATATAAAGAGGGTGTCCTACTACCTTTTGATAGGTCAAAAAGTAAATTTCTTCAAGATTTCGGTGAAGATTATATCAAGAAATTAAATACATTAACTTTTAAAACCGCTAATGGTGGCGAACATTTAGTTTTCAAATATAATCCTATCATTAAAACAACGGCGAATGAAGAGCATAATATAGATATTAGAAGTGATAATTCTTACATTGTAGCCCCCTATTCTGTTATTGACAAATCCCGATATGATAGTAGAATTAAAAAAGCGAAAGATAAAAAAGGTGAATATATTGTTTTGAATGCTGTTGATATTCAAGAGATGCCAGTTGAATTGGAGACTTGGTTGTCTATGAATTTATACAGAAAAAAAAGAGAACCTAAACAGAAACTCAAGAAAAATTGTAAAGGTGAAATAACTTCTAAAGAGGCTTACGAGCAAGACGAAGTAGATTTAACACAATATTCATATATGTTTGACGAGGATATTATGGTTGATATATTGGACGGATTACCTAAAAAATATTTTAGAGACAGAGTTGACTGGTATATTTTTACAACGGCTATGAAATTATTATCCTTTACTACACCAGATATGAAAAATATGTGGGACGATTTTTCTCTTAGTAATGGCACTGACGAAAAAACTGGTAAAATATATTATAACGCAGAAGAAAATGAAAGTATCTGGAATAGTTGTAATCCACAAAATTATATGTGTCTAGAGCATTTACTAGATAAATCCTCATTTGTTAGTGACGCTAAAACAATGTTAGGATACAATAAATTACGGATTGACAATATCCATACTACACCTCACGATAAAGAGATTGATTTAAGATATTTAGACAAGGACAGCAATGGTAAATTCTTCAATGATATTTATCAAAGATATATATTGTGTCGCAGTGATACTGGGACTGGTAAAACAACAGCATTTAAAAATTATATTACTAGATCCTATGAGAAACAAGACGGCAATTACAAAAGGTTTATTTCTGTTGTATCAAGAATTTCTCTGGGTAAAGAACAAGTTAAGGTTTTTAGAGAGGCTGGTATTGATTGTATATGGCACGAAGATATAGATACTTGGTTTAATCACGAGGGAGATAATATTGTAATTACAATTGATAGTCTTATGAAAATGGGTAATTGGACTGATTTTGAAAGTTATGATATATATCTTGACGAATATAATTCTTTGATTGAATATTTTGTTGATTGTCCTAATCTATGTAATAAACGGACTATCATTTGGAAATATTTTAATAAACTACTAACTCAAGGCGATAAAATAATTATGACAGACGCAGATATTAGTGATAATTCAATTAGATTTTTATTGACTCTGGACGATATTAATCGTAATGATATAATCTACATTAACAATAAATACAAACATAATGAGGGTATTGAAGCCACAGAAATATTTTCTTATGAGGATTTTTGTGATTATGTAGGTTGTCAAGAAAAGGCTATGGTTTGTCTTGATAGTAAAAATGTTGGAGAAAAATTTGTCATTGACATGAAAGAGAATTATGAAATTGATTTTGTTTATTACTCCTCTGATTATACTGGGGATATTGATTTGGATAAACACGATTTCGTAGCCTTCTCACCTAAAATTGTTTATGGTTTAGATAGTGTTATGGAGAGACCCGTATTTTGTTATTATAAATGTCATACTATATCTCCACCCGCTATGGTTCAACAAATTAATCGGTGTAGAAAAATCACCCATTTATATTACCTTTTTGAATGTAAAACTTGGAAAGCCTACAAATATGATAATGTTGAAGAAGTCCTCTTTGAAATACAAGAGGGTAAAAAATTAGTTGTTGATTATTTTAGTGAATGTTATGATAAACAAGAAAGCGATAGATATGATAAAATATTATCCTCATTTAGATATACTCTTGATTGTTATAATACAAATAAATTCGCACACTTCTTACGGATTATTAAAATGCGTGGTTTTATTATTGATAATGAACTACAATACAACGAGGATAAAATCAAAAAATCAAAAGGTTTATCTAATCAATTGAAAGAGGAATTACAAGGCTACAAAGAAGAAGAAATATTATCGGCTTGGAGTAAGGTAAATAAAGAGGTTCAACAAATTAAAAAAGATATAGATTTGGGTATAGAACAACACATACAAAAAGTTATTGAATATGGAGATATGGACGATAAAAAAATTATTGAAAACTATATCCGTGATAAAATATGGAAATTAGAAGAACAAGAATTTAACAATTTATCTTCACTAGATAAGATATTGATAAAATGTGATTTTTATTGTCTGGAACTCCATAAGGATTATTGTGAATATGAATCGCCAGAACACTATAGAAATAAATATCTTAAATTACTAAAGGAGGGGGCTGTTGAAGAGGGTAAGAGACTAGAAAATGAATTATTGAGAAAATATTTACCCGAGACTTGGTGTGATATTATTGATCTTATTAAATTACCTTTTGACAAGGTAGGTGAGGCAAAATATAATGTGTTTATGAGAGACCCGCAAGAGTTGGAGAGGTTGTATAGAACTAATTCATTTTTTAATAAAGATATTGTAGGGTTAAGTAATATACTTGAAAAGAAAAAAGATTTTGACTCACAAAAATATCAGTCCGCACAATCCAGATTTATCTATACTAAAAAATTAATTGAAGCCGTGGGAGTATCGTGGGAGAATAATGAAAAACAAGAAATTAAAATGTCTAAACTTATGGAGAGTAAAGACGCTGAAAAATTACAGAAAGAATATGAACTAACATTTAGAACAAGGTCAAAAAAATTAGACTTCAAGGAGGCTTCACAAGTTAAATCAACCATTATCCGTATTATGAAATTAATGTTTGGTAAAAAAATCATTGATTCACAAGCCACCTCAAAAATGGTTGAAAAAATGAAAATGGTAAATGGTAAACTAGAACCCACGGGAGAAAAAAAGACACAGAAGATTACCAGACATTTTATCAATCAAGAATATTTGGATCTTTGTAATGAAATATATGGCTTCTATCATAAGGAGGATACTAAAAACAATTATGAGATAGATACTTGTGAAATTGAATAATTATTCACTTTAAATTCTTTTAAATTATTTTTTATATATCTTATTTATAAATGACTTATAAACAAGATTACAACCGAAAATATGGCTTCAAGCCCCTCTCTAAATCCCACTCATTAAAGGATATTAGTAAAACAACTGGATATGAATTAAAAGGTTTGAAAATTATTTATAATAAGGGGATTGGTGCTTTTAAAACTAATCCTCAGTCAGTTCGCCCTCAAGTTAAGTCAGCGGAGCAGTGGGCTATGGCTCGTGTGTATGCCTCCATAAATCCTAAATCAAAGGCTCATAAAGTAGATAAATCCCATTTGAAGAAAAAAAAGAATTCAAAAAAATAATACAAAGACATGTATAAAATGTATGGTTCTAAATCTGGTGGCAAGAAACCTCCTATGAAACCCCCTATGAAGAAGAAGAAGAAATTAACCGAGGCTCAAATGAAAAGATTAAAAAAACATTCGGCACACCATACTAAGAAACATATGGACTTAATGAGAAAAAGAATGGAGGAGGGTATGACATTTAAGGACGCTCACGAATTAGCACAAAAAAAGGTAGGTAAATAATTTTAATCAAAAATAAATCTAAATTTCGTCGATCTTTTTTTCTCTCTATTTTCTATGATAATGAATTTTGAATTTAAAATGGTTTTATCATAGGATTTTTTTTTTATGACATATACCCCTATAATTTTTATTTATAATTAAATAATTGATTAATCCATTTTGACATTAACAAGATATTATGAAGTGTCAATTTGGATTAATTAACTAAAATAGTTTAAAAAATAATAAAAAATCGTTTGAGCCATTTTGGATTATGCGGTCTGTTGTTGGAGAGTAGATTGAGAAACTGAAGCAACTTGATCCCCCGCTCTAGTAGTAGGTAATGATTTTTTCTGGTTTAATTCGTCTTCTACATTCTGGTCGTTCTGGAGATTTTTTGAATGGTCGCCGAACATACCTACAACACCACCAGCCAGCCCTATAACATTACCTATCGCTGCGATTTCTGGTCCTATGGCTGGTATGAGTCCAGCAAGATCACTTGCTCCCGCGATCATTTGAGAAGTTTTTGAAACAACATCCTCCCAGTCGTGGTCTTTACCGAAGAAATTTTCGTGTTGTCTTAAATTATTTATACCTTCAACTAAATCAATCCCCGCGACAGAACCACTGGTGACGGCACCTCCTACTTTGCCGATTGTTTTCGCCGCCTCTTCACCTAACATACCACCACTAACCTTTTTCAAACCCATACCTAATAATGTATCACCTTGTTCCGGGGCTGAAGATATAGTTTCTTTTAATGTGCTTTCTTCCTCTGCTGTCCCGCCGTTTACATATTGGGGTCGTGGTTCACCTTCAACATTCGGTTCTGGTTCTTGTCCTTCTCCAGCGTCTTCGTCTACTGGTGGCTCTGTAGGTTGTGGATCTTCTACAACTGGCTCACTTGAAGCGTCTGCTGGATTATATCCAGCGTCGTCTGTCCCCCCCGATAATTGAAGCGAGGGTGCGTTTCCGTCAAATGCGGGGACTTCTTCGTCTGGTGTTGGGGCTGGGTCTGGGACTTCTTCACTTGGAGTAATTTCTGCGAGTCGCTTTCTAGCGTCTTCAATTAGTCTTTCTTTTCTACCTTTATACGCTTGATTAAGACCGAAAGAACCCATAACATTACCCATTAAATCTTTTGAATATGTAGCGTCGTCAGTTAGACTTTCACCAGCCTTATCTTGATTATATTGAGTTTGAATTCTATTATTCCAGTCTTGAGCCTCATTACGAAGGGCTACATTTTCAGAGTTTAAATTGTTCTGCTGATTAACCGCACTATCATTGCCGAATAAATCAATCGCCATTTTATAATTAGTATTATAAAAAAGAATTCAAAATAAAAGGATTAAAAATGTTGTCAAATACATGTATTGATTCATTAAATTCGTCGATCTTTTTTTATCTTATAAATCAGTATCACCGAAATATAAATCTTTTACAGCCTCGTCTTTCTTTGGTTTTTTCATTTTTAATTCTTTATTACCTTTTGATTTGGCTTGTGAAAATATATCATCGTCCATTTCTTTAGGTTCTTCTTCTATTACCTTTTTCTTACCTATACCCAGTAGCGTCTCGTGGCGACGATAAAAACGGGCTGGATTAGTTTGTCCGTCAATATATAAAAATGAATATGGTTGGTCGTGGGCTAGATTGTAATAGGTCATAAATAATTCTTCAGAGCCACACAACTCACTATATTCTTCTTTTATCTTCTCCAGTTCTTTCTGGTTATTTTGTCTAAAAATTAAAATATTTGTGGCGTTGTTTCTTATGATATTACTCACTGAACGAAATGATTGTGTTGTTAAAAATATTGACATTTCATAATGACGAAATTTACTACATAAGAAAGATATATCATTTGTTTTCTTGAAATCCCGTGATAAAATATCGTCAAGTAAAATTAACATAGTAGGCATGTCTTCTCTTTCGTATTTCTGCTGTGAGGCTACTAGGTCTTTTATCATTTGATCGCTGTAATGGTCTTCAGTATCTACAAATGCGTCTTTGAAATATTTACCTTTTGTATCGTTGTTTATCGTATTGGAGATAATTTTATAATAATCCCAGTAGTCGTCCCCATAGAAATCGTCTCCATTTCTTAACGCGTTAATTAAATAATTTGTTTTACCCGATCTTACTGAACCGATACATAAAGTTAAAAATTGCGGTTTAGGTAGGTGAGGGTGTATCTCCTTATATTTATTTGTTTCAAGAGCGTCATTTACTTTCAAAACTTTCGGGACTTTTTTATTCATTATAGTTATAGAAATATTTTATTTGTATAATTATAAAAAGATAAAATGGAGGTTCAATCAGTATTATTCAACAAGAAAAAATTCACCAAGAAACAAGCCGAAAAATGGATTGTGGATAATGGTTATAAAGTGAAGAAGGTTGACATAACAGAAAACTTAAGAAGATACAGACAATTAGACCCAAAACTATTTAACCAGAACACCTATCGTATGAAAAAATTAAAAGGTAATGATTTAATGTTAGTAGTAGGTAAAAGACTTAAAAAAGGTATGAAGAAGAAAAAATAACTAATTAATCCAAATTGACACAAACGATTTTTATTATCCTTTTATTTTTTATTAAATAATAGGATTAATCCAAATTGACATTCATATAAGGCTGTTAATGTCAATCTGGATTAATTTAATTAATTACCTTTAAAAACAATTATCAAAATAGCCAGTCTGTCCGTGATATACTGAACCTTGAGGTTGAACGGCATTATTTATCTGTTTCTTTAATTTTTCTTTATCCTTATCTACTGCTTGTTGTTCTTGTTTCTTTTTCTTTCTGTCTTTCCTAATTGTTTCATATTTCATAATACCTTCTAAAACAGCCTTTTCTATATCTATGTCTTGTTTAATGACTTTTTCTACAACTTGAGGTTTAGATTCTTTAACTGGCTCTGGTTCTGTATCACCTTCAACAAATTTCTTTAAGTTGTCTTTCTTCTTCTGTTTAGCCCGTTTTTCTAATTCTTTCATTTCTCTTTTTTCTTGTGCGTTTCTCCTTCTAGTTTCCAAAGCCTTCTCCCTAGCCTTCTTTAATTTTTCTTTATGTTCTTCACTCATAGGAGGTCTTTTCTTTCTTTGTTTTTTTTCTTTCTTCGGTTTATCTTCTTTAGGAGAAGGTATATCAAAAATTTCCGCCTTTGTCATTTTACTAGGTGGTGAAGGTTGTGTTTCTTCAACTTCTTCTTTAATCTCTAAATCCTCACCCATACCATGTAAACTGGGATTATCTGTTGCTTCTTTTTCATACTCAAAATTAGGGTTTACTTCTTCAGTCTCTTCGTTGATTTGTTCTTCAAAATCTTCAACAATCGGCATTTTATCCATATTTATAATTAATAAATTATTATTATTTTCTATTAATTACGATAAAAAAGTTAAATTAAATCTAAAAAAATAAATTACATTTAGATGATAAAGATTAAAAAAGATCGACGAATTTAAAAAATCATTGTCCCCTCGTCTTTCTCCCTTTTCAAATAATCTTCTTGACGAAGTCCAGTTTGATTTTCTCTAATATGGAGATTAATAATTGTTTGTCCCTTGAGGTGTTTAGCCAGACGCTCCCCAATATCACAAATAGAAATATCAAATTCATTAATATTTAGTTCTGTAGGATTACCAAGTTTTACATATACTCTCTCGTGAGGTTCAAAATATAATCCGTCTCCATTAGACCTCCCACTACTATCAAAACGAGGACAACAATACAATATTTTTGAAGGTCTTGATACAGCAGAGTTGAGTGTCTTTTGTGTGAAATTATCCAGACGAATAAATAAAGTGCCGTCATTGATAAGAGGAGGCACAACAACGCTGTCATATTTCCAACCATATCCGCCGTCATAAGTAGCCCCAAGTTTCTCGGGTTGTAAGATAGTAATATTATCAAACCCTAATAATCTATCAGCATTAGCCCCCTCAGTAGGGATATAATATTTTGTATCTGGTAGTAAGATAAAAGCCCAGACATAATCTTTTACTACACCTTTAGTATCGCAACCCAGTTGAGTATAAAAAGTCCCGTCTTGTCTCCAAGGGTCATTGAATTTCGGTCTTGTTTCTACTTCTTGACATTGCTCCTCGGTATTATCTTGAACCATTCTAGCCCACCAGTCAGTAGCCTCATTGAAATAAGAACCACCTATATTAGTTAAATCTCTACCAGAGAAAGCCGAAAACTTTAATTTACCCACGACATCGTCTCCACCACCAGCGGGAGAAACCTTATGAGAAGAGATCCAAAATTTAGGATACATCATCCACTGAGTCTGATTTATCGGGGGAGGGACATTTTTATTATTCGTCGCCGTGAAAGTAGCCATAGAGAAGCCACAAAATATTTTCCACCCAGCGTCGTCAAGAGGATTATCACTAGTAGACAAAGCCCCAGTATGATAATAAAATAATACTTGTTCTCCCTCGGTTCTAATTAAGAACTGATTAATTGTTTTGTCATTTTCAGTCATATCATATCTTTCACTAAACTCTGGACTCGTAGCTCCTATTTTAGTCCAACCCCAATATTCAATTTCTTTCATACAAATTTTCTCGTCTTCTCCTCCTTCATTAATCGCACAACAAGCGACAATTTTCAAATAATTATCATCTGTTTCAAGGTCATTAATCCCTACTGGCTCAATTCTAATAGCGAAATCGTAGAATTGTTCTTGTCCCGCATTTCTAACACCTCCGGGATTACCATTAGATAAGAAAATATCTGGGTCAAAGTATTCGGGTTCTATGGCGTTGTTATTCTCCACACTTTTATCAAAAGAACGGGCTAAACCAAACGCACATTGAGTATCTACTTCAAAATCGCTGTCGTCCTTACATACACCAGCAATATCTACCCTCATATTGCCTTCATATAGACTCATAGGTCTTTCGTCAAAATATCCAACGGGATCAATTTCATTATTCGGGGGGTGATTAAATACTATGTCTGGTGCTGAAATTTCTCTTGTCCCCGCATTATAGGTCAACTCTGCGTCTGTGTCTCCGTCTGGGTAATTTTTTTTAATTTTTGTGGGAGTGAAATCATCGTCCTCCGCCGATAATTTAGAAGATTGTCTTAATGATAAACCAGAGAAAACTTCTCCGGGGTCAGTGAAATATGATTTAGTAATAGGGGTAATATCTGGGTCTACCACTTCACCCAAAATATCTGGGTGCGGAAACCCTCTCCTCTGTGCTTCTGTAATCTTTGATAAAAATGTATCTAAAGATACTTGCTCCTCCATGTTTTGTTGAGTTCTTAAATTACATTCTATAGGATAGCCAGTTGTATCATTAGAAGTTCTGCCGTCGTCCTCGTCTTCTAAATTAATATTATACATTTGAAACCATTTCTGTCCGGGACGGATTGTTATGCTTTCGTCCCTTGAAAACTTTACAGATTGAACCGCCACTTCACTATCTCTGGGTATAATTAAAGGTTGTTTCATATAATTACGATATAAATACGGCTCTTGAGCCACTCCGTCCTCGTCCAATCCGTCTTCAATTTGATTACTTGTAATAATTAGACTCATAACTTTTTTATAATATTTAAAATAAAAAAAATATATTGTTAAAATTATAAAAATGGTAGTTAGTTTCAGAGATCCTATAATTCAAGAAAAGGTAATCGCTCACGCAGATTATAAAGTTCATAGACCTTTACCGAAAAAACCCGATAATCCTAATCGGTGGGGAGACTGGGTAGAAAGGTGTCAAAAAATTAAACAAGAAGTATCTCCTCATAATGCTAAATTATATAAACAAATATGGGCTGAATTAAATTCTTCAACTGAAGAATAAATTCGTCGATCTTTTTAACTCTTTTTTAACTCTTTTAGTTAATTATCATCCAAGTGAACTTTTTGATTGTTTTCTTGTAATAATAATATATTAACTAAATTATAAAAATGTCTAATCGTTATTTAGAGGTCGCAGTTTCAAACAAAACGAGTGATAGTAAAATGAGTTTTCATAAAGGTATAGCCAATCTTATTTTTCAAATCCCAGCCATTAATTCAACCCTTATCCCGGGTTCAGTCCGTATCTCTGGTAAATTAAGATTTTACAAAGACGACGCAGAACCCCCGACGGCGGCGGGAGGCGTTCAGTCTGCGGACGAGAGATTAGGTGTGTATGGTGCGTTTCAGTCCCTCACCACCCGTTCAATTAAACACCAGCAGACCATAGAGAATGTTAGACATTACGCTCACTTTCTTAAGAACTTTTTACCCCTAGCCACCAGTCGCGAAGACGCTGATACTCACTGGTCTCAATCCTCTTTAGAACAATCAAATTTCAATTTATTCAACTCCAATGTTGTAAGACAAGACGCCGAAAATGAGTTCTGTCTCCCCTTACCTTGTGGTTTATTTAACGGCACTCAAGATATACCCCTCGGTGAAAATATGCTCGGTGGATTAGAAATTGTCCTCGCCCTAGCCAGTGATTCTCAAATGCTTTACTCTGATACTGGGGACGCTTCAACTATCTCAACAGCATGGTATGAATTTAGTGATTTGAAATTATGCTGTGAAGTTAGAGACTACACTCCAGACGAATTATCTAGAATAATGAAGAAAGCGTCTTCTGGATTTACATACCAGTCTGTCTCCAGTTATTATGACACTATCAATTCTCAATCGGCTAATATTGTATTTAATTTAGGATTATCAAAAGTTAGGTCTGTATTTACTTCATTTATCCCCAGTTCGTATTTAAATAATCGCACCGAGAATGGATATGCGACCCTTATGCCGTCTAATACAGACGGAAATTTAGCCGCGATCAAAAAGGTTGTCTGGACTAAAGGAGGCACTATGTATCCCAAAATGTATGAATTAAACACCAATATCCGTGATAGTCCCTCCACGATTGATTGCGACCCAGTGGTAGTTAAGGATTATGTTTCTGCTGTTAAATTATTTGAAGACAATGACGCTATTCAGTTAGGTTCTACCACGACAAATCGGGATATGAGTAATAATAATAACACCACAGACACTAACCAAGTTCAATACACTAAAATACCGAATGGTGGCTATGCGTGGGGTCTGGGTATTACCTACGACCACCTCGGGGGACAAGGTGCGGATTTCTCCAATCCCGGGAGCCAGTTCGGTCTCAATATGGAGTTAGACCTCACAACTGACTCGCCTCAATCTGTTTTCGTCTTTGTGAATAGTGAGATCAGTGTTCTCTTTAACCAGAACGGAATTCAAGTCGTCCAGTAATCCAAAATGACACTAACGATTTTTTTATTATTTTTATTCTTTTAGTTAATCCAAATTGACATTCATATAAGGTTGTTATTGTCAATCTGGATTATTTAATTTATATAGAAAATAGAGATACAAAAAGATCGACGAATTTACTGCGGAAAAATTAAACAAAAAAACAATATTTTCTTAAGTGCGTTTTTTTACCCAGAATTTTTTTCTATTATTAAGTATAAAATGAATAGTAAATTACAAAGTGATTTAGAGTTCGGTTTTAAAAGTGAAGACGAGAGCCTCCCTTATCTTGAGACAATCTTCGGTAAATTAAAAAAAACAGATCAATACAACAAGTTTGATTATTTAAATGATAAATGTAAGATAGAACTTAAAACCCGTAAATGTAGGTTCGGTCAATATCCAGACCTTTTTTTTGAATTAGGTAAAATTAAAGAGGGTATTAAGTTTAAGAAGGCTAATCCAGATAAAAAGGTTTTCTTTATATGGAGGTGTCTTTATACTAGTGAAAAAGAAGAGGGTTTTTATTACTGGGAACTAAATGAAGAAGAAGTTAATACGGGCTATGGTGGGAGAAATGATAGAGGTAGAGACGAATATAAGATATTAGTCAAGATAAAAAATGAATATATTAATCCTCTGTTTTTACATAAACCGACTTTATAGTGTCTATGTCTGTCCCCATTTTATTAGATAATTCTTTCTCTTTTTGTTTTACTTCTTTT
>Ga0181406_1000172_pt1 | contig 24492 bp, 23 predicted proteins | sample 29SPOviralmetaG_FD_130135 | JGI IMG/M metagenome (GOLD analysis project Ga0181406, IMG submission 130135) | Marine viral communities from the oligotrophic San Pedro Time Series (SPOT) site, San Pedro Channel, CA, USA - 29 SPOT_SRF_2011-12-20 | ecosystem: Environmental > Aquatic > Marine > Strait... | reverse complement strand
TATCAATTCAGATGCAGGGCAGATACTCACTTTAATTACCCAAGATATATTGAAGCTCACTTGCTTAAAATTATTTCCAAGTTAGTTAACAACACATATATTCATCCAATACAGAAAATAATTTATTATTACTATTTTGAATTATTAAAAACAATTTATATTAGAGAATTTTCTTGGAAGTTATATTTGAAAATAAGAAAAGTATTAAAAAGAATCTTACCATCATTGGTTTACAATAAAGTTAAAATGATATTTTCAAAAAAAATTATAAAATTTCAATATAAAAGATTTAAATATTGAAAGGATGAGATGAATAAATTAGGTATAAATAATAACAGTAAATTCTTCCAACTTTTTGGTTATGCTTTGTCCATAATTTCCGTTTTTCAAGTTGCCAAGGCAACGGTGCTTGAGAGAAATAATTATGAATTTATTGATATTAACCCTTGGTCATTTACAGAGCTTTTAATTAATTACGAAGGTGGATTTGTTAGAAGAGGTTTTATTGGGAACATAATTTTTCAATTTGACAGTGATGGTATTCTTTTTGACACTTTGTATTTCGTTGTCTTTATAAATTTTGTTATTTTTATTTCTTTAATACTTTTGAATTTAAGAACAAGCTCTTTGAACTATTTTCAGAAGCTTCTATTTCATATCAGTATTTTTGCTCCATTTAATATAACACTGTTTGGCAATTTTTATTCAAGAAAAGAAATGTTTTTAATAAATTTTTATCTTTTGTCTCTTCTTATATATAAAACTAATAGAAAAAACTTATTTTTATACAGTAGTTTTCTATTTGGAATTTTAGCCCTATTAATACATGAAGGTGTTGCATTGTTTATCCTGTTCCCATTTTATATTTTTTTATTAAAGAAAAAAAATATAAAACAAAGAACTATAAATTTATTTAATTTTTCAATGTTTGCTCTATTTATGATTTTGGTTTTATATAAAGGAAATACTCAAATAGTTAGTCAAATATGGTCTTCGTTAAGTAGTGAAGATATTGTACTTATCAATAATCTAAACCCAAATGCGATAACTTCAATTGGCTGGGGGGTTTTAGAAACTCTAAAAACCACATATATTGTTGTTTTCTCAGGGTCAATTATTTACTGGAGTGTTTTTTTCGTTATGATAGTGTACACAATCTCAATAGTGTTAGGTAAGCATATAACTGAAATCTATATAATTTTAAAAAATACAATTCTAAATAATAAAGAGTTCCTAATAATTGTCCCATTATTTTTCTTTACATTTGATTATGGTAGATGGATTTTTACTATTTTTTATTTAACATTTTTTACGATGATTATCTTCAAAGAAAATACGATTAATAATTTAAAGTTAACTTACAATTTAGGTTTTTATGTAGTAATTTCTTTTTTGACGGCAATGCCACCATGCTGTATTGCAATGGAGAGTACCCAGGTTTCTTCAAACTACTATAGAATCTTTAAAAGTATTTCAATTACAATTACTCAGTTTTTGAATTGAATAAAATTTTAGTAATCTCTCCTACTTATAACGAAGCTGAAAATATCCAATCACTAATCGACTCTGTATTATTGAAAAAAGACTTGTCCTTATTAATAATTGACGATAATTCACCTGATGGAACAGCTGATATAGTACTGTCAAATATGAAAAAAAATACAAACCTACATCTTATCAATAGAGAGCAAAAACTAGGTTTAGGAACAGCCTATCTTGAGGGGTTTGAATGGTTTTTAAATTCAGATAATGATTTTTGTGTTCAAATGGATAGTGATTTTTCTCATACTTTTGAAGATCTGGAGAAGTTATTGAAATATAGAAAAACTGCTGATTTAATTATTGGAAGTAGGTATGTTCAAGGAGGGTCTACAAAAGGGTGGAGCACATTTAGAAGGTTATTATCAAAATACGCAAACATATTATCCAAAACTATACTCAACTCAGATATCCGGGACCTAACTGGAGGTTTTAAAATATTAAGCCGAAAAGTAATTGCCGAAATCCTCAAGTCGAAGCCATCATCAAATGGATACACATTTCAAATTGAAGTTAATAATTTGATTGAAAAAAAAGGATTTAAAATTATAGAAATTCCTATTACTTTTGTTGAAAGAGAGTTGGGTAAATCAAAAATGAGTAACAAGATTGTTGTTGAGGCTGTTAAGTATCTGTTGACAAATATTTTTAAAAAATCGTAATTAATAGTTTCTTAGTTGAATCCATTTTTTAGGAATATTTTTAATTTGTACATTTGAATTCCTCATCCAAGGATATGGATAATATATTGTAGAGCTTTTTTCTTGACCTATAAATGCAGCCAAAAATGAAAAGGTTGAGTTTGAAATAATAAAATTTTGAAATTGTGTCATTATTCTGAAGGTTTCTAGAACATCTTCATTTTTATCATTGAACAACTTAGTAACATTAAAGTTATTAAAATCTTCTAATTTAAGGGAATGGTCATCGGTAAAAATAGTTATCTCACGACTACCCAATTTTTTTTCAAGTTTTTTTATAGCAGTAGAATAATATTCAAGCTTCAATTCTTCATTTAGCCCTATATAATCTCCACGCCTTAAATGAACCATAACAGACTCTTCATTTTTTTTATTTTGCAGGGACAATTTATCTTTTAGATATTCTTTGTCTAAAAACGCAGTATCTTGGTAATATCCTTTAAATCTGTTAAAAATTTTTGTATCAAGATTAGTTAAATTTTCAACTTCATCATATCTAGTTTTTATTAATTTAAAAATTTTATCACTTTTGAAATTTATTCTTCTAAAACCAAATTTTTCTATATCGATATACAATTCCCTTGGATAATCGTGAGAAGAGTTGTAAAAGCTAGTGTCTACAAACACTTTATAATCATTATTTTTTAAATATTGCGCAAAGGATATTGTAAATAATTGATTACCAAGACCCCCTTTAATATCTACTATTGCACACTTTTTCACTTTCAAATTTTATCATTAAATAGTTTTGAATAGTGTTTTGATAGTAGAAAGTATAAAATATTTTAATGAAGCAAAAAAAATATTTTCTTACTTACAATTCAAGTAAAGATTTCAATTTTTCAAACAGACATTTAATAAACCTCATAGAGCATTCAAACATATTTGATGGAGTATTTAACTATTCTCGAAAAGATTTATCTAGTGAATTTGTCACCAAGTATAAAGATATTTTAAATATGCCAAGAGGTGGTGGGTACTGGTTGTGGAAAGTCGATATTATCGGACAATTATTAAACAAAATAAATGACAATGACATTCTCTTGTACATGGATTCTGGGTCAACATTTAATTTTAGAGGTAAAGAAAAATTTAATGAATACTGTGCAGAGTTGAATTCGTCTGATTATGGCCTTCTTAACTTTTCACAAAATTTTATTGAAAAACACTGGACTACTAAAAACATTTTTGATTATTTCAATGTTGATTTAAATTCAGAGATTGCAAACTCTGCTCAGTTACAAGCAACAAACTTGATTTTTAGAAAAAATAAACACTCAATTGAATTATTAAATGAATTTATAAAGTTACTTGATGAAGATAGGTATCTAATTACTGATAAATACAATAGCTCACAGAAGTATGAAAACTTTATAGAGAATAGACACGATCAAAGCATTTTCAGTTTGTTATCAAAAATTTATGGATCTTTACAATTTAAAGGTGAAACTCATTTTAAAAACAGAGAATCTAAACAATATTCATATCCGATTTTATCAACAAGACATTCTCAACAAAATTTATTATTTAAAACTATTTTTTATCTCAATTACAAAAAAGCTTCTACAAGCCCCAGGTATTTCATTGAAAGCAATTTAAGTTTTAAAAATACAATTTTAAAAAAATATTTTTATTTTAGACATCATTCAGGCAACGTAACTGAATAATATATTTCTATAGGTATGAATATTAAAAAATATATAAATAAAAATGTACTCAAATACATTTTAATATACATCCTCAATTTAATAATCGACTATTTTTTAGTTATTATATTTTTATTTAGAGCCAAAATAAATAATAAAGAATTTAAGATTATTACTATCTCTGATTCCTATTTTTTTGACGCACTAACTAATTTATTGACCTCTATTCATAAATATGAGACCAAAATAGAAGTTGTTATTATTGATATTGGACTGAATGAAAAACAAACAGTTTTTTTAAAAAACAATTTTAACTATAAAATTAAAAAATTTAATTTTGATAAGTTTCCACTATTTTTTAAAGATTATGATTTAGATGGAAAGTTGGGAAGTTATGCTTGGAAAGCCCAAGCTTTATTCAATGAATTTTATGAAAGTGAAAAGAATATAATATACCTTGATGCTGGATGTGAATTGAGAAAAAGTCTTAATTTTTTAAAATTTATAATTTTAAAAAATGGTTTTTATTCACCTGAAAGCAGTAATAATATTGAATATTGGACACACCCTCATACTTTAAAAATAATGAAAGCTGAGAAAAGCCTGCTAAGAAAACGTAACTTTAGCAGTGGTATTGTAGGTATGGTTATTGATAATAAAAAAAATCAAAAAATTATTGATGAATGGGCAAAGTTTTCGAGGAATAAAGATGTGATAGCACCAAAGGGTAGTAGTCGTAAAAATCATAGACAAGACCAATCAATTCTTAATATTTTAGTTCACCAGAATCTAAAGTCTTATATGATTCCTAGGACCCACAAAATTTTTGGAATTTTAAAACACCAAAATAAAGATGTCGGGCTATTTAAGTAATTAAAAAATTGAAATCACAGGAAAATAATTTACCTTTGATGATGAGTTGTGGGTTTGATTAATCTTTTATATTAAAGAGTATTTATAGTGACATTAATTGTTCTACAAATTGCTGGGACGGGCTGATTTCATCAAGTGAAATTTTATTACTATTAGAAAATTCATTTAGAAAATATACAATTTCATCATGGTTATATTTTGATAAGAGCATATTGTTATTTAAATATTCTTTATTCTCTACAACATCTCTCCAAATTACGGTTCTTAAATTCATGATCGAACATTCCTCAGCTATTGAGCCACCATCTGTAATTACAGCTTTGGAAGAATAAATTTTATTAATAAAGTCTTCATGTAGAATAAGTTTTTTTAAATGTACATCATTGTTGTTAAGTAATGTAATTAAGTTATTTCTTTCAAGTGCATTGATAGTTATGTCATGACAGTACCACTCTATTTCACTATATAAATTTTTATTTTTTAACTTAATAAGCAAATTTACAAGACTCTTCAGTCTTTTCTTGTTATAAATATTTTCGGTTCTATGGATTGTCACAATTAAAGTATCGTTTTCTACAGGTTTTTCATCATTTAATGTCATAACTACTGAATCATAGATTGTGTTTCTTGGAAGGCGAATTATCTTTTTTTTACTTTGATATTTACTCACATTATTTTCGGCTTCTTTGCTGTCGATAGATAGAATATCGGAATATCGTGTCACAATAGTTCGTATTATCTCTTCAGGAAAAGGTTTAAACCAATTATAAGACCGAAGACCTGATTCAATATGTACTACTTCTAAATTATTTTTTTTTCCAATAATCAAACCTATCAGGGTACTAATTGTGTCACCATGAATAAGGCAATATTTTGCCTCTTTTAAAATATCAATTTTATTATTTGAAAAAATTACTTTTGTAAACCAAATAATCATTGAGAAAATCGAAGAAATATTTTTTTTATTATTAGAAATGCTTATATATTCGAAGTTATTTTTAAAATAGCTTAGCTCAAAACTTGTAATTTCTTTATGTTGCCCAGTATCAAGAATGAATACTTTAAAATCGTTCTTGATTAAATTTTCTAATATAAATTTTGATTTAATAAATTGTGCTTTAGTTCCAAGTACGTAAAGTATTTCATTACTATTCATTTTTTTAGTTTAAGATTTATTCTTTTTAATTTCTATGGCAGGACTTCCTAAAGCAATCGTGTTTGACTTAATATCCTTTGTTACAACACTACCCGCACCTATCAAACAGCTTTCATTTAAAGTAATTCCGCAGACTATAGTTGAATTAGCACCAATAGAAACACTATCTTTGACAAAGGTAGGAATAATTTTTTCCTCACTCCAATCATTTACTTCTGGATATAAGTCATTTGTAAAAGTAACTCCAGGACCGACAAAAACATTTTGACCAATAGTTACCCCTTTATAAATTGAAACATTGTTTTGTATTTTACAATTATCTCCAATAACAACGTCTTTATCTATATAAACGTTCTGTCCTATAGTTACATTTTTGCCGATTTTTGCACCTTCTCTGATATGGGAAAAATGCCAAATATTGGAGCCATCACCAATTGTTGCTTTTTCTGAGACAATTGAGCTTGAATGTTTAAAATAATTATCATTAACCATAATTACTACTTTAGTAAATTAATTTAACTTATAATTAAACAAAATATTATAAAGAATAAGAAAAGCTATAAAATTAAATTATGAAAATTCCTTTAGCAAACCCAGCAAGAGAGCTTGAAAGAATAAAAGATTTTGAGCCTAGATTTAATAAGAAACTTAAGGAAGGGATTTATGTAGGTGGGGCAGATGTCAATACTTTTGAAAAACGTGTAGCAACCTATACAGGTTCAAAATACTGTGTAGCATTAAATTCTGGCACAGATGCATTGTTGCTTAGTCTCATTACACTCGGTATAAAAAAAGGGGATAAAGTAATTGTTCCATCATTTACTTTCTTTGCAACAGTAGAAGTAGTCATGCATCTAGGAGCGGTCCCTATTTTTGTTGATATAAATACAGAAACTTACACAATTGACATTGAAGATTTTAAAAATAAAGTTAATAAAACTATAAAAGCGGTAATACCAGTCCATCTTTTTGGAAATAACTCTAATATCGATACCATTAAAAACATATGCAAAAAATATGATATAAAAATTATCGAGGATGTAGCACAGGCTTTTGGAAGTGGGACAGAAAAAAATATAAAACTTGGTTCAATTGGGGACATGGGAGCTTTTTCATTTTTCCCAAGTAAAACACTTGGCGGTATTGGGGACGGTGGATGTATTGTTACCGATAATTTTTCTCACTATAAAAAGATATTAAAATTAAGAAACCATGGTCAGGGAAAAAACTATGACCATGAATTTGTAGGTGCTAATTCAAGATTAGATTCATTAAACGCTTTTGTTTTAAACGAAAAATTATCAATCTTTCAAGAAATCAAAAAAAGTAGGAATAGTTTCTATGATTTTTATATTAATAATTTGTCTCATCTTGATTGGATAGAACTACCTATTAAAGAAAACAAAAATACAATTTTTAATTACTTTACTATTACAGTACCTCCGCTTATAAGAAATAAATTATTGTCATATCTATATAAACATAATATTGGAGCATCCATTTATTACAAAAAGCCAGTCCATCTTCAAAAAGTTGTTTTAGACAGATATAATAGAATAACTTTGAAAAATACTGAAAGTATAAGCAAATCTGTTATTTCGCTGCCTTTCTATTCATTTCCTGAAGATACTGAGTTAGAATACCTAATAGCTAAAATAAATAAATTTATATGAGTCGCTTAAATATACTTCTTATTGGCTTAGGAAATATGGGTAAAATCCATAAACGTGTCATTGAAAATAATGATGATCTAAATTTATTTGGAATCGTAGATACATCCTTCATAAAACAACATGAAATAATTAATGGTGTTGAATATTTTAATGAACTTCAGTTAGTCAACTTAGACGATGGATTGATTGACGCAGTAATAATTTCTTCAACGACTAGTACACATTACAAGATTGCCGAAAAATTTTTAACAAGAAAAATTCCTGTTTTGGTAGAAAAACCAATATCAACAGAAAAAAATGAAATTGAGAAACTTTTAAATCTTGCTTCAGATCAAGATACTATTTTTCGATGCGGATTAATCGAAATTTATAATCCTATATTTAATTACATTAAAGAATTAGATTTAAATGACATAATTTCAATACATATATACAGACACTCTCAGCCAGCATCTGCGCAGAGAGAATTAGATAATGTACTTTTTGACCTGACTCTCCACGATATTTCTGTCTTAGGATACTTGTTTGAAAATCCAAATTTGCAACCCGTTGGTCAAAATTTTAATCTAGTAGAGGATTCTATCGAATCAGTTGACCTTTTATATTCTTTTAGAGGGATAAATGTTTTTATTTCAACTTCTCGTGAGTCTCAAATAAAAATAAGAAAATGGGATATATTAACAAAAAACAAGTTGTATAAAATTGATTTGATGCAAAAAGCTGTTGATGTTTATGAATCTGGATCAATAAATTATACCCCTGCAAACCTACTAGATTCTAATGTAAATCACTCTGCATTATCTTTTTCAAATCATACTGAAACTGCAAAGATTCAATTAAATGAATTTATCAATAATATTCAGAACAATAGTCTTGATGAAAATCATCTTGAACTTGTTAAATATTCACATAGTGAAATTATGAATCTTGATACATAATATTTCTTTTTACTGAAATTTTTAATTTAAGTTTTACAAAATTGTTGTTCTTCTTGTATTTTAGTAGGGTAGATTTTTGAAAAACCCTTGTGGGCGCTACAGGATTTGAACCTGTGACTTCTTCCTTGTAAGGGAAGCGCTCTGCCGGACTGAGCTAAGCGCCCTAGTAACTAGGAACTATATACTCTATCTAGAACTTGAAAATATTTTTTTTTATCTAATTTTAATTAATAATTTAGATAGCAAGTAAAAAGATACGTCGGTCACAATAAATATTATTCGAATTAAAAAAAGATATGAAAGCATAATTTCATTAGTTAATAAATTTGAAGAGTAAATATAGAATATTAACTCTCTAATACCAAGACCAGCTGGTGAGCCAATAAAAATTAAGCTTAAAGAAGCAGAAACACTATACAAAATTGAGATATAAATTAGTTGAACATTTGTAGATTCTAATAGTGTAGATAAAACTAAAAAGTTTACGCCAACTTGCGTTATGTTACTCAAAAAAATGAAAATAAAATTTTTACTGAATAATGATTTGAAATTTAACTTTTTTGAGTACTTGTTAGAAATTTTAGATAATAGATAAAGTGTCAACACAATGGAAAATAAATAAAAGTAATTTTTTTGAAGTTCACTTACAAATATAAATGATGCAATAATAAACGGAAAAACAATCAAGATTCCTTTAAACTGATCTTCTATCATTCCAAAAAATAGTTTTTTTGAATCCATTGATAAATTTTTTGCAATAGAAAATCTTGTGATTGACAGGCCTAAACCACCAGGAATGTATTTGTTTATGTTTGCTTGGCTCCAGTTATCTAAATAAGATGAATTAATTTCTACATTGTTATTTATCAAAAAATTTCTCCATATTTTATATGAAAGAAACAAAACAACTAGTTGTATTACTAATGCAAGAGTAAATCTATTTGTTATCTTGAAGGATGTAAGATTAAATTCACTATACAATCTTGCAATAAAAAAAATTGCCAAGAATGACAAAGCAATATTGAACTTTTTTATTTTTGTTTGATTTTTTTCAGACTCTAATTGTTTTAAAATATAATCAAGTTTTTTACTCATCTAAAGAAATAAATTCTTTCCTATATTCGTTTTCTAAATTAAAAGAAACTGAATATATAAAAACAATCAAGGAAGCAAATATAACAACTAATATTCCCCAACCGGCAATATTTGTTTGTAATAATGGGATTGTCGTAAAATAGCCAAGAACAAATCTTAAAATTAATAAAAGTTCAATGATTAGAAAAAATTTAAAAACTATTTCATAAAACAAAGATTTATGTAATTTATAATTTAATTTTTTTAATTGGTATTTTTTTCTATTAAAGAATAAAGTCTGTCTTATCAGACTAAATAAAAGTTTAAGGGGTTTAATATTGCTTTCTTGGTCACTATATTTAATGTGATTATTTATTTGAAGAGAAGGATAATCATTAAGAATTGCTTGAGATGTTATATAAAATGGATATCCATATCTCTTTGGATATTTTTTATTATTTAAACTTTCGGATATCTCAGTATTAATTCCAAAAAGTCCATTTAAAGGATCATAAATTTTATTGGTCCCAGTTGCAAAATGTAAAAACTGCGTAGCTATTAAATTTCCAAAATATCTGATTTTTGGAATGTCTCCTGTAATTCCGCCACTCCAAAATCTATTTGATTTAATGAAATCATATTTTTTTGTTTCTAGTTTTAAAATAATCTTTTTTATGTCATTTATATCGAACTGGTCATCGCCATCAACCTTAACAATGTATTTATACCCAATCTCTTTACAGTGTTTAATAAGTGTTCTACATGATTGGCCAGCACCTTTATTTGACTTATTTTCAATGACTTCACAATATGTATCTGGATTTTCTTTTTTAAAATCTTTAACAACATCAAGTGATTTATCATTACTGGCATCATCAATTATGACAATTGGGAATTTCAGAACTTTTAGGTCATTCAAAACTTTTAAAATGTATTTCTCAGTGTTAAAAGAAAGAACACATATAGCTATATTTTTATCGGTCATAAATTACTCTTAAATCAGTATAAATATTAAATAAATTACTAAAAATATTATTTTTTAAATATAAGCTAGTAATACTAATGAATAAAAGTAAAACTAAAATTATTCTAATTTTTATCCTGTTTTTATTATTAATTAAAACTGATTATCGACTTGGAAGCACTATAAATTGTTGTGGTGACGACTTTGATTACTACTCGCATGCTTATACCATAGCTGTTGATTTTGATTTTAATTATGAGAATCAAATTCCTGAATACAGCAAATTTTATTATACAAATGGTGAAAAAATAGCTCCAGTTGGTTTTTCTGGATCAGGGTTATTAGCAGCGCCATTCTTATTTATTGGAAATATTTTAGATAATGTTTTAAATTACTCAGAAAAACCTTTCAACTTCAAAATAATGTTCTACTCATTGTCTTCACTGGTGTATTTGACGGTGTCCGCAATTCTTTTACAAAGAAGTTTTTTATTGCTAAATAAAAATATACGCAAAACTACTTCGCTTCTTTTACTGTCAGGGTCTGGAGTAGCTTATTTTGCTCTTGAGCGGTTTAGCATGACTCATGTATATGAAGTTTTTGTAAATGCTTTAATAATTTATTTATCTACTGCAGCATTTAAAACTGGTAAAAAGATTTATTTTGCATTTATACCTTTTTCTATATTTCTTGGATTGCTGGTAAAGCTTTCAAATTTTTATATTGTTTTAATACCATTGATTATCAAAGAATTACTTGACTTAAAATTTTCTAACAAAATATTTAACTTAAAGAACAGAATTAATTTTTTTCTAGGTTTTTTACTTTCCACTATTTTCTTTATATATATAAATTTAAAAATATACGGGAAAGTAATTTTAAATCCTAGTGAAACATATTCTGCACAAAGTCAACTATCGAACTACCTAGAGTCATCTTTTAACATTATTGAGTTTGCTTTAGATATCTTAAGCACATTAAATATTGTTGTTTTTTCACAAGAATTTGGAATTTTTTGGTTTTCTCCTGCAATATTTATTTTGTTATTTTTTAATGTTTATTATTTATTACAGAAAAAATATTTACTCTTTTTTTATATTTCGATTGCATTATTTAGCAATATAGCAATCGTTAACTTATGGCAATCATTAGGTTCATCATACGGATTTAGATATTTGTATTCTCTAATACCTTTGGGCATATTTATCTTATACGCCTCTAACTTCAGACTAAAAGAGAAAATTTTTAAATTTTATTTATTGCCTTTTTCTATATTTGGATTAATTTCTGTATTTATTTTTGAAGCTACTCCTTATGTTCAGCTAACTACATATGAAGTTGTAAATTCATTTGGTAGAACAATTAGATATTCTCAACCTGAGTATTTGCCTGGTGTTTTTCAGTCACTTTTTATTATTGATGGATACTTAAAGCTATTTGCTACTAGCTTTTTCGGATTAATAGTATTTAAATTGTTTATTATTGCTTTTGAAGTTAATGGTTTTTATGACTTTTTAGATTCGTTAGGTCTGCCTTTAGAAAATCAGGATTTTGTAATCCTTATAGAGAAACTAGAGATCATAACTTCATTACAAATCGCTGTATTTACTTTTGTTGTCTATTTATGTACTAGGCAGTTAGTAAAAAAATAATTGTTTAGCTGCAGCCTAAAGAGTTGCCACAATTTAAACACTTATAACAGGATCCATTTCTTATGGTTATGTGCCCACAATCATTACAAGCAGGCGCATCACCCATCATGTCGCCTAGTACTTCTTGGACAGTCGTGACAGAGTTTGAAACTGCATCGGGTGATTCTACTGTGTCGACTTCTTCAATTTTTGTTACAAATTGTGTTTCCTGTACTATCGCAGTCGATTCATTATTTTGAATATTACTTGGTGACTCGACTTCCTGGACAGGCTCTACCGTTTCAGTTTTTTGAACAAATTCAACAGGTTCTGATTCCTGGACAGGATCTACTGCTTCAGTTTTCGTTTGAGCAGATTCTATTTCTTGGGCAGGCTCTACTGCTTCAGTTTTTTCAAAAGGTTTATTTTTTGGCGGAACTTGAACAATGTCTGTTCTATTTAGATATTCAAGGCCCAATGCTCTGAAAACATAATCAACAATGGAATTACTCATCTTAATGTTTTCATGGCCTTCAACCATACCTCTAGGCTCAAATGTTTGGAATGTAAAAGTATCTACAAACTCTTCCAGAGGAACACCATATTGGAGTCCTTTAGATACAGCAATTGCAAAACAGCCGAGAACGCCTTTAAGAGTTGCTCCTTCTTTAGCAATATCAATGAAGACTTCGCCCAATGTTCCATCAGGATACTCGCCAGTTCTTAAGTAGACTTTATGTCCTGCAACTCTTGCTTCTTGCGTCCAACCTTGTCTTCTCTCAGGGAGTAAGAACCTTGGTCTATTTGTACCTGCATAGGCTTGAGTCGGACTTGTACCAGGAGCATAATTGCCCTGTACAAGCATTGCTTCTTCTTCAAGAATTTTATTGACCTCAGGATCGCTCTCATCAGAGTCTCCTTCATCGGAAGATGCTGAAAGTGGTTGGGATGCTTTTGATCCATCACGATAAATAGCTATAGCTTTAACACCAATTTTTGCTGCTTCGAAATAACAATCTTCAATATTCTCTATGCTTGCTTCGTTTGGCATGTTAACAGTTTTAGAGATTGCACCAGATATAAACGGTTGAGCTGCAGCCATCATTCTTACATGACCCATATAGTGAATAAAGCGTTCGCCATCTTTACCACATTTGTTTGCACAGTCAAAAACATCTAAATGCTCATCTCTCAAATAAGGAGCACCTTCAATTTTTTGAGTTCCACATATGTGAAGATTTGCTTGTGAAATTTCATTTCGAGAATAGCCTAAGGTTTCAAGTAAATTGAAATCAAACGATGTGTAAGCCTCCTCTTCTATACCTAAGCCTTTTAATGTTTCTTCACCTAAAACAAAAACATTAAAAGCATGTTGAATTTCGAAAGCACCTGGAAGGGCTGCTTCTATTTTTGCAACATCTTCTTCACTTAATCCTTTTTCCATCAATGATTTCTTATTTACATAAGGTGAATTCTCTAATGACATTGATCCAATTACATAATTAATTATTTCTTTAACTTCTCCGGATTTGTAACCGAGAGCATCTAGTGCAGGACCTATAGATTGGTTAGCTATCTTCATATAACCACCACCAGCAAGTTTTTTGAATTTCATTAATGCAAAGTCAGGCTCTACACCAGTTGTGTCACAATCCATTAGGAGTCCAATAGTTCCTGTTGGAGCCAAGACTGTAGCTTGTGCATTTCTATAACCATTTTTAGTTCCAAGTTCAACAGCATCGTTCCAGGAAGCTTGTGCAGCTTCTAACAGGTATTCAGGGCATAATTCTTGATCGATTGCTATAAGATCGTGACTTAAACCTTCATAATCATTTGAATCATAGGATGCTTTTCTATGGTTGTTCATAACTCTCAACATATTTTCAGAATTGTCTTTATATTTAGGAAAAGGTCCAACAATACCTGCCATTTCAGCAGATGCTTTGTATGCTTCGCCTGTAAGCATTGCAGTTAAAGCACCAGCAATAGCTCGTCCAAGGTTTGAATCATACGCAATACCTTCTCTCATTAAAAGAGATCCTAAATTTGCATAGCCAAGACCTAATGTTCTGTAGTCATAAGAACCCTGGGCAATTTCTTTAGAAGGAAATTGGGCCATTTCAACAGAAATTTCAAGAACGATAGTCCAAATTCTAAGAGCATGTTTATATGAAACAACATCAAAAATTTGTGTCTCATCATTATAAAATTTAACAAGATTAAGACTTGCTAGATTACATGCTGTGTTGTCTAAGAATAAATACTCAGAACATGGATTAGAAGCTCTAATTCTTCCACCCATAGGGGAGGTATGCCATTCGTTTATAGTTGTATCATACTGAACACCAGGATCCGCACATCTCCATGCAGCATCAGCAATTTTATTCCAGAGATCTCTTGCTTTAACAGTTTTCATTACTGATCCATCTGTTCTTGCAATAAGATCCCAATCCCCGTCTTCTTCAATTGCTTTTAAGAACTCGGTTGGTACTTTTACTGAGTTGTTTGAATTTTGACCAGAGACAGTTGCATAAGCTTCACCATTAAAGTCAGAAGGGTACCCTGCAGCTATTAATGCTCTTGCTTTATCTTCCTCAATAGCCTTCCATTCAATAAAGTCTTCAATGTCTGGATGATCTAAGTCCAATATGACCATTTTTGCTGCTCTTCTTGTTGTACCACCTGATTTAATAGCTCCTGCAGCTCTATCCCCAATTTTTAGAAATGACATAACTCCTGAGGAAACACCACCACCTGAAAGCTGTTCACCAGCACCTCTCAAATTTGAAAAGTTTGTACCAGTTCCCGAACCAAACTTAAATAGGCGTGCCTCTTTGACCCAAAGGTCCATAATTCCACCTTCATTCACTAGATCATCATCAATAGACTGTATGAAGCAGGCGTGTGGCTGTGGCCTTGAATATGAATCCTCACCAGGGGTTAAATTGCCAGTCTTAGGATCTACATACCAAAAACCTTGTTTTGGGCCAGTTAAGTCATATTTGTAATTTAACCCAGTATTAAACCATTGAGGGCTATTTGGAGCAGCCATTTGTGTTGCGAGCATGTATTTAAGTTCATCTTCAAATGCCTGTGCGTCGTCCGAAGATACAAAATATCCTGTTTTTTCTCCCCAGTGCCTCCATGTTTCAGCTAAACGATCAAAAACTTGACGAGATGATGTTTCAGGACCAAGAATACGATCACCATTTTCATCTTTTAATTCATTTCCATCAGCATCAACTTGTGGTACACCTGCTTTTCTGAAATATTTTGAAACCATAATGTCTGTTGCAACTTGAGACCAGGAAGAAGGAATCTCAACGTCATTCATTTCAAAAACAACTGATCCATCCGGGTTGGCTATTTTTGAACTTCTTTTTTCCCAATCAATATTGTTGTATGGGTTACCCGGTGTTGTATATTTTCTTGTTATTTTAAGCCCTGGTTTACTTGCCACTTCTTCTCCTTTTATAACTAAATGTTGTATAGCCGATATAAAATAACACTAAATGTAGTGTGTAACAACTATATAATAAACTTCTTTAATTTTCAAGCTTATCCAAGTAAAATTTTCGCGAGGATGTTTCAAATTCAATTACGTTATTTTCAATATATTCTATCTATGGCTATATTTGTTGGTATTTTAATTTCTAGTCAGCCTTTAATAACAGCTTGCTTTGTGGGGCTTACTTTAATTTGGCTTTCGGAAATGTTGATAGGCCAGTTTGATTTAAAGTCTGAACAATACATCATAATTCTTACAGTTTTATTGTTATCATTTTCTTCTGTTGTGATTCAAAGCATTTTTTCTGACATTAACCAATCAGCTCTGATTATCTCCTGCTTGTTAGTCTCTTTGGTTTATTTTTTGTTTCAACGTGATGTAAGTATTTATATGATAGGAAATGTGTTTATGCTCCTAGTCTTCACTTTTTTAATAAATGGATTTATTGTTAGCAACAGTTTTCAAGAAAATATTTTTTATCTTTCTTTTATGTATTTACTTTTACTTTTCTTAAAAACATTTGCAACTTATCTCAATATTCAATTCAGCAATTTTCAATTCTTTTTTAATTTCTTTGTAGTTTCTATAGTATTTATCGGCGTTAGTAGCTTTTATTCTTTTAGCACTAATGACATACTGCTTGCAGGGCTTACAACAGCATTATTTTCTACTTTTATTAATTTTATGTTTGTGAAGATTCGTTTTGAATATGAATTAACAAATCAGCTTTCAAATCAAATATATATTTTTGATTTTCTATTTGCCTTTATTACTTCTCTATATTTTGTAGATACACTAAATGTTGTAAATGGTTTATTCTAAGCTTTGTGGAAAAACAAGTTCAAGAATCACCATTTACTAAAAAAGATTTTTTAAAGTTAATACATCAATTTAGTGAACCAAAAGATATAAAGTTTGAAGATTTTGCAATCTCAAATTCAACAATTATAAATATTGGTAATAGAGACTTTGTAGATTACAGGCCAAGTGTTGTTTTAGATATCAAGATGTTAGAAGATAACAATATAAAAAAAATTGATTTTGATTCTTTACATTTTTTTCAAATTCGAAAATTAATAAATAGTAATAATTTTGAATCAGTAAGAATAAAGAAAGGTGATATCTCGGTTAACTTAATTCTTCCAGTTACATATGAAGAGTATTTAAAAAACCTACCAAAAAAGAAAAGGCATGAATTAAATAGAAAAAAGAGAAAGTTTGAAGACAAGATTGAAACTTTTAAATTAAGTGAATCAAAAGATCAAGATATTTTTAGTGTTTTTGTATCTCAACATAGAGACTCTAAAGGAGAAAAAGGAAATTTTATGACTGAAGAAGTAGAATCATACTTTAAAAACCTTTTAAACACTGATGGATGGAAAATTTATTATACAGACAGTAATAAAGGAATTCTCTCTACAGCTTTTTGTTATGAAAATGAAATTGGTTGCTATCTTTACAATTCAAGTAGAGACAACAATTTTAACGCAGTAAACCCTGGCATAATCCTTAATGATTTAATAATTCAGCATTTGATAAAGAAGAACTTCTCATTTTTCGACTTTTTAAAGGGAACTGAGAGATACAAGTATGATTTAGGTGGTAAATCCGTACAACTCTATGATCTAACGATGAATTTATGAAGATTTTACAAATAAGCTTTCACACATCACCATTTGGGAGCGTAGGAAAGTTTGATTCAGGAGGGTTAAACATCTATGTTCAACAAACTACAAAACTTTTATCAAATAAGCATAACGTTACTGTTGTGACAGCTGAAAAAGCAGAGAGCTTCAAAGAAAACAATTTGGAATTTGTTTCACTTAATTTATTTGAAAAAGATCTTTCTGTCGAAGATAAAGAAATACATTTACAAGATTTTAGGAAAAAATTAGATGAAATTTTTGATTTGAAAAGTTTTGATATAATTCACGCACACTATTGGCTATCTGGCCTTGTAGCAAAACAGATTGCTGAAGAATTTAAAATACCTCTTATTTACACTTCTCATAGTTTGGGTATATTTCAAGAAGGATACAACAACGAACGTGTTGATTGTGAAAAGATAGTCATGACATCATCAGATTTTGTTACTGCATCTTCAGAATTTGAAAATGTTTTGATATCTGAAAATTATAAAATTGATAAAAACAAAATAAAATATATCACGCCAGGCGTTGATAGGGAGGTCTTTTCAATCAATCCTTCCATTAAAAGAGAAAATATATTTTTATCAATTGGAAGGATTCAGCCACAAAAAGGACAACTTGAAGTTTTAAATTTTTTAAATAATTTTAGAAAGATTGAAAGTGACTTCAAGTGCTACTTTATTGGAGGTCCAAGTGGCAAGTCTGGAGATGAGTATTTAGAAGAGATTAGAAAAAGTATTAAGGAAGCAGACTTGGGTTCACATGTTGAGTTTCTGGATAGTCTTCCTCAAACTAAAATTAAAGAATTACTAAATAGATCAAAATTGTTACTACATACTTCAAAGTTTGAGACATTTGGTCTTGTTGCAATTGAAGCTAACTCTATGGGAGTTCCAGTTCTTACTACCAATAAAGGCTCTTTAGTTGAAATAATTGAAAACAATAAAAATGGATTCTTATCAGAAAATTTAGTTGAAAGTAGTGTTAATAATTTTGTTATTGATTTACTACAAGATGATTCAAGGTTTGAATTAATTATGAAAAATTGTATAGAAAAATCCTCAAAGTATGATTGGCAAAATACAACTAATACAATTGAAAAACTTTATAAAGTTTTTGCTTAATCTAGTCCCGCTAGAAATTGAGATAATTGATAAACATAATTATCTGGATCTGCATTCCAAGATGTAACGTGACCAACATTTTCATATCTTATGTAAGTAAAATTAGTATCTCTAGATGATGCTATCAAGTCTGACATTTCAATAGGAACCCACTCATCATCATCCCCGTGAAATAAGAGAACGGGTATATCTGAATTTATTACAGCATCAGTAAAGTTCATTTTTTGAAAATCGACATCGTACCTAATTTCAGTGAATATTTTAAAATATCCAAATGATTGACCTGGAACCCATGGATATCTAGCAGCACCATTTACTTCAACACTTTCCCAAAAATTAATTACTGGTGCTTCGTATATTATTCCTTTTATTTTTCTCTTATCTACTGAATTTTTTAACCACGATGAAATGGGGCCTCCCCCTCCACTTGTTCCAAAGAGGACTACATTATCGGTAAATTCTAGAGCTTTATTAATTGCACCATCAATATCTTTCCATTCAGTTGTTCCATATTGAAAAATACCAGAAGGGTCTTTTGGTAAACCTTTATCATTTCTATATGAAATAATCATAGATCTATACCCCATATCTACAATCTCACCAGCACGCATTTTTGCAAAAACTTCTCGTGAGTAATCACCTCGAAAACCGTGTACAAAAATTACAATTCCTTTATCGCCTTTGTTTGTGAGATAAGCTGGGAATTCACCTAATTCAGATTTGTAATAAATAGTTTCATAATCAAGATTAGAGACTGATTTTGGTGTATAAACACCCTCAGATGCTTGACCAGACCAACCTGAGGTACCAAGAATTTTGTATTCATTGTTATCATCTCGGACAACAAGACTAGTTCCTCTAATTTTGTCTCCTACTACAATCGTGCCGTTTATATTTAAGAGCTCTCTTTCAACAGTTGTGCCTTCAGTACTTATTATATTGCCAACTACTGCATCACCATTCTGCCCGATTATCCCATAAATACCTCTCTCAAGAAGCGGACCCCATAATTCTTCTTCTACATTCAAAATTATTGAATTGCTATTAACTTCAGAAACTAGGACTCTATCTTCAGCGGTACCAATACTTCCAGAATCATTAAATTCAGGATTCAATGCACCCTCATATATCACACCTGAAAAAAACCACCCTGCACCGCCTAAAATTACTAACGTTAAAATAACTAGAATATACCCGAGCTTTTTAATCATTTAATGTTCTTTCATAGAATTCTGTAATAAGTTCAGAGTATTCTTCTGTATAAAAGTAAAGAATTTGAGTATGTCCCATATCATCGTACTTGTAAATATAGTATTCAATATTGTTTTGTTTAGCTATGTTTACTAAGTCATCAGAATGATGCGGAAGCACTCTGTCGCTTTTCATTCCTGTAAAAATTAGTAAAGGTTGTTTATTGCTTTTTATTAAAGCCTCTTCAGGGATATCATTTAACATATTTATTCCCTTAAAAATTAATGCATAATGATAAATAGGTTCCCATAAAAATGTTGGAAGTCCTTGATATGTCATTTCTTCTCTGACAAGAGTTTTAAAGTTTACAGGAGGGTCTATAACAGCAATTGAGGCAAATTCATTAGTCTTTGCCGGAGTCATTAAAGCTATTAAGGCACCTAAAGAGTTTCCGTAAATTCCAATGTTCGAAGACTTTACGCCTTTCTCTTTAAGCCAATTAATTGCTGCAATAACATCATTTGTTTCATTTTGCCCAGCAGCATAAAATCCATCTTCGCAGGTACTTTCTCCATGATCTCTTATATCTATTGCAAGTAAATTAAATCCACTTTTATTCATCATGCCCATAGGAAGAAGGATGTCTGGTGAGTGCTTACTACTTGTAAGTCCGTGTAAGAGAATTATTGTAGGATTGGATAAATTATTTTCTACCCACCATGATTTTAATTCAACTTCTCCATCGTCAGCAAAGATTGTTACATCTTCGTAGCCTTCGATAAAAAATTCAGAGGGGTCCCAGCTGGCTTTATCTCCAAGAGTAAAGCTCGCAGGTGTATTATTAGCTTCTTCAAACCATACTTCACAAGGAACTGTTGCAGCCTGGCCATATGCATACCAACCAACAACGAAGTAGATTACAACTATGAATATTGTTAAAAATGAAATTAATTTTTTCATAACACCCCCTTTATTTATTAGATTACACCATAAATACTCTCAAGTGAATTTATAATCACTTCTATGAATAAAATCATATCATTTGCTTCTGACTTTGGCTTAAAAGATGGTTCAGTTGGGGTAGTCAAGGGAGTAATAAGTCGAATAGATCATGAACTTCAGATAAATGATATTTCTCACCAAATACCTCCCCAAGATATTAAATATGGAAGTTTGCTATTAATGAGAGCAATTCAATACATTCCTCAAGGTGTCTTATTAGCAGTAGTTGATCCTGGAGTGGGGACTGAGAGAAAAGCAATTGCTATAACAACTGATTGGGGAGTTATGATAGGACCAGATAACGGCTTATTAAATTTAGCTTGTGCAACTGTTGGTGGAGCAAAGCAAGCTTTTGAATTAGAAAATAAAAATTGGATTATCCCACACGAAGGAAATACTTTTCATGCCAGAGATATATTTGCGCCTTTTGCAGCCGGATATGCTTCTGGACAATTAAAACTTGAAGACTTTGGAACAGAATTAAATCTTGAAGATTTAAATCAGTACTTAATTCCACTTACAGATATTACTGAGACAGAAATAAAAGGCGAGGTCTTATATATTGATGATTTTGGAAATTGCCAAACTAATATTTCACCACAAGAACTTAATGATAAAAAATATAAGATAGGTGATTCAATATCTTTAAAGATTGATAATCAGGAGTTAACAGCTAAATGGTGTGATAACTATAAAAATGAAACAATTGGCGCAATTGGAATCGTTGTAGACTCTTGGGGGATGGTTTCTTTATTTTTAAGTAATGGAAATGCGCAAAAGCTACTTAATTGCAAAGACAATTCAAAAGTTATTATTAAAGTCTGAAATTAGAAATGGCTATTGAACCAGATACAAAGATAATTAGCACTAGCAAAATTATGAATACTAAAGTCCATGGCCTCATGAGTACATAATACATGTCCGAATTAATTTTTGTTACAACCGAGAATTGTGAGCTTTGTAATAAAGCTGAAAAAAAAATTGGTGTTTTAAAGCTATTTTTTTCAGTAAAAACAGTTGATGTTCAAAGTGAGTATAAAGAATACTTATTGAGAGTTCCTGTACTAATTAAAAATGAGAAAATCTTAGATGAAGGTGTATTTTCTAGATTATCTATTCTAAAAAATTTATTTTTTTAAATATCGATTGGTTTTGATTTATCTCTCTTAGAATGTTGATCTTCCAAATATTCTATAATTTTGCCAGCCACATCTATCCCACTAGCTTTTTCTATTCCTTCAAGTCCTGGTGAAGAGTTTACCTCTAGCACTAAGGGTCCTCTATTAGATTGAATTAAATCAACTCCAGCTACAGATAACCCAAGAACCTTTGCTGCCTTAATTGCACTTTCTCTTTCCTGTTCCGTAAGGTTGTACTTTTCTACACTTCCACCAAGATGAACATTAGATCTAAATTCACCGGGTTTTGCTTTTCGCTTCATTGAAGCTACCACCTCATCCCCGACAACAATAGCTCTTATATCTTCCCCTCTTGACTCACTAATAAATTCTTGAATTAATATGTTGGCATCAATTTTTTTCATGGTCTCAATTGCACTTATTGCAGCATCCATAGTTTCTGTTAAAACAACACCTCTACCTTGTGTACCTTCAAGCAGTTTTATTACATATGGAGGCTGGCCTACAGTTTTTAATACTGACTCAATATCTCTTGATAAGTGAACATAGCCAGTTATGGGCATTTCTACACCAGTATTACCAATAAGCTGTAAAGCTCTTAATTTATCACGAGATCTACTAATTGAAGCAGATGAATTAGCTGATAGTGAGCCCATCAATTCAAACTGTCTAACAACTGCACCTCCATAAAAAGTCCATGTTGCAGCTATGCGAGGTATTACAACATCAAAATTAACTTCTCTACCTTGGAAAAATATTCTAGGTTTAGCTTTAGCAATATTCATGTAGCATTTTAGGTAGCTAATGACTTCTGTATCATGCCCTCGATTTTTTGCTGATTCAAAAAGGCGGCTCGTAGAATACAGCCTTATATCTTGTGATAGAATTCCTAGTTTCATTTTAATTGACCTTTAGACTTTGTAAGAAAACTGATTGAAGGGTTAACATCCCATCTTTTTCCTAATGCTTTTCTACCTATTAACATTGTGTAGTCCATAGGACCTCTATCAGTTAAGGTCAATTCTATTTTTTTACTAATCCCATCCATCAATAATGTAGTTTTAATATATGGCCTTTTTTCGACATCTCCATTGGAGCTCTTAATCCTTTTATAACCTTCTAAAGGTGCAGAGGTTTTTCTAACTGTATTGTTTCTTTTCATGACTTTAAACTTTACGTACTTGATTTTGTCTCTAGTTATAATTTTTATATCAGAAGCATCAATAGAAGCTAGATTTGCACCAGTATCAATCTTGGCAATAACATTTTTAACATTAAGGTCAGGTAGTGCTGCGTTTTCTTTCCATCCAACGACTCTTTTTTCACGCTTTTTTTTAACCATCTTTAAAGTACAACGTAAAACAAAAATGCGCTAACTGCGACAAGTGCTATATGAAAGTAGATTACTGGTAGCATAAAAAAATAATAATTCAGATTTAGAAAGAAACAAACAGGTTTTTATTAGAAATTAAATTGAGTTGATCTCTTCAGAATTATTCTTATCTTCTTTTCTGAAGAATAAAACAAAAGTCGCAGTAACAACAAATACGTGGTGGATAATAATCAAATTTAGAAGAGACCTGATTATTACTGCATCACCCCACATAAAAAAATAACTAACTGTTGTGAAAACCCTGAGGCAGTTAGATAGTAATATTCCCGGTCTATTTTTTGTTAATGCAAAAAACATTAGAAGAATATTTATTGCTACTCCAGGAAGCAATACAAATTTTAACCAAATTAGATTATCTCCTTCAAAGTTGGCACCAAAAATATCAGAAAATAATTTTGGAAAGAAAAAACCAAATAATGAACTACTTGCTACTGATAATCCATCGAGAAAAACAAAGACGTAAAGTAAGGAAAATTTTTTCATTAAGGGTTTGAGCTTATGGCTTCTGTAGTAACTTCTTCTTCGTCCGCTTCAAGCAGCCCACAGTCTCTCAAGACTTCTTCCGTGTTGCCTCCACCAAAAACAACTCTTTCAAAAACTACGACAGCATATAGTTCATCTTCTGTTAATTTACCTTGGAATCCTGGCATGCCTCCAATGGATACAGTTTCTTCAGCACCATATGTTGGTCCAACTTCTGCTTGCCATCCGGCAGAGCCCAGTTGAATCCATTTTGTATGATCTGCACATGTAGGAAATGTTGTATACAATGCTCCACCAATAAAAGCAGGCCCAACTCCACCTCCGCCTCCACCACCATGACATCCAGCACAAGCAGCGGCTCCAGCATACACCTCTTGACCAATTGCAATATAATTTACTGTATTTGTGGCAGCAACACCTCTACCTTCATAAGGTGAACCATCACAATTTACAGCCTCTTGAGATTTCCTGTCAACATTTAACATTCCTCTTTCGCCACAATCTTGTGTGTTTGAAGAGCTAATAAGGCCTACAAGTATGAATAGAGGAATAATTATAAAACTAAAATTAAGCCATTTTGGAAGAAGGTTTTCAGAATTTAACTTTATGCCCATAGTTTCGTTAGCAAAAGATAAAGATTTGGTAACTTGTCTAGTAACTGGGGTTGAAGCAGAAACCATATTTTCTTCTTCTACAGGAGCTTCTTCAACTACTTCTTCTACAGGAGCTTCTTCAACTACTTCTTCTACAGGAGCTTCTTCAACTACAGGAGCTTCTTCTTTCGGTGCTGATGCAGCTACACTTTCTC
>Ga0181406_1000169_pt1 | contig 24620 bp, 27 predicted proteins | sample 29SPOviralmetaG_FD_130135 | JGI IMG/M metagenome (GOLD analysis project Ga0181406, IMG submission 130135) | Marine viral communities from the oligotrophic San Pedro Time Series (SPOT) site, San Pedro Channel, CA, USA - 29 SPOT_SRF_2011-12-20 | ecosystem: Environmental > Aquatic > Marine > Strait... | reverse complement strand
TTGAATTGAATTGATAATGACTCTTAACTACTGGGAAGAAGATGAAGAAAACTGGTCTTATTGTTATGGTAATAATGGACCAGAAGGAATTATTAAATCAGGTCAATATGATATGATTATGGCTGGCGGTGGTTCTCACTGGTCGAATTATGTCATTAAAAAGGACGGTGTATATATTGAGAATACTAATGGATTAACTAAATTAAATAAAATACTTGTATCAAGCCCAGACGGTAATTATATATCAGAACAAGATTTGGATTATGAATTAAAAGAAGACGAAAGTGATTTATTTGAATCTATTATAGAATGTTATGAAGAGGAATTTAATGAATATGAATTAGAAAAAGAGATAGAAGAAGAAGAAGAAGAAATTGAAACTATTATATGTGATACTCTATATCAAGAAGAAAAAAGTATTTATAAAATAAATGAATGTATTTGTAAAAATTGTAAAACAGAAAATAAAGAATGGATTGAAGTTTTAAAACCCTGGGATGAGTGGGGGACGTGTAAAAAATGTAATATCAAATGGAAATTAAACAAAAAATAAACTTTCTATAAAAATAATATATTTAAACATAATATAATATAAAAGGTTATGAATCAAAAAAATAAAGATTTAAAACTTGGTGATTATTGTGAGCAGGAGTTTATCAAACTATATGGCAAGCGTTATAAAAAAATTAAGAATCAATTTTCTGTTTTAGATTTTAAACACAGAAAGAAAAATATTTTATGCGAGTTAAAAGCAAGAAGATATTATTTTGATGGTGGTACTGGTGACGGTGCTTGGCAAATAGGAAAAAACAAGATAGAAAAAGGAATTCAATTATATAATCAAGGAGTAACATTTTATATTTATATGGTGTTTCTTGATGGATTATTTTTTTATCGTTATGACCCTGATACATTTAATGATGATTTATATATTGGTAAAGGTGGTCGGGTTGATAGAGATAAGAATGAAGTAAAAGATTATTATTATATTAAAAAAGAAAAATTTAAGAAAGCAAAAAAACAATTTTGTGTTCCTAAGAATTATGATAAAAATCCTTTTAATAATATTCAATCTTGTTTAGTCTAATTAAAACAAATATCCCAAGCAGAATTTGGGTCAATTGCTCTTGATACAGTATTATATATTTTCTTCTGTTGTGCTTCTTCTTCTTGCTTCTTCTTTTTTACTGCCTTACGTGCTTTCCTAGCAACTTCTTGTTTTTCTAATGCACTATTGATTGCGTTATTCAAATCTTCTTGTGTATATCCTTTATTAATAATTTGTGGTTTGGGGTCAAATACTGGATGTTGCTCTGGTTCTGGTTCTTTCTTTTCTGGCTTTGGTTTGACTGGGGGTACATCTTCATCTAATTCTTTTTTTAATTGGGCGATTCTCTTTTTACGAACTGCTTTTGCTATTTGTTTCGCTTCTTCCTTTTCTTGCTGTTTTTCTTCCTTTTCCTTTTTGCGTAATTGTGCGTTACGCATTCTTGTTTCTAATCCCTTTTTTCTTGCTTCTGCTAATTTTGCTTTATGCTCTTCTGTCATTACTCTTTTCTTTCTTGGCTTCTTCACTGGTTGAATATCTGGAGTCGTATCTTCTTGTTCTTTATCTTGATTTACTTTTTTTGATGAAGGAGTTGATATAAACATATCCTCCTTTTTTAGTTTTGGCTTTGGTTCTGGATGTATAATAATATCGTCTTCTTCTGGTTGTTCTTGTACTTGTGGTATTTCTTCTTTAATCTGTTCAATTGGTTCTGGCTCTTCTTGTGGTGGGGCTGGTGGTGGCACCATCTCTGGGAATGTATCATCATCTGCATCATCTCTCAACATTATATATTGATATATTATATATTATATTTTATTTTTAACTTAAATTTTTTGATTTTTTTTATTAATCTTTATTAACAAATGTTTTAAGAATTATTAATTTATATTAAAAATATATATTTAAATATTATATTTTATATAATATACATATGATGGAGAGTATTCACACAACTCACTCAAAGAAAGATTTGTGCGAGATTATTGAGATATTCGACCTTAAAGTTGCTGATTATAAAAAATTAAATAAAAAACAATTATCAAAAAGTATTCTATATCAATTATCAATTATAGAAGAAATAATTGAAGATAATGATTTTTACTTTATTAAGAATAAAAAAGAGTTAATTGATTATTTGGTTAATCCAGATTCAAGCAAACAATTGACGATAAAAGAAAAAGCATCCGTTATGGAGTTAGCAAAATATATTATTATGTATGTTAAAAACGGTTATTATTTGTCTCACTCGCCATTTGATGATTATGATGATATGATTGATAAAGCAAAATATATAGCAAATTATTCTGATATACCAAGTGTTAGAAGAGCAATTGAATTATTGAATACTGATGCTAAACTAAAAGAAAAAATAGAACCAATTATGAGTTCTCGAATGAAGAAAAAAATAGAGAGAAATAAAAGGAATAAACAAAAGTGTCAGGGTGGTCTAATCATTAAGAAAGGGCCGATATTGGTTACCTTTGATTAATTATTTAGACTTGCGGAAGTGAAGACAGATTATCGTTGCACCACTTAGGTCCTTGACAAGTCTCTCATTTCTGCTAACTATATCAATTTTGAGTTGATTTAACATAATTTTATCTGTATTATTTAGTTTTATATAAGTCTTTTCTGGTACAGAAAAGTACAATTCACCAAACTGTCTTCCGTCGTTTGAGAACTTGGGAAGATGATATAATATATTAGACCTTGATGAAGTCGCACCATTAAATGATTGTATAGGTAAATCATTAATTCTAATGAATGATGAATGAACAGCATATGTTCCTGCTTCAATAGAAACAAGACTTCTTGAACCTGGTGTATCAGAACTACCACCAAATTGTGGATGCTCAACAACAGAAAATCGTCCAAATCCTAATGCTCTGTTCATATTAGCCATATTTCTTGGTATTGGTATAACATACAATATTTGGTCAAAATCATTAACTCCTGGGTCCCTTGCCTCTTCACCAGTTACGAAAACAGGATAATAATCTATAACATCAGAACCGTTTAATCCTGTATATGAGAAGTTTTCGGATGCTGTTGTCGTCCAAAGGATTGACGGACGAAGTTGATTATATCTTAATTCATCTGAATTATTCAGAGATTGAACCGCATTAGAATACCAATCAGAACCAGGAATCAAATACGCCAATCCTCTCGGTTGATATGCTCTTGATGATGTTTTACCAAATTTTGCATATGATGATGGTACTGAATGCTCCCAATTTGGCAGTACGTGAGCATCATATCTAAGAATATCAACGTGCTGATTATTGTGAGTTAAAGCAACACAAGGAAATAATGCTTCCTGTGCATTACCAAGTGGTGCATAATTATATCTCTTTACTGTTGATATTGTTTGTTTAACCAAAGGTACTTCTGCACTTTTTGATGAGTTTATAGATACAGTCATCTCATCACCGATTAATTCAAATATAAGTTGCTCAGCCGTTCCGTTTGTTATATCTGCAGTTGTTAATACTGAAGTAATACCCCCACCTGCATCATAATATTTTATTTCTTTTTGAGTCCATTTATCTTTTCCCTTATCATATCCCCAGGTATATAATTTTAATGTACCACCGCTTTCATTATCATAAACAGCATAAATGTCCATATAGGAAGAAGCCTTTCCACCAGTACCACCTTCTGTTTCATCAGGATAACTAACTGTACTAGGATATCCATTTCTAATATAAGCATTTGTTGGTCTAACTAATCCAATCTGATGTGGATGACTGGTTTGATTTGAAGCATTCAAACTATATACTAACCGCCCAGAAGCATTTGATAGTGGATAATCCTTTATTCTAACACTTGCGTCTGACCTTACCTTGCGTCTATTACTTCCAACAAATTTAGCACCTTCAACAGTTTTACGGCACCTTATTGTTTTATGGGCAGGTGTATAAACATATGATGTTTCCCTACTATTAGCAACGGCTGATGCATTATAAGCAATAGTTGTTATATTATTATCTTCTAACATATCTTCTGTTAATGAACCACTTCTATTACTTGCATTACTACGAGGAACAAAATTAAATTTAAATCCATTAAATTTACCACTCGCATCTGTTTGAGATTCAACCGTACAATTACCAAATAATGCTGGACCTATTGGACTCTCATTTATTGCTCTCTCTAATTCTTTACGCATTCCCTTCAAAGAATAAGAACCACGACGCATATTAATCCTTACTCCATTCTTTGGCACATCACCGCTCGTCACTGATGCGGTTTGCTTTGGACCAAAGTAAAAAAAGAACTGGTCAGAATCTTTAATATCCCATTCATCCGCTCTCTCAATCTTAACACTTTCAACAGCAACTTCTGAATCTGGTTCTATAATTAACGGCGATTTAAAACTATTGAGGAATGTCGCTGGGTCAGAATGACCACCAACAATAATTGTATCTTCATTTTCAACATTTGAACAAATAACATAAGACATTTTTATCTATATACTTAATAAAATATATTAATAAAAAAATAAAAATTTCAATATTTTTTTAATAGTATAATAATATATGTATTATTATATTATATTCTGTCATAATGCCAACGAAAAACAAAAAAGCAAAGAAAGCACCAAACAATTATTGGGATATGAGCGGAAGTGTCGAGAAGGAAAAGAAAGTCAAGCAATCAGATGTTTTTGGGAAGCAACCAAAAAAGCAATCAAATAGTAAATCCAAAAAAAATAATAAGAAAAAAAAATATTAATAATATAATAATATAATATTATGACGGAGTCAGATGATGATGTGGGACAACTACAAGATTATTCAGTTGACCAGTTAGCGGGTGCTGTGGTTTTAGTTCTTGGTGCTGTTGCTGGATTGCTCCAAGTGATATGGATGTCTAAATGCCACTGCAGAGTTAATTTATGTTACATTTTTAGGTGCGAGCGTCGTCCGCCCACAGAGGAAGAAATGAAGACACTACAAGATAAAGTTAATCAAAAGAAACAAGATAAGATATTAAAAAAAGAAAATAAAATACTACAGAAAGAAGAAGAGATATTAAGTAGAAGTCCACGATTAGTGCCAACGAGAGAACCGGAACCGGAACCGGAACCGGAACCAGAGATTGATAAATTAGTTTAATAAAATTTATTTTTTAGTTTTTTATTTAAAAAATAAAATATATGATTTATATATAATAATATGAACGTTAATCATATTACTGAACTTATTAAAAACGAAAAACCGAATCTTAAGGATAATTCAATCAAGCAATATGTTAGATGTATTAAAACCCTTCATAACAAGATTTTGGGGGAAAATGTTGAATCAGATAATTTTGATTATCTCAAGAACCCTGAAGTCCTTAGAGAACATTTATCTGGTTATCACTTTACCACTGCTCGTAATTATTATACAGCGGTCATTACTCTTTTGGAGACAGAGGAACCTCGTGATAAAAATGTTATCAGGGAATACACAAATATAGTTAAATCAACTAATAATGAATACAAGGAACAAAATAAGAAAGGATTTATTAGTGTCAAACAATCTGATAATTTTGTGAGTGTTGATAAGGTTGATGAACTTATCAAAAAACTAAAGGATAATAAAATAGATATGGGTTATATTATTTTTTCTATTCTTAAGCATCACCACATTAGAAATGAGATTGCTACACTTGTTAAGATTCCTTTGAAGGAATATAAGCGTCTAAAGGAAAACGATAAGAAGGATAAAAATTATCTTGTTATTGGTTCTCGTAAGATTTTTATATCAAGAAACGGATTTAAAACGAACCGCAAATACGGTGAGATTGTTTTTGATATCACCAATAAAGCATTAGAAAAAGATATTAGGAAATATATCAAAACACTTGATAGTGATGAAGTATTCCCATTCCCTCAAAATAAGACAACAGATAAAAGACAACAATTATCTAATTATATGATATACTTATCAGAGAAATATATTGGTGTTAAGATTAGCACAACATTAATGGCTAAAATTATGTTGAGTCATAAGCATTTAGAAAACAAACAAGCACAAGAAAAAGATTCTAGTGAGCGTGGGCATTCTGTATCTGTTCAGAATGATGTTTATATTAAGGCATCTTTGCCTTCGTCTGGTTCTGATTCTGAATGATTTCATCAAGACAATAATATTCTTCTAATAGTTGATTTATTTGACATTCAAAAAATTCTCTTTTTTCTCTTTCTATCTCATATAGTCGTTTGTATTTTGTACAATCAAAATATTCAAGTATCTTTTTAAAATTCATTTTATATAATATATATATATTTTATTTATATATATATAATTATAATAATGGTTCGTGTTACTTATAAAGGAGAAACGCGAAACATTCCTTCTAAATATCTATCTGGATTAAAAGGCAAAGAAAGAGAAAAACAAATTAAGTCTATTTTTGAAGGCAAAGATAGACCCAAAACAAGTGCTAAATCAAAAAGAAGTCAGTGGGTTGTCAAGTTCGAAAAGAAATACGGAACAACTATAACAAATAAAACTTTTATTAATAGAATGATTATAACAAAGGCAGGAATAGAAAAAATATTATCTAAAGGTCGCGGGGCTTATTATAGTGGCGGAAGTAGGCCAAATCAATCGTCTGATAGTTGGGCATATGCTCGTTTGGCTTCAGTGATTATGAATGGACCAGCAAGAAGAGTTGATAAGGATATTTGGGAAAAGTATAAACGATAATTTACTTATTAATCTGAATACAAAAACTCACACAACCATCCATTCCTTTTGATATAATAGTTTGATTATATTCATCACAAAATTCATTTACTGCTTGTGTTACTCCAAAATTATAATATTGTTTTGCTTTATCCATATTCATTTCATAATCGTGTCCCATTATATAACCACCAGATTTGATTTTTTTATAGGATAATTCAATATCTCTTTTTGCTCCTGTGTATGAGTGGTCGGCATCAATATAAATGATATCAAATGTATCATCTGATTGATTTGATAAAAATTTATCTGTATATGATTTATTAATAGTAACAAGATTATTGTCTTTGTATTTATCATTTAGAAGAATTAATTGCTTTTCTAAATCTGCATATTCAACATTATTCCCATCAACATCTCCACTGTCAATAACTCCTTCAAATAAATCAACTCCTTCAATAGAACCGTAATCAATATTATCCACAAGGAAATCAAGAAATTCACCCTTATAAACACCTAACTCACATATCTTTGGTTTATTTATTTTATTCGCATAATGTGTTATCATATCTTTTCTTGTATCAAACAACAATATATCTGTTTCTTTAATAAATACATAATGATACATTCCAGGCATTCCAGGTTCTGGTATCTTTTGTTTAATAATAAATCCCATATCTAATAATCCTTTTATAATCTTATCATAATCACACGCTTCAGGTCTATCTGTCTCAAAAATAACCATTCTCAGATTATTAAATAAATCAAAATTCTCATCATAAAAGGTTTCTAAATATCCTTCACAATCTGCTATCAAAACATTAAAATTAACATTAGGCAGTTCATAATTATCAATATCACTTTTATCACTTACTATTGTATGAGAAGCATATCCGTGTCCGTTTATTTCTACTTTATTTTTACCTATAACACCTTTGATAATATTAAATTCTGTATTATTAGCCTTCATATTTCTTTCTAAACAATCCCATACTTTTTTATCTGGTTCTACTACATAATGACTTTTTTTATCTTTTAAAATTTTATTTGTTGTTATCGATACACTACCATATCTCGCACCCAACTCTAATACTTTATCATCTGGTTTAATATAATGTTTCATTAATTGTTGTTCTATAAACTCCATATTCAAATTAACAGGTTCGTCATATTCATTTAATAAATCCATATTTGATTCTTCGGAGTTAGTATTTGATTGTTCAATAAATCTTGATGATTTAAGATATCTTCCAATATCTCTGTCACACTTAATATTTATTCCAAAATGTCCTTCCATTCCTTTTATTCCTTGAATAATTTCTTTTAGTCTTTTTTCATTCAAACCTGACGGTACTACAATATCAATCCAATTTGACGGTGTTGTGTGATGAACAGGAATTTGTTTTGTTAAATTATCATAATGATTAAATGTTGAACCCCAAAGATGTGTTGCATACACTTTTCCGTGTCCTTTGTATTTATAACCTGTTAGATGGTCAGGTAAGAAAAAATAGGAAGGAAAAACATTAACAACTTCCTTTTCTGATAATTCGTGATAAATACCACTCAATAATTGTGGTCCAACACTCTTCCAGGCTGGTGAAGTAATTCGATTATTCATAATCCAATCAATCGCCATTTTAGGAATAATGTGATTTTTCTCAAATGCCATAACAGTTGTTGCACAGAGATTCGGTCGCATTATCTCATTCTCCCAACAGAAAAATGATTTGGTAAATAAAAAATCGTCAAAAGGTTCAATACATATAATATCAGCATCAACAAATATTCCTCCATATTGTTCCAAAATTAGCCAACGATACATATCACATTTACCATTTAGTTCTTCCATAAAATTAATTTTGATTTGATATTTATGTTGAATCTTTAATTCACTCTTGCATCTCTCCTCATCCCAAAATATATATTCAAAATCAGGATTCTTTGATTTTACTGTATCCATTAATTGTTTTGGCTTGGGTTTATCTCCCATCCAAAATTGGTGAATGATTTTTGGGACCGTCATTTGTTTTATATATTATATATAAATAATTTATTTTTAAATACAAAAAAATATTTATTTTGATAATATTGTTATAATATTAAAATCTTAATATTAATTATATAATATGTCGCAACAAAAAACTAATAAGGAATTGATTGAGGATATAAAAAGAAATATTGTTGATATGAAGCACGACACATTCCAGATTAAAAATGATTTGGCTTGTATCAAAAATTTAATACAATCAAAAAGAGAAGAAGAAGTTATTGTTAAAGTAAAGAAAGAAACAGAGACAGAGATAGCAACAAGGAATGGCTGGTTTTGGTGATTAATAATCTTCCGGAACGCCGTCCTTTATTTCTGGTTCTCTTTTATTATCATATTCAAGAACTCCAAGAATATTGTCAAGTAAATGTTTATAGATATCTGGGATTACTAAATCAACAACATCTTTATTACTTCCCCTAAATTGTTCTTTATCAACTGTATTATTTTGATGAACAACACAACACATACATTTATCGATATCACTCATTACGCAACTCTTCTCATTCCAATCAACCATCTTTGAACCTTCACCAACTCCTTGTTTATCAAATCCACCCATACTACGCCAGTGCTTTTTAGTAAAACAAAATGTTGCTTCGTGTGCTTGTCTCTTTGCTCTGCATTTAATTGCTGATACTTCATAATTGTGATGAGGAAAAGTAAAGAACATTTCAGGAGAACCAACCAATCCTGCCTTATTTTTAATTAGCAAATCAACTGAATATCTGACATAAGTCGGAAAGTAAATATCATCATCATCCATATTAATACAGATTTTATGTTTTGCTAACTTCACTAATTTATTTCTTTTTTCTCCAATAGATAAATGACGATTAGGCTCATAAATATATGTTAAATCAACTCCCATTTTATTAAACATCATTTTTGCTGTTGATTGATTATCAAATAAAGGATTTATTTTATGGTCATCAAATATAACAACTTCTAACTTATCTTTTGGATAATCCATATTATTAATATTAATAAGCATTAACGTTAAGAAATTACGTCGATTATATGTCGGTATTAATATTGATACTTTAGGTAATTCAGAATCATAATCAAAATTTGGATTCTCTTCTTCTGTTTCTGGATTAACACCAAGTGCCATATTTCTCAATTGGTCTTTTAGTTCTGGGTTTTCTTCAAGATGTTTATTAAGACTTTTAGACATTACGTTACTCATTTTATATTATATATAGATATATTATTTTTAAATACAAGATTTAAATTTGATATTTATAGATAAATTATTATATTATATATACTAAAACAAATGAAGGGAGTTAAAAAATACGGCAGTGAGGGCAGTATATCGTTATATTATCACGGAATGATGACATCAACTCTACCATTAACTAAAACAAAAACACTTGATTATTATCGGAAACTTGGTGAAGATAGTATCATAAAACATTTTAAAGAAGGATATAATTTAAAAAAGCAAATACATATTAGTAAATTGTTTTGTCAAGTATTTGCATATAGAAGAAAAAATAATCAAAAGGTTTCTAGTGATGACCATCTTATGATGTGTCAAGCATTATTTGTATTATTAAAAACAAAAGTAATAAATAATGATGAATTGAATGGATATTTAATAATGCCTAATTGTCGCCATAAAAGGAAAAATCACGTTTTTAAGCATTAATAGGATTATTAGTATTATATATCTATCATTAGTAATATATATTGATTATTAGTAATATATACTAAATTAGTAATATTTACTAACAAAATAATGATACATAATATTTGCCCTAAATCATAAAAGTTCATATAACACATAAATCCTAGGACTTTATTTTACACATAATATTGATGATATTTTATCGTTAGTAATATTTACTAATTTCATAATTATTGGTATATAATACTAATATTTAGTAATATATAGAGAATTAGTAATATATACTAATTAACGATTGGATATCTTGTGTTGATTATAATCCCCGGGAATTAATATACATATATATTATATTATATATATCCAGAATTTAATTTGATTTAGATATATAGCCTAATATATTAACAACAATATATATTAGTAATATTTACTGATTTTGTTTAAATAATACCAATATTTAAATAGACTTAAAAAATATCTAATATATATTATATATAAATGAATAATTTATCCATAATGACGGATGAAGAAATCAAAGAGATTAAAGCACTATTGAAGGCTAATGTCAAGTATGACAAGAAGCATCAAGAATATAATGTTAATAAGAAAATACAAAAAAAAGATACAACAGATGTTTTGACACAAGTCTGTATTTTATACAATAATTCTATTAAAAAGAATAACACAGTGATGGCAGAGCCTATCCAAAATCAAAATAATAATACTATTGATATATTATCAAATCAAATTAAATTACTTCAAAATCAAGTTGAATTTTTAACTGACCAAATAAGAACAAAAGATAAGTTAATAGATAGTCAATTAGTTATTGCGAAGCAACAACAAGCACCACCACCACAGCAACAAGATAATGATAATAATGATAATAATGATAATCCAAAGATTAAGGATTCAGTAACATATAAATTATTAGAAGAAGAAAATATTAAACTAAAAAAACAAGTTGAGAAACAAGCAAATATCCTTCAAAGGAATATGAAGGATAAAAACGAATTAGGAGATAGAAACGAACAATTAAGAGAACAGTGTGGAGAATTAGGAAGAAAGATTGAACAATTAGAAATACAATTGGATAGACACGGAATTAAAAAACCAAAGAAACAATTATCATCTTTTGATTTATTAGAACAGTTTGATGACCTCAAAGAATTTGATTCAGATGAAGATTGATAAATATTTAATTTAAAATATAATATTTATTATATAATATATAATGGATAAAAAATTAAACCCAAAGATAACACCAAAAGTGTTACCAGTTGTTGAGCCTGACGGAGTAAGTGCTAAATATCACCATCCTAATTTGCCAAATGTTGGTTGTGGATGTCCAGGCGGTGGTGCTTTACTTCTTATGATATCACCTGTTAAAACAGGGAAAAGCACGATTATTTCTAACCTTTTGCTTAATGATTCATTTTTTGGTCAAGAGTTTTTTGATGATGTTCAGATTATAAGTAATACAATCAAAAATGATGTCACATCAAGATTTCTAAATAAAGCATTTAATGTTTATGATTATTATGATGATTCTATTATTGATGGATTAATTAATCGTCAAAAAGGATTTGAGAAAGAAGAACAACCAGAAACAGCATTAATCCTAGATGATTGTTTGGGGTCAATAAAAAGAGAATCAAAAGTCAATCATTTATGTTCTCGATATCGACACTACAATATTAAATTATTAGTTATATCATCTCAGAAATTCAAGGGTTCTGTTTCTCCAGTTGTGAGAGCAAATGCCACAGATGTCATTATTGGTTCTCCTTTCCCAAATCAAAAAGAATTATTATCAATTGCTGAAGAATACGGAGATTTGTTTGGTGGTGCTGATAATTGGTTAAAACATTATAGAATGGCCACGCCTAACAAATACGATTTTTGTTACCTTGACCTTCAGTCCAACCCACCCTTAATGTATAGTAATTTTGAGAAGGTTGTTTTATCAGGTGGTCACAAGGATGACCAAACCGCAATAATGGATAATGATAATTCATAATTAAAATTAAAAAATAAATATTTTTTTTATTTTATTATAATGTATTATATACATAATGGAACAAGGTAATCAATTACTAGACCAAGCCGTTGATGCTAATGATGCTATTAGAGACCAAAATCTAAAAACTACACAGACTTATGATTCAGATAAAAAAACAGATAAACAAATTGCTGAAGGTGAAGAATGGTATCACGGTGTTACTGATGCATTTGGAGCACACGGTGCTCTCCAATCTGTTGCTTCAACAAGAGCAAGAATGGCAGATAAAGGATTATCATATGCTGGATTAGCAAAACAGGATGTTTCGGATTTGGGTTCAAAATTTTCTGGTGGTACTGCTGGTGATTTAGAAACAGCAACAAAAGACGCAGGAAAAACAACATCAATTTCTGAATCACTACAATCTGGATTATCAAGAGCGGGACAAGTAGGAAAAGAAGGAATTGGACGAATTCGTGGTGCTTTAGGGAGCCAAGCACCAGTACCAAGAGAACCACAATTTGTTGCCGGAAGTGTTGAGTCATCAGCAGATTTGCCCCCAGCAGATTCTACACCAGCACCAACAACTGATGAACCACCAGCAGGAACAACAGAACCAACAACCCCAGAAACACCAGGAGCAGAAGGAACACCAACACCAGAAGGAACAACACCAACTGGTGAAACAACAGGAGCACCAACTCCAGCAGAAGGAGCAACACCAACCCCAGGAGAAGGAGCCGGAGCAACTGTCACAGAAGATGCAGGAAGTAAATCAGGAAGTTTATTTGAACGTGGAATAGAATTCACAACCAGAGGAAAAGCACCTGTTGGTTCGCTTGCTAATGCTGGCCTTGGTAAAGTTCTAGGCAATATTGGTGGTGGAATAGATGTTGTCAAAGATTTTGATAATATTGGTAAAAAGGGCGGATTCTTTGGTGGAACTGGTGCTTCAACTGGTGATGAAATATCTAATGCATTAACTATTGGTGGCTCTGTTCTTGATATTGCGTCTCTTGCTCTTCCGTTTCTTGCTCCTATTGCTGGAGCAGTACAGATTGCTGGTGCGATAGATGGAACGTATCAAGCAGTAAAAGATAGTGACGCACAAGCATCAGCAACAAATGCAAGTTATCAGTCTAATCTAAAAGCGGATGTTGTACCTCCTTCACTTGCTGGTGTTGGCTTCTTAGCAACTGCTCAAAGTAATCCAGTGAAACAAATAGGTGGAACTGGAAGTTTTTAATTTTATATAAATAATAATATTATAATAATAATAATATATATATTATGCCGAGAACAAAAGAAGGAAAGCCAGTTTTGAATAAACCGTTTCGTGGTAAATCAACACCAGCAACAAAAAAATTCAGTGTTTATGTTAAAGCAGATAATAGTAAAGGATATAAAATAATTCATTTTGGTGCTCGTGGAATGGATGATTGGAGAAGTGGTAAAGCCACACCAGCACAAAGAAAATCATTCAGAGCAAGAATAAAAGGTATCAAAAGAAAAGACGGTTCATTTGCTTATAAAGATAAATCAAGTCCTGCATATTGGGCATTAAATTATTTGTGGTGAATAACTTTTTATTTTTATTTTTTAAAATTTTTTTTAATTTAAAATTATTATATTATATATAGTATATATTAAATGAGTTACGTTTCGGATTCTTTCTGGCAATCTGATGACAAAGTCCCAATTTCTCAAAAGTCTATTTCGGTTCCTTCGCAAAATGGTTTAGTTTATTCCGGTGGTCAGCGTGTTGTTATTGAGATTCCTTCATCTGTTAATTATATTCAACCAAAGGAATCTTATTTAAAATTTGATGTTAAGATTAAACTTCCTGCATCCACTACTACTGATTTCTTCCCAACATATCTACAATTGGATGAATTGCTAGGTGGTCAGAGTTTAATCAAGGATGTTCGTATATATTCTGGTGGTGCTGGAAAAGTGCTATTAGAAGAGATTCAGGATTATAATGTTTTGACTGGTGTTAAATACAGTTATGAGACAAATGACGTTCTAAAGGCAAAGCGTGCATTAACTGAGGGTGCCACGTGCCATTCTGTCAAAACTCGTGGTACTATTGGCACAACAACGTCTGATAAGAATAATGTTCAAGATAATCCTTACTTCAAGCAACCAGGATTTGGTGCAACAAATGTTCTTGATTCTGATGATTATCAGACAGTAAAATGTCTCCTACCTCTTCATACTGGTTTATTTTCTTCTAATAAGGTTCTTCCGGTTCTTCTAACTGAAGGTCTTGTTATTGATATTATTTTGGAAGATGCGAGTAAGGTAATGCGTCAGTTAGATACCGCAAGGCGTTTGACCAGATTTAAATCGAAGCCTGTTTATCATTCGGTAAATGGTTCAACCACCAGCACTGGTCCTGATGACGCACCCGCTGGAACGCCAGTTACGAGTTTCTTTTTGACTAATGATAATAGTATCAAAACGGTTAGGGATGTTCCTTTTTGTATTGGTGAAGTATTAGAATTTTCGAGATTTGATGGTACTCAAATTGCTACCAGTGCAGATTTTATTGTTAGTGGTATAAGTGCATCAAGTAATGGTCTGATTGAGATTAGTTGTGCAGGAACTGGTGGAAATCCTAGTGCGGACTTGGTCAAATCTGATACGCTTGTATATAGTGGAGCAGTTGAAGGATTCGCATCAAGTTATTCGAGTGTTGCCTATACTGTGTCAAATGTTGAGATGATGATACAGCAGTTGGATATGCCTCCAGGCTACACACAGAAAATGATGAGTATGATGAAGGAAGGGGGAAGTATGAATTATGATTTCCTGTCTTTTACTAACTACAAATATTCTCAACTATCCACGGATGTTGTTGCTAATATTCGATTACCTCTTAGTATGTCCAGAGCAAAGGCGATTTTGTCGGTTCCTACTGATGCCACCACATACACAGCCAATCAGAGAATTAGTGGTGATGAATGTTATCAAGTGCTTAATGTTTCGGATACTGCTGACTTCCTTGAACAGTCCGATAAATCTGGACTTGTGGGCATATCTGATTTTATTCAGGATTATCAATTTTTCTACGACCAGAAACTGAATCCTAGCCGTAAGGTCAATTGCCGAAAGACTTCTTCGCAGGTTTCTATCTCACAGAACCCACTGATTGAATTAGAGAAAGCATTAGTTATGTCTTCGATAACTCCTTACTCTTTCCGTGAATTTAACAAGAATTTTGTTATTGGTCGTGCTCTATCTCTTCATAATGGGGTATATGATACCAGGGGAAAAGACTTCAATCTTCAAGTTGAATATACAGGCAGTGGTGATGAAGTTGCTCAGAAGAACAAATTATGGATGAATTTTGTATCTCACCTAAGACGTATTGAATTCAGAAGTGGTGGTATTTCTCTACAAATTTAATAATTTAATAATTAAGTATTTAAAATTAAATCTTTATCTATAATATATTATAATGGCTAAAATCAGTGTTTATGGTATAGAAGCAAAAGCAGGAACAACAGAATATAATAAACAATATTATATGTTAAAAACAGGTAAAACAGATTCAACCGTTAGAAGATATATTAAAGCAAAAGATAAACCAATCATAATACAAAAACTATATAATGAAGAAATTTTAAAAGATGAAAGTGATTTAGATAAAAAAAAAGACGAAATAGACCCATATGGAATAATAAAAGAAACTGATACATATATATTTTATCGAAACAAAGTTTGGTCAAAAACTAGAGACCGATATTTATTAACTGTTAAGTTTTATCAAAAATACAACTCATATTGCTGTCCAGTTGTCTTCGAATCAAAAAAACCACAATTAGTCATTTTAAATGACATTTAGTTTTTAAATTTTTAATTTAAAATTTTATTATATATTATATTATATACATAAAATGAGCAACCAACATTTAGAAATTGTGCCCTCAAATGTTACTTCTGACGGAACGATATCGTTCTCTAATGGTCAGCCAGTAATTCAATTTATTATTGGAGAACAAAACCGTCATTTACTTGGACAGACTATCCGCCTTGTCGGAAACTTTTCTGTCCTATCTGATACTGGTTCCGCTGGTTCTGCTAATGCTGAACTTAGCCTTGATGGAAGAACTGGTATTTATTCAACTATTGACCAACTTGTTATAAAATCTCAATCTACAAATCAGACAATAGAGCATATTCGTAACTACAATCGTATGATGTCAAGTATGATTAATGCTACACACGATTTGGGTGATGGTATGTCTTGTGATAATGCTAAGGCATTAAGCGTTCTTAATAGCAAGGCAGTAAAAGATGCAATTGTTGATAATGAGGCTAATCTTGGAACTGGAAGCAGTTTTTCGATTGAACTTCCTAGTGGATTATTTCTCGGAACTGGTCCAATCCCTCTTGCTAAGGATTGGGGACTTGGTGGTCTTCTTATCGAGGTTCATCTCGCAAGTGATAATAACGTATTGTATTCTACTGATGGTGATGGAACTAAAATCTCCAACGCATTTTATGAATACAAAAATCTTGCTTTGACTTGTGAAGTACAGACACCAACGCCTGATGATTTGTCTCGCCTTCAACAGATGGGTCCCAAGGGTTCAACGTTTGAATACAATTCGATTTCGAGTTACTACACAACGATTGCTAGTTCTAACGCAATCATTAATTTCTCTCTTGGATTATCGAGAGTTCTTAGTGTATTCTGTAACTTTATAACATCAAGCCATATTAACAATCGTGGATATAATGGTATGAGTACTTGGTATCCTACAAATTCTGATAATACTGTTGCCTTCGTAAAACAACTTGTTTTTACTCGTGGTGGTGAGCGTCTCCCATTAGAATATAATATTGATACTGTTCAGTCTCGTGATTCGGACAACGAATACCCTGATGCACAGATTATCAGAAATTATGTTAATGCGATTCAGGCATTCCCCAAGAATATCAAGAATCAGATGAAGCCAGAAAATATGGTTCTAACTGATATTGGACCACTAACTGATGCAGGATATCAAAAATATATTGATGGTGGTGCTGGCGTTGGTGTTGGTGTTGCTTTTGATACTATCTCCAACCAGGGAATTGATTTTTCTACAACTAATTTTGGAATTAATATGGATTTAAATCTCATTACTGATAATCCTCAATCTGTTTATATGTTTGTTCATTCTAAACAGACTTTAGTCTTTAATCAACAGGGTATCCAGATTATTAACTAATTAATTAAATAAAGTCGCTTTTAAAATTTTTTATTTATAATTTTATTATATATATATTATATATAACAAAATGGACGACACAAATCCTGCTACTCAAACCTCTTCTGCATCTCTTGATGCATCTACTCCAGCCGGTGGATTAAAGGGCACTCAAATCCCAGACCTTATGAAAATTGGTTCTGCTCCCGTAAATACTGTTATGGATGTGGAATCTGATATTCTTGAGCCTGTGGTTTTTTCGGAATCTTTTGCCCGATTTCGCCTTCAGAATAAGGGTATCCTACACAGTAATTCGAAATTTACTTTTTCCGTTGATGTATCTTCTGGTTCAGCCCAGAAATCATTTTTTCCTCTAAATGTTGGTGTTCATTCTTTAATTGAGCGTTGTGTATTAAAGTCTGGAACCAAAACAATTTGTGAGACCAGTGATTTTGGTCACTTTATGGCCTTCCGTTCAACCTTTATCAATCCCCAGCATAACAAACAGCGTGAATCAATCACCACTGGTCGTATGATGGCAAGAAAGTGGGAATATGATGATGGTGATGAAGTAAAATCAGGCTCTGGTGCTGGAACTGGTCAGAGTGATGTGAATGCTGATGCCTATACTCTTGACCTTGGAGTTGAAGTTGATAGATTTGACAAGGCAGAAGGAGCGCGTGAATATGACCTTCCTTACTACAATTATATGAATGGCTCTTCTTCTGCTTCTGGAATAAAAGAATCTCCAGTTTATCAGATAGCATTAAATGACCTTTTCCCATTCCTAAAAATGAATCAACTTCCTTGCTATATGTTTAAGGAAGAATTAGATATTGAATTATATTTTGCGGATGAAACTAAAAGGGCTTGTTCGGAGAATGCATCAGCAGTATCATTCAAACTCGACCGTAATGAATGCAAGATGGTTGCTGATTATATTTACTATCCAACAGAAATGATGACGGCTTATGCTGAACAGAATAGCCAAATGAGTTTTACGTATGTTGATTATCGTCTTGTTAAGCAGACAGTTGTTGCTGACGGCTCAGATGCCAATACAATAATTCTGAATCTTGGAGGTGCTGGACGAGTTGTTAATAAACTATTTTTTGGTTTAGAACAAGCCAAGACAAATCCAGAAAGGAGTATTTGTAATGTATATACTGCCACAGGAACACAGACAGCCAGAGATGGCACCAGTTCGGCAAATGTTGGTATAATATCTCATAACGTAAGATACAACGATAATTTCTTATATCCAGTGGATATTAAGAATCAGGCACGTCTATACAGTAACCTTGAATTGGCAGAAGCATCTAAACCCTACATTTCTAAGGATGAATACAGTGGCGAGCAAGATTTAGTTACTGCCAATAAAGTTTGCGGTTATGCACTTGATACGGAAATCAGTATTACGGACGGAACTAATGTTATTGCTGGTAAATCCTTCTGGACTGAGGATAGACTCAATAGAAACGAAAGAGTCAATAGCCGTGGAATTGAATTATATCAGACGTGGGGTCTCCTTCCTACCGCTACATACACATTCCGTTGCTGGCTTGAAGTCGTGAAAATGGCAATATTGGAAGATGGTGTCCTTACTCCAGTTTTTGCTTAAATAAATAATTGGTTCAGCAATCCAACTGAATTGATTATATTTAACTTAAACTTATTTATTTTTAATTTATATTTTTTTAGTATATATAAATTATATTATATATATTAATAAACTTAATGAGTTACGTTGATACTTATATTTTAGAAGCAAACAGAGTTCAATCACAACAGTATAATGATGAAGAAGATACAAGCATTTGGACAAACACTGTTAGTGATGGATTAAAATTAAATGTTGGAGATAAGATATCTTTATCATCTGCATTTATATCAGACCTTGGGGCCGAAGATTCAACAATTGAATTCAAAGGTGAAGTTATACAAAATGAACAAAAATTTATTGTATCAAAAATCCAAGATTTTAAACCAGATACAGACGCTTTTGCTATAAGATTAAAGACAGCACCACGACCAAATTTAGTGACACAATTAATATCTGCTTCAGAAGTAACAATTAATAATATTAGAGATAATGAGGCAAATATTGTTATATCATATTATAAAACAAATAATGGAGAGTATATGATTAATCTTCCTTTTTATGCTCATCCAGCCCAAACAGAAACAACACCCGATAAAACGGCTTGGACACAAATAAGACAAAATCACCAATATGCAAATATTTTAAATAGTTCAGTCCCAAGAGAAGCATCACATATGCCGTTAAAATGTAATGCTTCACATTTATTTGGAGAAGATTATGTTATAGACCCAGAAAATAAATATGGCGGATTAATAATTGATAATTCAAGATATATGATATTTGCTCAAACAGAAACTCAAGTAAATTATGATACAGATTCAACAACTGATGAAAATAATATTCCTTTTAGAGATATTAATGGATACAGAAATTATTATTCTAGATATCGTGAATTGCTAAAATTAAAAGTTCCTATTGGTTTTAATTCTCCATCAGAAATATCAAATGTTATATCGGAACAATTATCAGAACAAACAAAATTAAAAAATAAAACAATTGATTTTTATAGTGCATCAACAACATCAGTATTAAAAACACCGGTTGGTTCATATAATGAAACAAAAACAAATAAGTTATTTAATTGTCAAAACTTCACAGGAACAAAATTATCAACAGCAGAAAAATATTATGGGAATGGCACAACAACAGCAACAAAGCCAACTCATTATGGACAAGAAATTCGTGATTATAATTCAGGATATCAATATATGGGAATCAAAAGACCAGAATTATATGAAGCAGGAGTTGAATTAAAAATGAGTGTTAATAATCAAGCAGAAGGTGGTGGTAGTGTCCAATTAGATACATCAATTAACATACCATTATTAAATATAGCAACAGATACTGGAGTTAATAATTGGTTAAGACTTCCGCGTGGTTCTCTCCAAAATCAAATTGGTTTATTTCCTCAAGAATCAGAAACGCCACCAACAACAAGATTCCCAAATTGGATAGCGGATACAACACCAGTTGATGATGCATTTATGCGTGATAATTTAAATCCTTACTTCACTGATTTTTTATCAGAAAATCCATTTAGAAAATGGAATGAACAAGCAACAGATGAATTGACAACACCATACACAGTAATTAATACAGGAATGGAATGGAATCAAGAAAATTTAAATAAGTTAAAAGATTTATTTGAGAATCAATCAAGATATCCAGAATTATTTGATATGAACCACACAAATAATCAATTAGCATATAGAAAAAATGTAACTAATTATAAACAAATATATAATGGAGAAGATATCACAGTCGATACTCACCGTTTCCTTCATCTCCAAAGTGTTGATAATGATTTAATGCCAAAAGAACTCGGAGTCCATACAGACCCCAACGGCTCAGCAACAAGAATATTATCAGTTGTTGATGACCCAACACTAATTGGAGATACTGGAGTATATACAAGTTTTGGATATGATAATATCCCTTCAACATTTTCTTCAGGTGGTACAGCAAATGGAACAGTAAATACAAAAGATAAAGATTTCTCAAGTATGCCATTATTTGTTAAATATTTTGAAGAGTATAAAAATAACGGTTCAGGACAAACAAAAGAACAATTTGACCAGACATTATGGAATGATGGCTCGAATGTACCATATAGACCAGCAAGTGCATCAGATGTTAAGGGTGACAATTTGTGGGGTGGATTTGCTATTAGGTCAAAATCAAGTTGTTGCGTTGTTCCTGTAAAAGGATTAAATCCAACATTCCCAGAATTCAGAGAGTATCAATATGTAACAACTGCTGATGAAATGGAGGTTGTTAAATCATATAATCCAGAACAAGAAGTATTTAATTTTGTAACAGATGCTGGTTATGCGGATAAATTTGGTTCCGGTTCAGCAACTTATCAATATCAAAAGAGTGTTTATGATACAATAAGTTTTATAGCACAGGTTCCTTGGTCTTATTTAGAAAATCAAGATATATTTACTCAAATAGATGCTTCAGGAGATTATCAACCAACTGCTGTTCCTGTCTCAAGGTCAATCCCAACATTATATAAAATTGATTATTATGGAAGTTGGTTATCACAAACAGTTGGAACTAGAGAATTGCCAATTCAACGATTAATGCCAGTAACAACAAGAAGAATAGGATATGATAATCATCCAACGGCTTATGGTAATGCTTATATTGGATTATATAACGGTCTTGCTGGGGCAGGAGGAATGTCATATAATGGGGAATATATTAATGCTATTAATCAGCAACCAAGATTGGATATAAGAGACGCAACCGCAATAATTCATAATTCTGTTTCCTTAGACGCTGATAAATATCTTAATGAAGTATATTGTGGTGCATTAAATCCGTTATTTAGTTTTGACACAGTGACAAGTCGTTTTAGTATATCAGGACTTCATACCTCGGAGAAGATAACAGCAAAATGGAATGCGACTTGGCAAGTTGCTGGTGGTGACCCTTCAGCATCAAAGCAATCAGCAATAACAAGTGTCCCAGTTCCTGACAATTTAGGAAATCCAATTTATAAAGTAAATAAAATATTTGATTTTAGAAACTATTGCCCATCAATTAGTCCTTATTTTAATACAGTACCAGAAACAATTGACGGAACATCAGAAGAATTCCCAGTTGTTTATAATAATCCATATTGTAAGACTGGAACAATATTTGATATGACAAGTGGGATATTTTTAGAAGATTTTAAAATAGAAAAAGATAATTTTAAAAATAGTTTTTGGGGTATATGTGGCTTTACTTATAATGATTTAAATATAGAATCAACAGGAAATATTAATGTTAGAGTAACAACAGGACAATATGATAATACAAGACATTTAACAACTAATCAAAATGTTATAAATACAGATATTGGACAATTAGATGGTGTTGCCACTGGTGTTGCCAATTATAAAAATCAATATTCTTATCCAATTGTTCTTAATTATAAAAAAGAAGCACAAACAACACAAATCGAAACATTTGCCCCAGTTGAAGTTGAATCCGAATCATCAAAGATTGAAGCAACAAATCTCCCAGCAAAAACGTTAAGACCATATTTTACTATAAGAACGGATTTATTGACTGATTCATATTTTAATGGGGGACAAAATGAACCCAGTTTAATGCCAGTTGTTGCTGTGGTGGAGAAGTCATCACAATATGGAGATTTCTTTTATGGTCAAGGACAAATTGAATTTACTAATACATTCCCAAGAACAATAACACAAGTAACGACACAGATATGTGACCCTTCAGGAAAACCATCAAAACTATCACCAGATTCTTCAATATTATATAAGATAACAAAAAATAATACTGCTAAATTAAATATTCTTCAAGATGTCCTTCAAGCAAATAAGAATAATCCAAATATACAACAAGAAATTTTAGGATAAAAAAAATATATCTATTTATTATTATGATAAAGATAAAACGAAATGGTGTTTTGATTTCGATTGATAACAACGAGGCAGTAAAGCACCACAATTGCCAATTAGGCAAAAAACACCCAATATTTTATGGAGAAAGAATTAAATATTGTCATAAATGTTATTTAAAATTACTAGATGATTTAAGACCAATATCAAAACAATCTCCTCCTTCTTCTCCTGTATCTTCTCCAAGATAATATTAACTATTATCATCCTTATTTTCTTGAATTAAATAATCAATATAATCCTTTGCTTTTAATAAATCTTGAATACCATTCTTTTCTCTCCATCTTGATACATATTTAATTATATTACCTTCATTAAAATCAAGATTATTTGCTGTTATATATTCCCTTGGTTCAATCTTTTTATCATAATGTGCAGGAGTATCCATTTTATTATAATGTATATAATATTATTTATATTTATTTTTGAATTATAATCATCACAAGATATCCAGTTGTTATTAGTATATAATACTAAAAAAAATATATATTACTAATTATTAGTATTTAATCACTTGGTTCGATAAATTTATTTGATAATTTGACCATATATTCAGGTTTAGCAAATGTCATATGACGTGGTTGGATGATTTCGAAATAGCCATTAGCAAACTGTTTCTTGCTAAGATTTTTATGTTTAATCCAAAATACTTTATTACCATCCTCCCAAATCCCAGTTTCTTGATTTTCTACTCTAAATGGCTTAATATTATCAATATGTGACTCATCATCATCCCAGTGTTCATAATCATATCTACACTCCAATTTTTTGACTCTGAATTGTGTTTTAGTATCAGATAATATTTTAAATATACTATTCGTATATTTGGCTCTGATAATAGTACCGATTTTAAATTTACTTTCTACTTTATCAATTTCTTTATTTTTATCTTTTTCTTCTTTTTTCTTTTCTTCTTGGTAATATTCGATTAATGAAGTGAGTGACGGTGTGTCATCCTCTCCGAGCCAATCGTCATAATTTTTTTGATGAATTGGCTTTGAGCACCAGTCTTTTTTATTGATAATATTTGCCAAAATGTCTGCCCAGTCATACCATTTTGCTCTTGGACACATAAGAAGTTTTTCGTCATTAGAATTTTTTTTATACATCATCCAATCCTCCAAATAATTGATTTTAATTGGTCGAATAATATCAATAATATATTCTTTATCAATCTCATATTTATATCCCATAATCATATCTTGTATTTCTTTCGGGAGACCGTCCCAATCGAAGAAAGAAATGTTTTTCTTTTTCTTTGCTTCGACAATTTTAGATTGGATGTATTTTTCCTTTGTTTTAATTTTAACATCCTCAGGGAGCATTTTAATATATTCGATTAGATTTTGGTTGGACATTATTCAATTCAATTCAATTGTATTCAATTCAATTCAATTAATTAATTAGTTGTGATTAGTATATATTATATATATTAGTAATATATACTGTTGTATTAGTAATTAATATAAATCAATTTCAAATTTAATT
>Ga0181406_1000168_pt1 | contig 24660 bp, 27 predicted proteins | sample 29SPOviralmetaG_FD_130135 | JGI IMG/M metagenome (GOLD analysis project Ga0181406, IMG submission 130135) | Marine viral communities from the oligotrophic San Pedro Time Series (SPOT) site, San Pedro Channel, CA, USA - 29 SPOT_SRF_2011-12-20 | ecosystem: Environmental > Aquatic > Marine > Strait... | reverse complement strand
TGCAAGGAGACTGGGCTTACTACGAAAAGAAATTACTAAAGTTAAGAGCTACACCAAAACAAATCACAAGGTGGGAGTTTGCGATAGAATGCTTAACAAGTATCGAACAAGACATATCAGAAGATCCTATTCTTGATAGACAAATCATTTGGATGAAAGCGCAGCGTTACAAGTGGACCGTAATTGCTAAACACTTTGGTTTTACAAGGCATCAGATTAAAAATAGATATGAGAAAGTCCTAAGTAAGTTGTGTAATAAAATTAAAATAAATAATAAAAAGTATTGCAAACTTAACAGATTACTGTACTTAATTTGATATTCTTAAAATCTTTTTAAAAAAATAAACTCTCCTATAAAATAAATTAGAAAATAGTAACTTGGAAATCTATCCAGGCGGTGTATAATCATAACTATAGTGCTTGTACTTAAAACCGTACTAGAACGGATTTGAAAAGTATAATTTTTTTTTCTCTTTTTTTTTTAATCCTAAAACCGTTTATGGCTGCACGACACAAATATAGACTGCAATGTCAGACAATAAATAAACAGAATAAATTGCCTTGTAAGGCTTCTGGAATATTGATGAAGAATGGTAACATACGTTGCAGAATGCACGGAGGCTGGAGTACTGGTCCTAAAACACCAGAAGGTAAAGCGAAAGCATTACTAAATTTAAAACAGAATAATGACAAAAAAACTAGAATTAACACCAGCGATAGCTGATGATATAGAACGTCTATTGATGAATGGTACTCCTCTTACTACCATTTGCCAAAACAAAGATGCGCCAAGCTTATCTAAAGTTTACGACTGGATTAGATCCGATAAGGCATTTGCAGACAAGATACTGACTGCTCGTAAGATAGCAGCTCAGACATATCTTGATAAGATGATTACAGAATTAGAGAATGCAGATAACAAAAGCATTGCAGTAACAAGAGAGAAGTTAATTCATTATCGTTGGATGGCATCTAAGCTTGTTGCAATCTATGGAGATAAACAACAAGTCGAAGTAGATAGTAAGATTGAGATAACCTGGAACGCATCAGATGATAAGACATTTGAGAATGAGATTAAGAATGTTTCAGAGTTGGGTAGCTGACGCACAAACATAGCTCTCGCACACGACATGAGGTTCGAATGATTCTAAATAGCAACAGAGTATAGGAGATCTAGGATTATCAGCACCAGGTCAGCACATTTTAGAAAATTAATGTTATGTTTCCTGGCTAGAGCGTTAGCCTTGTAGGCAAATGCGTTTACCTGACAGCGAATAAATAGTTTTTTTTCTAGGACCGACACCACCAAAAAGTAGCTGCTGGTCCTTATACATAAATTACCGATAGAATAATTAGACACAAACAGATGACTAAATACATTAAAGACAAGTTTCGGAATGTAACCGCAATAAGCTTTAAGGCTTATGACAATGATTTAATAATAAATTTCTCAGGCTTTGATAACGAAGATGATCTTTACGACTTCTGCGAATTTGTTTTTAACAGAATACATATGAGATCTAACTTTGGAGAAAATCCACCAACGGTCCACTAAGATGATGAACTTTATAAATAATTTAAGATTTAAAATAGAATGTCTTTGCATTGATCATCCTTTGCTAATCACTTTCGTAATCGGATTTATATTAGGTGCAGCTATATTTTAATGAAAATCCAAATACCGTACACGCCAAGAAAGCACCAGGCGTTTATACATAAAGAATTAGATCAGTACAGATATGCTGTACTTTGCTGTCATAGAAGATTTGGCAAGACCGTCATGGTTCTTAACCATTTAATTCGCAGCGCTTTACAAAATAAAAACCATAATCCACGACTGGCTTACATTGCTCCTACTTACAAACAAGCAAAAAGCATCGCTTGGGATTACCTAAAATATTATACAAAAAATATTCCTGGTACTAAATGGAATGAAAGTGAATTGCGTTGCGATTTAATTAATGGTTCAAGAATTACTTTACTGTCTAGTGAGAATTTCGATAGCATAAGAGGTATCTATATGGATATGGTCGCAATCGATGAAACTGCGCAGATCTCTCAAGGTTTAATAGATGAAGTAATAACTCCAGCTCTCAGCGACAGAAAAGGAAAAATGTTTCTGATTGGAACACCAAAAGGAATGAACAATATATTTTATGATTATTATAACAAAGCTCAAGCAGACGATAATTGGTTTCTTTACAAAGCTAAAGCGTCTAGTACAAAAATTGTTGATCAAGAAGAATTAGATGCAGCTCTATCCGTTATGGGTAAAGCTAAGTATGACCAGGAGTTTGAATGCTCTTTTATTGGTAATATACAAGGCTCAATCTATGGCGATGTAGTTCAAGAAATAGACGATAAAGGTCAAATTGGATCTGTTCCATACGATCCAGCTTATCCAGTATCAACTGCAATAGATCTCGGATTTAACGATAGTACATCTATAATATTCTTTCAAAAGGTTAATCACTCTATCCATTTGATAGACTATTACGAAAACAACAACCAGGCGCTGCCGCATTACGTTCAAGTTTTAAAAGAAAAACCGTATGTGTATGAAACTCATTATGCACCACACGATTTGGACCAGGTTGAGTTCTCTACTGGTAAAACAAGAAGAGAAGTTTTTTATCAGCTTGGAATAAAATTTAGGACTGCACCTCGACTACTTTTAGAAGATGGTATTCATGCAGTAAAAATGATTTTACCTAGATGTAGGATCGATAGTGATAATTGCTCAAAGCTTCTTATTGCTCTTAGACACTATCATAGAAAATATAGTGATAAGGATCGAACTTATAAATCAAAACCAGTTCATGATTTCAGCTCACATCCAATGGATGCTTTACGATGTTTAGCGACTGGAATGGAAGAAACAAAAATAATCAACAACAAATCTTTACAGCAAAAAGCTGAAAGCAATTACGAGGTAATATAATTATGCCAATGGTAAACGGAAAAAAATATGCTTACACAAAAAAAGGTAAAGCATCAGCTAAGAAAGCTAAAATGAAAAAATTTAAAAAGAAGAAGAGGTAGTTATGGGTTCAATATTTAAAGCACCAAAGATGCCAGATCCAGCTCCAATTGTCATGCCGAAAACGGAAGATGTACCTGAAGCAGATGATCCAGCAGTTATAGCAGCAGAAGAAGAAGCTCAAAGAAAAAGAGAGCGAAACAGAAAAGGTAGAAGATCTACTATCTTAACTGGTACTGGCTTAAACGAAATTGAAGATGCAAACATAGATCAAAAAAGTTTACTAGGTTAATTTCATGGGTGGTGTTGCAAGAATTATAAAAAAAAATCCTAAAATTTTTAAAAAGGTAGAGCCAAAACTTAAAACTCCAGAAGAAGGAAAAAAGATGTCAAAAGCTTTGGATGAAAAACTTTCAGAAAATGCCGAGAAAGGTAATGAAGCTGCTGCTGAATTATTAAGAAAAAGAAAAGGTAGAAGATGGACAATTATGACTTCAGCTTCTGGTCTAAACGAAGAAGAATTAATTAAACAAAAAACTTTATTAGGATAATTATTATGGGTGGACCTTCAGGCGGTAATAATGGTGGCGGTGGAAATAATAATAAAACTAAATTTGGTTATACGAAACCTAAAAACAAAGTTGTAGAATTTATTAAAGGTGGCGGAGTTGTAGGCGCTGTTGTTAGAGGTATTTCAAAAGGTATAGCAAAATCTAAAGCTAAAGCTAAAGACAGAAAAATTAATGACAGTTATTTAGGTAGTCCAGATTATCAAGGAGATGTTTCAAGAAAACCACCTAGAGATCTAAGAACAGGAAGAGATAACAATAACAATAATAATAATAATATAGTTACTCAAAAATCTATTGAACAACCAAAAGTAAAATCTCAAATGAATAATACTGATGTTAAGTCAGATATGATTACAGCTGAAGCACCAGCTATAACCGAGATGACTGCTGATGAATTAGCACTAAAGAACAGAAGAAAAGGTAGAAAAAAAACAATTTTAACTTCCGTAACTGGAGTTGATGACTACCCAACACTAAGCAAAAAAACCTTACTAGGATAAATCATTATGGCAAGACGTGGACTATACGCAAATATACATGCGAAAAGAAAAAGAATTAAAAAAGGCAGCAAAGAAAAAATGCGAAAGCGTGGTCAAAAAGGCAGACCAACAGCTAAGCAATTTAGAAGAGCTGCTAAGACAGCTAAGAAGAGATAATGCAATCGCAAGAACTTAGAAAACTAGCTTCTGAGCTAAAGAATAATCTATCAAGATTGATGGAGAAAAGATCAACTTGGGAAAGTCATTGGCAAGAAATTGCAGATCTTATGCTACCAAGAAAAGCAGAGATTACTAAAGAGAGAGCTAGAGGAGATAAAAGATCTACTCAAATATTCGATGCTACTGGTATTCATTCACTTGAATTACTTGCAGCTTCACTACATGGAATGCTTACATCATCTGCGAATAGATGGTTTTCTTTAAGATATAAAGAAGCAGTATTAAATGAGAATGATGAAGCTAGAGAATGGCTAGAAGATAGTATTGATAAAATGTATTTAGCTTTTGCTAGATCTAATTTTCAACAAGAGATCTTTGAAAACTATCATGACTTAATTGCATTTGGAACTTCTTGCTTGATGGTTGAAGAAGATGAAGATGACATCATTCGGTTTTCAGCTAGACACATAAAAGAAATTTATATTGAAGAAAATAAAAAAGGTTTAATTGATAATGTTTATAGAAAATTTAAACTTACTGTCGATCAAGCTATTCAAAAATTTGGTGCAGAAAATTTATCTAAAGAAATAAATAATACTTATAAATCTAATCCTTATGATGAAGTAGAGATTTGTCATATTGTTAGACCAAGATCTATTTATGATGGATCTAAACAAGATAAAAAGAATATGAAGTTTCAGAGTATTTACTTTGAACATGGAACTGATCATGTAATTTCAGTAGGTGGATTTAATGAAAATCCTTATGTTGTTTCAAGATACTTAAAATCATCTACAGAGATTTATGGAAGATCTCCATCGATGAATGCGCTGCCAGATGTAAAGGTACTTAACAAAATGGTAGAACACGGATTGAAAGCATCAGCTAAGATGATCGATCCACCTCTATTAGTACCTGACGACAGTATGTTAGCTCCAGTTAGAATGACACCTGGAAGTTTGAATTACTATAGATCAGGATCAAGAGATCGAATTGAGCCATTAAATATAGGTCAGAATACTACGGTTACATTAAATGCAGAGAATGCAAGAAGAGAAGCTATAGCTAGAATGTTTCATGTAGATCAGTTGCAAATTCAATCTAATAGAACAATGACAGCTACAGAAGTTCTACAAAGAAACGAAGAGAAGATGAGAATACTTGGTCCAGTAATGGGAAGAATACAAAGTGAATTACTTGAGCCAATGATTAATAGAGTATTTTCTATAATGTTAAGAAACCGATTATTTAGAGAAGCTCCACCTATTCTTGCTAATCAAGAAATTGATATTGAATATGTATCTCCAATGGCTCTAGCTCAAAAAGGACAAGAGCTGCAAAATGTTATGAGAGGTTTAGAATTATTTGGTTCTCTTTCTCAAACGATGCCAGTTATGGATTACATCGATGAAAACGGTTTAGTTAAACAATTAGTTCAAACACTAGGCTTACCAGCAAGAATGATCAAAAGTGATAAGGAAGTTCAAGGAATTAGAATGGAACGACAAGAAGCTCAACAACAACAAATGCAGATGCAGCAACAAATGGCTGAAAGCGAAATGGCTAAGAATGCTGCACCGTTAGCTAAAGAAGTTCTAAATGGATCAACAGAATAAAAAATTATTAGAATTAAAAAAAGATTATAAAATTACTTTCGATACAGAAGAAGGTACTAGAGTTTTGAATGACCTCGAAAAAAGATGTCATGAGTTTGTTACTACATTTTCAAAAGATAGTAGTCACGAAACTGCTTTTCTTGAAGGTCAAAGATCAATTTTGATTTTTTTAAAAGCGATGATTAAACCTCATAAGGAGTAACTTAATGGACAATCAGACAACTGAACAACAAGTTCAATCTGATCCGATAGCTAATACTACAACGGATCAATCGCAAACTTCAGTATTATCTGGAGAGCAGACAACAACACAAACAAACTTTCAGGATTTGATTCCTGATGAATACAGAGCAGAAAAATCTTTAGAAAATTTTAAAGATATGGGCGACTTTGTTAAATCGTATCTATCAGCACAAAAGATAGTAGGTGCAGATAAAATTCCAGTACCTAATAAATTTGCAACAGAGGATGATTGGAAAGCTGTTTTTAATAAACTTGGCGCTCCAGAAAAACCTGAAGATTATAAATATAGTTTTAAAGAAGGAGAAGTTGATCAAGAATTAGTTTCTTCTTTTAATCAAGAAGCTCACAAACTTGGTTTGTTACCTCAACAAGCTGAAAGCTTAATTAAGTATTATAATAATATTACTGAAGGCAGCTCTATCCAGGCAGAAGAAAAAGCTGCTGAAACTAGATTAAATACTGAGAACGAACTTAAAAGAGAGTTTGGTCCTCAATATGCTAAAAGATTAGATCAAGCTAAAAGATTAGCATCATCTACATTAGGTAATGAATTTTTAGAAAATACTTTCTTACAAGATGGATCAAGACTTGGAGATAACATTGCTGTTGTTAAAGCATTCTCACAACTTGCAGATAAGTTATCTGAAGATGAGGTTGTTAAAGGAGATACATCTTCTTATATGACAGCTAAAGATCTTCAAAAAGAGATAGCATCTTTACAAGAAGAAGGTTCTCCATTTTGGGATAAACAACATCCTAATCATGACAGATCCGTTCAAGAAGTATTTAAGCTAAGAGAACTATTACACAATGGATAATGACGGTCATCTAAACGATGTAGAGATCAGACTAGAATGTGTAAGACTAGCTGTAGAATTTGCTCCTGAAATAGCAAGAATTACAGATCCATTAGATAAAGCTGAAACCTATTATAATTGGGTTACAAAACAAAATTCTAAGCGACAATCTGAAAAGACCGCTTCGAAAAAAGACAAAGTGAAGTCTTAAAATTTACAGAAGAGATCTCCAGTTTTGGAGGCAATCAAATCGATTAACATTAACCAACATAACTAAGGAGATTTGAAAAATGTCAAATCAAATTACAACTGCGTTCGTTGAACAGTATTCAAACAATGTTCAAATGTTATCGCAACAAAAAGGCTCTTTGCTAAGAGGTTCTGTTGATGTTGAAACTGTTGTTGGAAACAATGCGTTCTTTGAACAAGTTGGTTCTGCTACTGCTCAAAAAAGAGTTAGCCGACATTCTGATACGCCTCAACTAGACACACACCACGCAAAAAGACGTGTAAGCTTGGTGGATTATGAATATGCGGATTTAATAGATCAGCAAGATAAGGTAAGAACTCTTATCGATCCAACAAGTGCTTATGCAAACGCTGCAGCTTTCGCTCTTGGTCGTTCTATGGATGACGAGATTATTGCTGCTGCAACTGGAAATGCTTTTACTGGCGCAACTGGTAGTACATCTACTGCGTTAGGTGCTGGACAAGCAATTACAGAAAGTGGAACAGATGGTTTAACTATTGCTAAACTTAGAACTGCAAAAGAAAAGTTCGATTTAGCAAGTGTAGATCCAAGTCTGCCAAGATTTTTGGTAGTTGGACCAAGACAAGTTTCTGATTTATTAGGAACTACATCTGTAACATCAAGCGACTTTAATACGGTTAAAGCTTTAGTAAATGGCGAAGTTGATACTTTTATGGGTTTCAAATTCATTACATCTACTAGACTTGCAATCGCTTCATCTAAAAGATTATGTGTTGCCTTCGCTGGCGATGGCATAAAGCTTGCATTAGGTAAAGACGTTATGACTAGAATTGATGAGAGATCTGACAAAGGATACTCAACTCAAGTTTATGTTTGTATGTCTATCGGTGCTACTAGAATGGAAGAAAGTAAAGTTGTTTCAATCCAAGCTCACGAAGCTTAATCAATAGGAGATATATATCATGGCAAGTGTTAAAGCGGTAAATATTACCAACTTAGATGCTACTCCGATTGTTAAGACGGATAGCGAAACTAACGGTGGAAAAATCAGAGTATCTTACGATAACTATGAAGCTTCATCATTAGCAAGTGGATCAGATATAACGATTGGCAGAATACCAGCCAACGCTACTATAATGGATGTTGTTCTAAAGTGTGATGCTTTAGGTGGCTCTTCAACTTTAAAAGTTGGCGATGCTTCAGACGATGACAGATATTTAGCTGCAGTTGGAACATGGAATGCTGCTGGTCAAACTCAGTCAATGTTAGGTGGCTCTACAGCTGCTAATACAGCAATGACTGGTCTGGGCTATAGAACAACTGCATCAACTGATATTATAATCACAACTGGAGGAGCTACTATTTCTGGCTCTATTCATTGTTGGGTTATGTACACAGTTGAGTAGTTAATACATTTTGTTTGGCGGATGAAATACTCCGCCAGGCGATAAGATTATGGCAAGAAAATCAAAGCCTATTTCAAGGAATAAAAGAAATTACAGACCTACTAAGAAAGGTGCTGGAATGACAAAAGCTGGAGTTAAAGCTTATAGAAAAGCTAATCCAGGATCAAAATTAAAAACCGCAGTAACTGGTAAAGTTAAAAAAGGATCGGCTGCTGCAAAAAGAAGAAAATCATATTGCGCAAGATCTTTAGGACAACTGAAGAGATCTTCTGCAAAAACTAAAAATAATCCTAATTCAAGAATTAGACAATCAAGACGAAGATGGAAATGTTAAAGTGAAGTATCTTTTAATTTTATATGTATGCAGCTATGCAGCAGAAACTCCTAAATGTAATGACGAAAGAATTACTGGAGGATTTGATGAATGGTCCACTTGTATAAATCAAGGATATAAACAATCACATTTTTTATTAAACGAACTTTATCAAGAAGATTTCGAAGATGAAAAATTAGCGATCAGATTTTCATGTGAGGAACAAGGAGAAAAAACGTAATGGCAAGTGTAGTAGATATGTGTAATTCAGCTCTTAACTTATTAGGAGCATCGACAATTTCAGCATTAACTGATGACAGTAAGAATGCAAGATTATGCAATCAAAGATATGATAGCGTTAGGAACAGAGTATTTAGATCTCATGCTTGGAACTGTTTACATAAAAGAGTTCAATTAGCTCAAAACAGTACAGCTCCAGTTATAGAATATTCTAATGCTTATGCTCTTCCGTCAGATTGTTTAAGAGTATTAAAAGTTCATAATGGAACTACAGACAGTATTGCTTCTGCTATTGATTACAAATTAGAAGGTAGAAATATTGTAACTGATGAAGGAACTATTTATTTAATCTATGTTGCTTTAGATGCAGATCCAAATAATTACGATAGTTATTTACAAGAAAGTATCTCTCATCAACTTGCTGCTGATCTTTGTTATGCAATTACAAATAATGCAACACTAGCAAATAATTATATGGCTAGAGCCGATGAAAGATTAAGAGAAGCAAGATTTATTGATGCAACCGAAAACAGTTTAGGAACTATTGAGAGTAACGAATTTACTGACGCAAGGTTATAATGGCTCGAACAACTTTAGCATTAACATCTTTTGTTTCAGGAGAGTTTGGTAATAAGCTTACTGGTCGAACAGATTTTGATAAATATCAATCTGCTGCAAAAACTATGGAGAACTTTTTAGTTCATCCTCAAGGAGCTGCTACAAGAAGAGTAGGTACTCAATTTATTGCTTCAGTTAAAACTGCTTCTGCTAAAACTAGATTAATTCCTTTTGAGTTCTCAACTACTCAAACTTATATTTTAGAATTTGGAAATAATTATATTAGATTTTTTAAAGATAAAGGTCAGATCTTATCTGGTGGATCTGCTTATGAAATATCAACTCCGTATTTAACTGCAGAGTTATTCGATATTAAATTCGCTCAATCTGCTGACGTTATGTATATCTGTCATCCTAATCATGAGGTAATGAAGCTCAGTAGAACTGGTCATACTTCATGGACATTAGCTCAAGTTGATTTTACTGATGGACCATATCTTGCAACAAATTCAACAACGACAACACTAACACCAGCTCAATCTGCAACTGGATCTGGAGTAAATATAACAGCTTCTGCAGTAACTGGAATAAATGGTGGATCTGGATTTTTAGCTACCGATGTTGGAAGAATAATAAGTTTCAATTCTGGTAAAGCAAAAATTACTTCAAGGACCAGTACAACAGTTGTCGTTTGTACAATTACAACTGCTTTTGCTAATACCAATGCTACAGCTGCTTTTAGTTTGGGTGCATTTTCAGATACGACTGGTCATCCTAGTTGCATAAGTTTTTATGAACAAAGATTAGTTTTTGCTGGAACTATATCTGAACCACAAACAGTATTTTTTTCTAAAGCTGGAGATTATGAAAACATGACTTCAGGAACTAACGCTGATGATGCAATGGTTTATACTATCGCTGCTAATCAAGTTAATGTTATTAGATATTTAAAAGCGCAAAGAACTTTAGTTATAGGAACTACTGCTGCTGAATATACAGTATCAGCTGATGGAACAGATGCTTCTATAACACCGACTAACATTACTATTAAAAGACAAAGCTCTTATGGATCTGCAAATGTTGATGCAGTTACAGCTGGAAATGCAATATTGTTTTTACAAAAAGCAAAGAGAAAAATTAGAGAACTAGCCTATAACTTTGATAGTGATAGTTATGTTGCTCCTGATTTAACAATTTTAAATGATGCAGTAACCGATAGTGGTATTGTTCAAATGGAATGGCAACAAGAACCAGATAATATTTTATGGTGTGTTAGAGAAGATGGACAACTAGCAGCGCTTACATATCAAAGATCTGAAAACGTAGTTAGTTGGCATAGACATATTTTAGGCGGAGCTTTTGGATCAGGTAATTCTGTTGTTGAAAGTATAGCTAGTATTTCTGGAGATCTAAACGAAGATGAACTTTGGTGTATTGTTAAAAGAACAGTTAATGGTGCAACTGTAAGATATGTAGAATGCTTTTCTGATTTTGATTTTGATGAAACCGCTTCTACAGATTTTAAATTTTTAGATAGTCATTTAAGTTATTCTGGATCTTCAACAACTACACTAAGTGGGTTAAGTCATCTACAAGGTCAAACAGTATCTATCCTGGCTGATGGATCTGTTCATTCAAATAAAGTTGTTAATGGATCTGGACAAATTACTTTAGATAGATCTGTTACTAAAGCGTGTGTAGGTTTAGCTTATGATAGTGTTTTACAAACTATGAGAATTGAAGGTGGATCTTTAGAAGGTACATCTCAAGGTAAAATAAAAAGAATTTCAAAAGTAGTTTTAAGATTATTTGAAACTGTTGGTGTTAAAGTTGGTCCAAGTTTATCTAACTTAGAAACAATACCTTTTAGAACTACATCTAGTAATTTATCTGCACCAGTAGATACTCTTATAGAAGGCGATAAAGAAATAGAATTTGACGATGATTATAATAGTGACGGACATATATTTATTAAACAAGATCAACCGCTTCCAGCTAGTATTCTTGCAATATATCCAACGCTAGTAACAAACGATGGCTAAATTTACTGTTGTTCCTTATGAAATGGAACATGGAGATCATATTATTGAATTTGGGATGAATGATAAGCTCATGGAAATTGATGCTAGTTATACGAATAATAGACTAGATATGGCAATTCCAGGTTTGGCATTTACTTTATTTTTAGATGAAACTCCGATTGTATCAGGTGGCATAGTTCCAATGTGGGAAGGTGTTGCTGAAGGCTGGGTGTTATCATCCAAACATATATTTAATTACAAAATTAAAGCTGCATCGATAATTAAAAAGAGATTGGATTATCTTTGCATCAACAACAAAATTATAAGATTACAAACTGCAGTCAAAGAAGAGTTCCTAACTGGTGTTAGGTTTGCTCAATGGCTAGGTTTAGAAAAAGAAGGTCTAATGAAATTTTATGGATTAGATCAAACTAATTATTGGAGAATGGCAAAATATTATGAGCGCACTTGGTAACATCGCAGCAGCACAAACTGCAAAAAGACTTGGATCATACAATGCTAAAGTCACTAAAATGGAAAGTGATTTTATTAAAGCAAAAGCAGAAGTTAATAAAAAATTTTATAATAAAGTTACTAAGCCATTACTTTTAAAAAATCAGGAAAAAGCAAAAGATAATTTATTTGTAAGTATATTAAGAAGTGGTGCAGAGTTTAGAGCTGGTACAACTCCTTATGACGTAATGTTAGAGAATAATGTTAATCAAGCATTCAATGTTGTGATCGCTGATTATAATTCTGAGATGGATGCCAACGATCAATTAAATCAATCTTTGATGTTAGATGCAAAAGCAGCTGGTCAAGAGTACGCTGGTCGTATGACTGCAAGAGCGCAAAAGTTTGCAGCTGTTGGATCTTTGTTAAGTGATGCTAATAAATTAGGATATGAATTTTAATGGCTATTTTAAAAATTGAACAAGTACAAGGTAAAGTAAATACTGGTAATGTACCAAGAGCATCAGCGTTAGCATTACCTTTATCTATTGCTAATCAAGAAGCTGCTGGATTTAAAGCATTCTCAGATGGTGTAGTTACACTTTATGCTGCACAAAAAAAAGAAGAGGACCTTAACGAAGCTCAAAGTATTACAGAAAGTTTATCAATAGATTTAATTAAAAGTTACAATAAACATAAGAAAGGAAGTAATTTAGAACTTGCTTTAGATGGCTTTCAAGAAGATGTTAAATATGAAAATTTTAAAGATCTTGGATCTAATAAAAGAGTTAAGAAAGAAGTTAGAAATTATGTAAATAAATTTAGAAGCAAGTATGCTTTAGATTTATTAGGTAAAGTTACAGAAAATCATCAAGACATAACTAAAGCTAGAAAAACTCAAACTTTAAACAAGATGGTTAAAGATCAAGTAGCTGGTGGTAAAGACGGTATTATAGCTCAAAGAGATTATCAAAGCTTTTGGACAGATCCTTTAAATCTTGAGTATTACGGAGCTGAAGGTTTAGAAAAATTAAAACAAGAAAAAGACCTAGAGATATTAGAGTTAGCTTACATTCAAGGTGGTAATACTGGACAAGTAAACTTATTTAATAACGAGCAAAGAAGTGAAATTTTATCTAGTTTACCTCTTAAAAGTCAAAAAGCTGTTATTGAAAAAATTAGAAATGGAGCTGTATCAAGAGCAATAAAATCTCAAGAAGATATAATCTTTAAAGAAAAGAAAGATAAACAGTTCAAAATAGAAACATTTACTACTGCATTACTTGCAATTAATGATGCTAGATTAAACAGTACAGATGAGAATATAGCTAGAAATCCATCACTTGATGATCTTTATGATTTGAAACAAAGTGGCGCTATCAACTCTTCTCAATACAATCAGCTATTAAGATTTAAAGCTAATGACAAAACATTAGATAATCCTGAAATTTTACAGATCGTAAATGCTTCATTTGCTTTAGCAGATAGTGTTGAAAAAATTGATAGCCTTCAAGAAGATGTAAATCTTAATCCAGATATTATGGATGGTCTAACAGCTAAAAGTATTATTACGTTTAATAAGATGGCTGATAAATATAAAAAAGATACTACGTTTGGAACTGAAGATCAAAAATTTAGAGATTTATTAGATATAGGTACTAAAAGAATTTCTAAAGGTAAAAGTGGTATATTTAATTCTTCAGGTAAACCAGCAAACAATGATATTTTAATAAGAGCAGAAGCTAGACTTAATGAATATAACGATTTAACTTTAAATAAAAATTATACACCTGAACAAGCTTACGCTGAAGTTATTAAGAAATTAAAAAAAGATGAGTTACCTGAGCTGCATGATTTAGAGCAACCTAGATCTGTTTCAATAAAAAATTTTAAAGAAGAACTAAATGCTCATCCAAAAGATACATTTATTGAAATGAGAAAAGAAGTTGCTTTAGCATATAAAGAAAGTGGAGATCTTGAAACTTATAAAGATGATCTTCGTAAACTAGATATAATTGAAGATACATACGATACTAGGTTAGTAATTTATGATGGCAATCAAGACAATGCTTTAGGTAGACAATTTAAAATTAAAGAGAAAAAATAATGGAATTTAATACTTACGATTTATACCTTAATCAAGTTAAAGAAGATGATGTATTCAATAGTAATGAATATAAATACTTAAAAGAAAATAATATTGATACTGCTGAAATAGAAGGCATAGATAAAGATCCTGATGCTGGAGAAATAAAATTTGATAAAGACCAAAAGATTTCTGATGAAGATAATAAATTATTATTAAAAGATGTAACTGACTTTATATTAGATATACCTTATGATACTTTTATAAGTATTCTTAGAGGTGGTACTAATGGGTTTCAATTTGTAAATAATTTTGCTGGAGCTGTTGGTTTAACTGGAGAAGAAACTACTGACGAATTTAATTTAAAGTTTGATAAGATCAAATCCGATTTAGACAATGCTCAAGAAGATAGTCCATTTGTAACTAAGATGATTGCAATGGCTGGGCAAGATGCAATGTACACTTATCCAATTTATAAAAAGCTTCAAAAGGCTGGATTACCTAAAATGTGGAGATTACCTTTATCTTTTGCTTTAGGTGGTGCTTTAGCATTTGATAAAAAAGAAAGCTTGTTTGTTGATAGTAATTCAATGCGTAATCTAAAAGCTTATATTGGTATTGCTCAAGATACTCCAATAGAAGAGATGTACGATAAAACAGTCCAGGCTATAGAGTTTGGTGCTTTTGGTAAAATTTTTGATGATGTTATTGGAATGGCTAAAGGCATTAAGACAATGAATAAAGACAGAATTAAACAAGCTGATATTGCTGTTGGTGCATCTGCTGCAACTGCTGGTGTTGTAGAACAATTCGTAGATGATGATCCAAATCAAGCAACAAATGAAATGATGCCTAATACAGAGGCTATCGAGGAAAAAAAAAATCCAAATTTTAACGATGACGAAATAATACCAGGTACTGTTAATGAATATGGTTTCGAAAAAACATCTAGCTTAGTTCCAGTATTTAAATCAGTATTAAAAGAAACTGCAAAGAAATTACCAAACAAAGGATCTGGAGAACAAATATTTAATACTTTAAAAAATACTCCAGGATTAAAACAACAAGAATTAAAATGGTCAGGTCTTGATGATTTTCTTAAAGAAAAGAAAACCGTTACTAAAGAAGAAGTAAAAGAATATTTAGAAAATAACACTTTAGATGTTTCTGAAATACAGAAATCTAATAGAACACCTCCAGCAGATGTTGATTTTGAAAATCAGTTACAAAGTGAACTTGATAAAATTGATAGCGATATAAATGAAAAATTAAGATTAAATAGAAGAGCAAATGTCAGTAATGATTTAGATGAAGTTCTTTTAGAAACGTCTGGTCCATCATTTAATCCAGATGCTGATCCTCGTAGAGCTATGACAATAGAACAATTTGGAAATTATATACTTGATAATCAAAATAGTTCTTATGATGAAATGGTAAAAAAATTTTCTAAAGAAGATGGAAATTTATATTTATACGATTTAAGAAGTAGTGATGGTAATAACAATTTATCAAGACTTTCATCTGAAGAAGCAAAAATTGCAATTTTAAAAAATGATGACTTAAAACTTTCTTTGGAACATAAAATTGATCCAGTTGAAATGGAAAAATATTTTATAGCTAAAGACTTACGAAAATTTAGCCGAATGGAAGAAGCAAGAAAAACTAAGTTTGATGATTCAAAATATACTGAGCCAGGTGGGGAAGATTATAGAGAAATTATATTTAAGCTTAAAGGCGATAGATATTATCCTATTGAAAAAGAATTGGAAAATTCAATAAGTAGTGGAACAGAGCCTTTAAAAAGTTTTAAAAAGAAAAGTGAATTTCCTTACAGATCTCCAAATGTTCACTTTGGAACTAAGAACGAGTTTGCTCATGTAAGATTTAAAACTAGAGATTTAAATGGTCAAAAGGTTTTAACAGTAGAAGAAATGCAGTCTGACATAGTTCAAGATATGAAAAGAAACTTTGGAGAAAGAGTTACAGACTTTCCATTTAAAAATAACTGGTATGAGCTAGTAACTAAAAGATTAATTAGATATGCAGCAGATAATGATTTTGATGCTGTTGCTATACCTAAAGGAGAAATAATAGGAAAAAGATATAATCAATCTGTTGGTAAAGCTAAAGAAGTAAATGTAATACCAAATATTGATACAGAATTTAATAAAAAATCATTTACAGTTAAATATTTTAGTGGAGGAAACAGAGAAATAAAAACTAAATTGTATTATGAAAATGAAATTTACAATTTGGAAAAAGATATTGGATCAGAGAATTTTAAGGATTTAAAAGATAATATTGATAATTTTTTACAAAATGACGATTTAACTCCACAAGATATAAGAAATGAGTTTTTCTTTTCTAAGTTTGATAAACCATTGATAATTGGAGAGGCTCAAGGAAAAGTATCTTTATATGACAAAGCTATTCCAGGCTTCATGAAAAAGTATGGCAAGAAATGGAATGCTAAAGTTTATGATGACAAGATTTTACCATTCTCAGATGAAGTAACTATTGGTACTTTTAATGAACCATTACCAGTTACAATTATTCAGCTTACTGATGAGATGAAACAGTCAGTACAAAAAGACGGACAAGCTCTATTTAATATTTTCGGAATAGGATCAGGAGCTGCTATAGGATCAAATGCTATCCTAGATAGTGATAGGAACAATACTATTTCAAATATAACAGAAAATTAGTAAATATTAATTATCCTCAAATATTTCTAAAAATTTTCACAAAAATTCAAAAGGTAACAATTAATGGCAAATCTAAAAACTATAACTAAGGAATTTACAAAAGAGTTATTACCTGATGCACAAAAGATCATTGATGAAAAGATTAAAGGACCAAAATTAAAGAATAAGAAAAAGCCTCTAACTGAAGGCGATAGTATTAGAAATCAAGAGCTTAGTGTTGAAAAGAGTTTAAAAGAAAAAAATTTAAAAGAGCCTAGACCAGTTACTGTAGATAAAGCTGAAAAGATGCTCTTTACAAAAGAGAACAAAATAAAACCTAGCAAACTAATAGATTTTAATATTTCAAAGTTTGAAACTAGAGATGATATTTTAAAGTTTATAGATGAAGTTTCAGTTCAAATGAAAACTTCTATTGATAAACAAAAAAGAGGTGTTCAAACTAACGAAGCTACAAAAGAGATGGCTCAGTTACTTCAGGTTAATTCTAAGGACCTGAAAGAAAGTTTATTAAAGATAAAGCCTGGACAAACTTTAAATGCCGAAACTATTTTAGCAGCTAGAGAATTATTATTAGCAGCTATGAATAAGATGGATGAGTTGGCTATTGCAGCTAAGGCTGGTGGTACAGAGGATCTATTTGCTTTTAGACAGCACATGGCTTTGACATCTGAATTACAAAAAATTATTAAAGGTGTTCAAACTGAAACTGGTAGAGCATTACAACAATTTAAAATACCAGTTAGAGATAAAGCTTTTACTGCTAGAAATCTTGATGATCTAAATAGAGATCAATTAATAATGGATCTAGGAGGAGAAGAGGCTATTAGAAATTTAGCTAAAACTTATCTTAAAGCAAACACCTCTAAAGCAAGAGCAACACTTACAGAAAAAACTGGTTTAATAACTAGAACTCAAGATGCTTTAGCTGAAATATTTATTAATGCTATTTTGTCTAATCCGATGACGCACGTTAGAAATACTGCTGGTAACTGGATTACTCAAGGCATTCTAATGCAAGAGAGAAAAATTGCTGGAAAGTTTTTTAGTGATGCTAGTCAAACTGGTGGAGTTGCTGAGTTTGAAGCTATTGCTAAAGCTTATGGTAAAACTCAAGCTGCATCTGAAATGTGGGCTGCTATTGGTAGAGAATTAGCTGATGGCAAGATGCCTACAATTAAAAATCAAATGAGTGGTTCTAAAATAGAAGTAAGACCTAACAAGGCTTCTGCTGAACATTTTGGAATGAAAGAAGGTGGTCTTGCAACTGGTGTAGATGTTTTAGGAAACATATTAACTTTAGGTAGAATACCTACAAAGATGTTATCCGTTTCAGATAACTACTTTAAGAATTTAGAATATAGATCAGAAATTTATGCTCTAGCTTATAGAGAAACAATCGAGTTAGTTCAAAGTGGTGTTGTATCAAAAGCTAATGCTGCAGAGTATTTAGCTAACAGAGTTGTTAATCCTCCTGAAGCTCACGTTAAAAGAGCTATGGAAATTACTTTAGAAAGTACGTTTCAAACTAAGCTTGGTACTAGAGGCGATATTTTAGATATGGGAGCTGGTTTACAGAAAATGAAATCAAGAGCTGGTTGGTTTACATTTATCTCTAATTATTATTTACCTTTTATTCAAACACCAGCAAACGTAGTCGGAATGACTATGGAGAGAACACCAGGATTAAATATGGTCCTAACAAGCTATAGAAATGATTTATCAGGAGCTAATGGTTTAGCTGCTCAACAACTTGCTAAATCTAAAATGGCTACTGGAAGTTTATTCTATTTGACTGTCATGGGTATGACTTTTGGAAAACCTTTTGGTGTAAGTACAACTGGTACTTCTCCAGAAATCGGAGTTAATTTTAAAAATAAATATAATAAATCCGATATGAAAAAGTTACTTGGTATTCAATCAGGTACAATAAACATTCCATACGGAGATGAAACATTACAAATAAATTTAACTGGTAATGATCCTATTGCTATGGCTTTCAGACAAGCATCTGATTTAGCATCAATAATGCAATATGGTTTTAAAGATAACGATCAAGCTAAGGATTTTTTAAATATGCTTACTGCGTTTACTTTATCTGTTGGAGAAAATATTGGATCATCTACATTTATGGCTGGTATTGGTAAAGCAGTTAATGATTATCAAAACTATAAACAATTAGGTTTTACTAAAGGTTTGGAAAAACAAACTAAATCAATGGTAAGTGCTTTTGTTCCAACTGGTGTTAGACAAGCAATGAAACTTGTTAATGAAGATAATAATAAGATTGCAATTACTATTGATGAGTACATTACAAAAAATTTATATGATGCTTCACTACCAAAAGATTATGATTTACTTGGAGATGAAATAGAAAGATTTGGATTAATATCTTTTAGAAAAGAAGATCCAATAAGAAATGAAATTTTAAATTCAGGTGTTGAATTAAATAAGGTTGATAGAAGATTTAGTTATCAAGAAGATGGTTTATCAACTAGCATTGAATACACTTCAGAAGAACTTTCTTTTATGAAGCAAAGATCTGGAAAATATTTTAAAGAAATATTAGGTCAGGTATTTACTAAAGATGAATATAACGATCCAACTTTAGATCAGTATGTTAAACACGAATATATAAAGAAAGCTCATGCTGCAGCTAAATCAGCAGCTAAAGCAGACTTACTATTTAACTCAGATGATAGTTCAGAAGATTATATTGAATATCCAGAATACATCGTTGATGACGAACAAATGGAAATTACAGTAGATGCTTTAGGTGCTTACGATAAATCATTAGATTTAAGAGGCAGAATACAAAGTGAGATTAGATCAAATCTTTTAAACGAAATTAGAACTAAACAACAAGGACAACCGCTTTCTCAAGCAGAAGATCAATACTTTCAAACAATAGAGGAATAATAAACAATGACTATATCAACTACGATAATTAAGAACAGTTTTTCTGGTAACGGTTCTACTACAGCTTTTAACTATGGTTTTAAAATCACAGCAGAAAGTGAAATGCAAGTTATCATCAGATCTTCTACTGGATCTGAAACTGTAAAAACTTTATCTTCACACTACACAATAAGTGGAGTAGGTGCTGCTAATGGTGGAGCTGTAACTTTCACTTCTGGTAATATTCCAGCATCTGGCGAAACAGTTATTTTAAGAAGAGTTACTGCACAAACTCAAGCAATGGATCTTATAGATAATGATCCAATGAGTGCTGACACTATTGAAACAGCTCATGATAAGAGTATTGCTTTAATCCAGGAGCTTCAAGAACAACTTAATAGATCTCTTAAAGTTTCAAGAACAGCTACTTTAACTACACCAGAAATAACAGATGATGCTGCTGCAAGAGCTGGAAAACTTTTAGGCTTTTCTGCAGATGGAAATTCTTTAGATGCAACAATCGATGGATCTGGAGTTGCTGTTTCAGCGACTGCCGCTGCAAATTCTGCGACAGCTGCCGCTAGTTCAGCAAGTGCTGCTTCTTCAAGTGCTACTTCTGCCGAAAATGCAAAGAATGCTGCTGAAGCTGCTCTTGATACTTTTGATGATGATTTTTTAGGATCTAAATCTTCTAATCCTTCAGTTGATAATGATGGAAATTCATTAGCAGATGGTGCTTTATATTTTGATACGACAAACAATGTCATGAAAGTTTATGATCTTGGTAATACTCAATGGAAACAATTAACACCAACAAGTTCACAGCAAACTAATATTGATGCTGCAGTTTCAAACGCAACAAATATTAATCATGTTGGTGGATCAATAGGAAATGTAAATACAGTTGCTGGACAAATTACTCCAACAAATAATATTGCGACACTTGCTGGAATTTCTGGTCTTAATACTTTAGCTGGATCTGCTGCATCTGTAATTGCTGCTGGTAATAATCTTTCAGATATTAATGCTTTTGCAAATATTTATCTTGGACCAAGTTCTTCAGCTCCTTCTGCTGATCCAGATGGATCTGCATTAGATGTTGGAGATTTATATTTTGATACGACTTCAGATACTTTAAAAGTTTATAAATCTGGTGGCTGGGCTGCTGCTGGATCGACTGTTAATGGAACTTCAAAAAGATACATTTACAATATTACTGGAACTCCAACTACTTTAACTGGAGCATCTGGAACTGGCTATGCCGAAGCAACAAGTCAAATTTTAAGTTATGATTCTGGCTTTGTTGACATATTTCATAATGGTGTGAAGATGATTTTAGGAACAGATGTAACTGCAACATCTGGAAATTCTCTTGTCTTTGCTTCAGCTTTAGCAAATGGCGATGTAGTAGATGTAGTTGCTTATGGAACTTTTGAATTAGCAAATGTTCAACTTAATGATTTAACAGATGTATCAACTGGTGGTGTTAGTGATGGACAAGTATTAGTTTATAATTCTGGAAACTCAAGATTTCAACCAGGCTCTGCAAGTTCGGCAGAAGTTTATGGATTTAAAAAAACTTTTGTTGGCTCAACTTTAGTTAAAACCGTAACAGTAGTTTCAGTTGGTGGTTCAAATAAATATTTTATTGATGGTGTTCAACAAGATACTTTAGAATTATACGAAGGTAATACTTATATTTTTAATTATCCTTCTGCACATCCTTTTAAATTTTCAACGACTTCAAATGGTACTCATGCTAGTGGATCAGAATATACGACTGGTGTAACTCACAATAGCTCAACGCAAGTAACGATTGTTGTAGCGACTGGCGCTCCTACTCTTTACTACTACTGTTCAAGTCATTCTAATATGGGAGGAACTGCAAATACACCAACTCCAGGCTTTAACAATTTACAAGTTACCACAACTAATAAAGGAACAGACAATATCGACAGTTCAACTTATGCCGCTTTCGATGATGTCTTATTTAGTGCTTCTGGTTTTACCTTTAGCATTAGCAATGGCATATTAATAGCAACCATATAAGGAGGAAATTCAATATGGCTCAAGTAAATATCGGTGCTATCAAATTTAACTGGAAAGGTCCGTACAACAACGGAACTGCTTATATTGCAGATGATGTTGTTAGTTCAGGTGGATCGAGTTATGTTTGTATTTTAGCATCACAAGGCAACGCAGTATCAAACGGAACTTATTGGCAGATCATGTCCTCTGCTGGTACAGACGCAGACTTACTAAACATTGGAAGTACAGCTCAAGGCGATCTCTATTATAATAGCGGTGGTGCTATTGCTAGGTTAGCTAAAGGAACAGCAGCTCAAGAGTTAAGAATGAACTCTGGTGCAACTGCTCCTGAATGGTTTACAGCATCTGGTGGTGGAGTACCAGTTCAAGAAACAGTAATAAGTGGTGTAGGTGTATTTAGTTCAAGTACACATTCTAGTTTTGTGGATATAACTAATTTTAATGTTTCAATAACACCAACTTCAACTTCATCAAAAATATTTTTAATAGTTAAGGTTGAAGGTTCAATGTCAACACACCATCACTTTTGGTCAGTAAAAGTTTTAAGAAAAATTGGTAGTGGTGCATATTCAGCACCTACAAACTTTGCCTCTGCTGAAGATGGTGGTGCTTCTACTAGGTCTGTAAGATCAGATTACGATAGTAACTCTGGTAGTGATGTTTATACGCATTTTACAGATGCTCCGAATACTACTGATGCTGTTACTTACAAAGTACAATTTAAAGCAGACAGTAATTCTGGAACTTTTTATTTAAACAGAAATGCTAGTAATAGTAATAATAGTGGACAATGGCAAAGAGGTGCTTTTTCTAAAATAACAGTAATGGAGTTAAAACAATAATGACACATTTTATAATAGACGCAATAACAGCAATTAATCCAAATGCTCAAGTTGATGTAGTTGGCAATTCTTATGATGGAATTAATTGGAAAGATACACCAGTTATTTCTGAAGCAGACATTAATGCTAAATTAGCAGAAATACCAAGTCAAGAAGAACTAGCGACAGCTAAAGAAAACTTAAAAGCTAGTGCTAAAGCAAAGTTAATAGCTGGAGAGCCAATGACTGAAGAAGAAGCTAATCTTACACTTCACTTATAATTAAACTAAAATTAAAGCGGCATCATTAATTTGGTGCTGCTTTGCTAATCAAAAATTTATAGGAAATAAAAAATGACAAAAGCAAGAGATTTATCAAACATTATATCTGGCGGATTTACAGATGCTGACATACCAAATTTAGCAGCAAGCAAAATAACTTCTGGAACATTTGCCGATGCTAGGATAGCTGCGTCTAATGTTTCACAACATGCAACATCATTTGACGATAATAAAATTGTTAATGATATTTCTACACTTGCTTTAAGACAAGCATCTAACGAAAACAAAGCTGCTTACAATACTAACTCAATGTATGTTGATGTGTTTCAAGATGATACTGGGATTGCGTCAAACACTAATGCTCCAAGAAATTCTAGTGAATATGTTTCAACAGTTGTACCTACTGGATGGTCAGTTGATACTAATACTGCTTTAAACACTAGCCTAGTTGCTCATTATGAATGGAATAATAGTGATGATGATTTAAAAGACACAAACGAATTGACAGCAGAAGGTACACCTACTTATTCAACAAGTGTAAAAAAATTAGGAACACACTCGGTTTATTTTGATAACAATGCTGATGCTTTTGCTTTTACAAGTGGTTCTCCATCTTGGGGTTCAATAACAAATCTTTCAATGGCAACTTGGGTGTATTGGCAAGGTGCGTCTGGTGGTTTTGAAATGATATTTGATGGATATGGAGATGCTAGTAATCAAAGTGTTATTTTTGCAATTCAAGATAGTAATGACACACCACAAATTTATTCAAAAGATGGTAATTGGCATTCAAGTACATCAACTGTTGCTAAAAATAGTTGGGTACATTTAGGTTATTCAGTTTCACACTCATATAAAAAATTTTATATAAATGGTGCTTTAACAAATACAGTTTCTGGTACTTATCAAATCGGTTCTGCTGCATCACACAATAGAATAGGTGCAAGAAATAATGACACGCATGGTTTTGATGGATATTTAGATCAAACTTTATTTTGGACTAAAGATATATCAGCACAAGAAATGACAGATTTATATAATGGTGGCTCTGGTAATGAGTATATAGTTGGTTATACAAGTGCTACTGGAAACTTTATATCCAATGCAATTACAGCTCCATCTTCAACATCCAAGATGGGAGCAATCATAACCTATCAAGAAGCTGGATCTGGAACTAACACTTTAAATACAGATATTGTTTTACAATTATCAGCAGATGGAACTAATTTTACTACAGCTACAATGACAGCTATGCCAGATTTTGCATCTGGAATTAAGATGGCTAAAGTTAATGACTTAACTATTCCAAATGCTGGTACTCAATTAAAATATAAAATATCTTTTGCTAATCAAGGATCAGTTAAACAAGCTAGAATTAGAGGTGTATCTTTACAATATTAATATGCCTAAAAAGAAATCCGTTACATCACTTGCTCAACAAAGTGTAGGCATAAGATTATCTTCACATGAAAAGTTATGCGCTGAACGGATGAATAATTTAATATCATCAATAGAAAGATTAGAAAAAAAAGTAGATACACTTTCGGATAGTGTTTCAAAAGGCAAAGGCATTGTAGCTGTACTGGTATTTTTAGGATCTATAGTTGCAGCCGCAATAGGATTTTTTAATTATAAGTGAAATTTTACAACAAAGGTATTGCAGCTCATTTAGAAGCAATACTCAAACTGTTGGATGATGACCATTTAGTTTTCGAAAACTTACAAGGTCAAGGACCAATAGATATTATTACCGT
>Ga0181406_1000166_pt1 | contig 24830 bp, 24 predicted proteins | sample 29SPOviralmetaG_FD_130135 | JGI IMG/M metagenome (GOLD analysis project Ga0181406, IMG submission 130135) | Marine viral communities from the oligotrophic San Pedro Time Series (SPOT) site, San Pedro Channel, CA, USA - 29 SPOT_SRF_2011-12-20 | ecosystem: Environmental > Aquatic > Marine > Strait... | reverse complement strand
GAGCAAACGAGGCACTAAAGGCCGCTAACGCAAAATTAGAAGGAGGTGGAAGCTTCTGGGGAAAGAAAGGACACTTTTTGGGTAAACACAGTGGTGCCCGCAAAGTCGCACATGCATTGCAACCGGTTGCTTCGATAGGTATGGACGTAGCCACAATGCTTGACCCAGAATTGGCCCCTGCCCGCGCTCTGGTCGGTGCAACGACTGGCGTTGGTCTTTACGCTAACTCCATGGGAAGAGGTCTTACTATGAGCTCTATGGGCGGCTCCATCGGTGCTCGCAAAGGCGTCCTCAGCGTTGGTAACGGAGGGTCTTTCCTCCACTTGCAAAATCCCGCTCTTTCGTCTAACCCTTACTCTGCTAACTTTTTCTTCAACACCCACTTCCCGCCTTCGATGCAAGAGGAAGGCATCTTCGGACCGTACAGTGGAAGATAAGTCTTTAGGGCAAAAATTAAGTTAACATTATCTCTTTAAAAACTATAATGTTATCCAACTTCGACGTAGAAAACCTCGCAAAACGCATGGACGTTCCCTTGGCCTTCGTAGGGTTCAAAGACGACCTTCCCAAAACCATCAAACCCAACAAGTACTACATGATTAACCTTGAAGACGAATACGGCACCGACGGTGAACGCAACGGTGGCAGCCACTGGACCGGTTTCATCGTGCGCAAAAACGGCAACGGTAGAGTCCAACCGGTCTACTTCGACTCTTACGGATCAGCACCTCCCAAAATTGTCTCCAAACTTATCGAAAAGAACTTTCACAGAAAGGTAGACTACACCACCAAAGACATTCAGTCCCTTGTCAACGACATGTGCGGCTGGTATCAACTCGCGTGGGCCCATTTCTGCTTTGGACAATTTGGCACTCACGACCTCTACCAAGACACTGACAACTTTCTCTCCTTTTTTGAAGACTTGAAAGAAAGTAACGATTTTAAGAAAAACGAATTCATTTTAAAACACTTTTTTAGAGCAAAAGATCCTGAACTACAAAAAGAAATTCCTTACTTCCCTGATGACACAAGAGTTGACAACGGAAATACACCTAATTTTGATAAATACACCAAAGATCTAAAGGGTATGAAAATACCGGTACAAGCCGACTATAAATACAATGACGCTTGAATTATCAGAACCAGAATCGCCAAGGAGCGTCGTGGTTGAAGAGGAAATTGGCGACCAAGTTCCAGAAGGGGAAGTCCCAATCAGCCTCGCTGATAGTGATATTTCCTTTGTTGTAAATGCGCTTCAATGCGGCATAAGTGCGCTCCACGACGTCCACGCACTGTGGTCCTTGGGCCAAGAGGGGGTGCTTAGTAGCGGGCGGAATGAAGGCGCTGACTACGATTACATCACCTTCCATATACACCGCCTCCATACCAGTGTCCGGAAGATACTGTTTAAACTGCGAACATATCTCTATATGAAGCGTATGGTTCGCAACCCAGAACTTAGAGACAATTGACGTGTCGTGAATGTTCAGACCTAGGGGTACTACAAAATAGTCGTCTGGAACTGGGCAATATCGAGCTGCCACCACTTGAATAGGTTCGTTTACGATGTCACGCTCCATCAACGTCATGCGAGGTTCGTACCCCCCTTGTTCCGACGCAACAAGCAAATCGCCGAGAGAAAGACCTTGACTGTTCATAATTGAAAAAATTATGAAGAATCACTAAAAACAGGTGCTGGTTGCCGGCCAGAAAAAACGCGCGCGTTTCGTTAACCAGTTTTTTGAAAAAATTGAAATACCTGGTAAACACGCGCCAATCACATACCATGAACAACGGCAGAGACATTTGTTACAAATCTTTCAAAGAAGCAATGAACAAAAAAGGTGTCTCCCAAATAGTCGAATTGACAACCTTTCAGGAAATCGCTATGGTCAACGCGGCCTTGGCACAACTTAAAGAGCAGACGGAGAATCGCCAAAAAAACATTGTCAAAAACTTGGTCACCAACCAGAAAAGCATCAACATCTTTGTGGAAAAACTCGGCGAAGTCGTTCAAAACCTCAAAAAAATGCATGACGAAATTGAAGTCCTCAACGATAGGTCGAAACGCATGGAACAATTCATCGATGGCGTCTGTGAAGGAAAAGGAGACAAGATGATGAGTCACTTTCTCAACACCGGCGACTATCTGTGCGAAATAGGCAGACTTGACGAACGCATCTTTGATTTGAACATTCGCATTGACTGCGCACTGCGCCGCTGCGAAAGAAACAAAAACAACGTAGAAACTTTACAGACGTGGCTTAAGAGAAAACATTCTTAATAATTTTAAAGAGGTTGTATTTTTTAAATTATTGTTTTGCTTCTTCCTCCGTAAGGTCCTCTACTGTGACCATGATCGGCTCGCCTGGCTTCATTGCGTTTTTCAGTGCCATGACTAATTCGTCGTCGACATCTGTCTTGGTGGCTTTGGCGGCCTTCTCCAGGATCAAAAACAGAATCACCACAATGGCGTCTTCTATTTCGTCATCGATTGTCGATTTCTCTAAAGCCCATCGAACGATGTATTGGGCAATTGGTAGTAAAATGTGAGCTAGACTCATTTTATATATGTAGAGAAAGATAAATTTATAATTTGTTTACGGGAAAGCAATGTCGGTGTGAAGAGTTCCAACCGCCATTGAGTCGGCCGCTTCGCCTCTGTAGATAGCTGCAATGTGCTTGGCAATATTACCTTCTGATAGGCTTGCATTGCTGATAGTCCTAGCGACACTCATGTCGTATCTGTTGTGGGCATTGCTGTTGGCTCCTACGCTCCATTCGATTTGGTCTGCCTGAGAAGGTGTGTTATCCAAAAGTAGACCCTGTAGTTGAATAAAGCTGTTTCCGTTAGCCCTCACCGTCGCAGTCAACGTAGTACCTTGCTTTGTAATGGAATCAAGAATGACCTCGCCTTGCGGCACTGAAAAGCCACTAATCGATGGATTTGTTTCTTGTGTCGCTGGTTGAGCGTCAGTTGGGCTGACCTTATGTTGAACAACCATCTTTACTGTCGCCCGCCAGCGGTAACCGTTCTCAACCTGTTGTAAGTCTTTTGACAATGTACCCTGATCGCGGTCAGTAGATGAGACAGTGTGAGAGTACTGGACAACGTCGTTGACGTCAAGCCCTTCAAACAGCGCTTCGTATCGAACGAACGAAGAACCTATTAAGTCGTCCGTTGTGGCGTACGACACAGACACTGTCTGGTCTCCGGAAGTGGCAGAGAGGCCTGACAGAGCACTTGTTGGACGTAGCGCTAAATTGAAGTCCGTCTCATATGCTTTGAATGCTCCAAGGTGTGGCAAGGATCCGTCAGCTGCAACTGTCGTGTCTCTCGTGAGTGAAGCAGAACCTAAATCTGAGGTCACTGTCATTTGTGGAAGACTTCCTATTCCCATTGTACTTCCTATTCCAAACGATGGGTGGGCTAAAATATTTTGCACCAAAGCGGGATCAGAAATCATCGTAATTTTACCAGTCATATTTTCCAAGTGTACTGACGCATGTTCTCTGGACACGACACCGTATTCATCACCAGTATGATTTGCTTGCCACGCTAAATCAGCAAGAAGGTACTTTCCGTAATCATCAGGATATTGGGCGTGAATGGAATCATCGAAATATTGAGATATCATAAGGTTATAAGGATTAGCCGCACCGAACGCTACGACTGAGTCTGCGTCCGTAGTAAATTTGACTGTCGAAAATCCTAGAGGCCGGCCACTAAGGGTATTTCTGGAAATTTCCGGAAACTGGTTAATTACTTCAATAGTGGTAGTCGCGTCGCCAAGGTGACTGTAACCGCCAACATTGTCAATAAGCAATGAAGCAATTTTTGATTGCTCCCAAAGCTCAAATGCAATTGGAAGCGTTGACTGGTTACCCGCGCTAATAGCAATCTGATCAGATTCGTACACAGGCAAAGCAGGAATAAAGTCTGCAACGTCCAGTGTGTCGCTCTTGGCTCCTTCAAAGACGCCCATGTTACCGATCGATTCAATCTCACGACCAGTAGCAGACTCTACGAGAGTATGCATATGTGTACTAGAGCTTGGGAAATCAGTGACCGTCTTCACATTTGCGATGCTGATAAGATCAACTGACGTTTCCATGATTCCTTTCACGCTGCTGCTGTGGAATTTTGTAATCTCGAAAGTTGGCTCCGCAAGAGCAGCTCCGTCTGCCGCAGGGGCAACCATTGAAACAGATGACACATCAGAGTAAGCAGTCGATCCGTGTATGTTCTGTGCCTTCACAGAAATATCTAAGCGCGATCCCAATGAAATTCCAGCTACTGCGAGCAACTCTGTGCGGGTCAGAATAATATCTTCTGTCTGTCCAGATGCAATTGCCTTTTCGAACAGTTGTTCATTAGTACTTAGTGAAGTTGTAGTGTTGCCTTGCAAATCAGTAGATGAGCTTAATGTCAACCAACTTGCCTTAAAGACAAGTTTGTAATCATCAGATGTCCACAATTCTGGTTGTGCATCAGCCGGAGCTTGCACTGCAAATGCTGCTTCCTCTCCTTTGCCGATAGCGCCTCCGTCGGTCAGTTGCGCTAACACGATAGGCTCGTTAGGAACGTTGTTCATAGCTACTCGAATGGCAGTTGAGGGAAGACTTCTCATTGGAAGTTCTCCAGGTGTTAGAAGATCGCTCGTGACACTGACGTTAATATCGACATTGTCGTAAAGACCGTCGGTTGGAAACGATTGAGGTCTAACCAAGTCCAGTCGCCACTTTCCGTCTATAAACATTTCAGGAGCCAACAGAATTTGTACTTCCTCAATCAAAGGTCCAGCAACCAAGTAACATACGGCTTTCATACCTGCCTCATAGGCTTCAGCAGAAGTGTCAACACGACTTACATTAATTCTGCAGGTCGTTTCCGTCGCTGCGACAGCTTCTACTGTTGGCTGGGCTGGTGCTTTGTGTCCAATGAACTGAACCTGCTCTTGCGTTGCGTCGGCGTATTTAATTAATGCAGAGTAAGAACCTTCTGCCAATTGCGCTAAGCGATGCTCAGACACAGAATCCGAAAAGTACTTGGTCTGAACAAAATCAAGTGCGCCAAGTTGTTGGTAAAAAAGACTGGTCATTTGCTTTCCGGCGGGCGCGGAGATAATCACCGATCGCCCATGCTCAAAAAGAGTGTTGGAGTAAGTAAACGTCGCCATTATAAACTCTTGCGAGAAAAAAAAAATGATCAAAAGAATTCTATACTTACGACGTAATTTTGGCCTCCCTCTGGTGCGTAGCACATCACACTAGGGTGCAGAGAACCAGCCGGGCTGTTTACGACCATTCGTCCATTTGCGTCACTCCCTCCGGCTTTCAAAAAAGGCTCCTGGACAAATTTTGCCCTGCCATTAATTATGCTAAACGTATACGCGTAATCTCCAAATGTGCCTACGCCGAAACCGTTGCGATTTGGTTCTGCTAAAGAAAACGTAGTACCATTTTGCTCAGACACTAACGAAGTCGAAGTGAAACGTGTGGCGTCTGGTATTTCGCTAATTGTTTTTTCGACCACTACAGTCACAACCGAATTGCTGCTAAAGTTATTCTGATAAGTTCTTCTTCCCAGCATATGTCTTTATATAATGGGAAAATATATTACCGCGACACGTTAGGAAACGAGTTCATTCGGCGACCCGCATGCCCATGTGCAGTAGGGCCTCCAATGGCTTGGTTGGCGGTGATGTGACGATCTAAGCTTTGCGTGTGCGATGACGAAGATACGCCAAACGTCGTAGAAGCTCCTAAATTCGCGTGATGGGTTGTTTGGTCACGAACGATCAAAATGATCACAATGTTAGGATCCTGAATGTTAATAGGTCTTCCTTCCGCTGTCGTCAAATCGATGATCAAATTACTTACCTGACCGACTATCATTTTGTTATAAGCATACTCAGGGGGTTCCACCGAAATAAGTGCGCCAATATTCCCCTTGGCAGCTATGGGGTACAAAAACGTCTGCGGATTTGCGTATTTGTTCTGCACCAAGTTACAGTTGATAAACACCACGCTGTTGGGGTTTACATTAGGAGTCACTGTTGACAACAACGACACTGTGCCGTTGGGGAAGGAAGCACCCGCAGTGCCTACCGGAAAGTCGGAAGAAGGGTTTTGGGCATATGTCGCTCCAGCCGCTTTCATCGGTGCTCCTACCAATTCGTCAAATTTTGCCGGAAAGGAAATTCCCGGAACTTGCGCCGAGGCAAAGGCGTAACTGCCTACAGTGGCTCCTGAAAAGGCGTTGACGTTAAAACCAGCGGCTGGTTCAGTATACCCAGCAGGAAGACTTGTCGGTAAGGCAAACAAGTTCACCTGAATTGCGTACTGCGTTGGGTTGGTCTGAATTTGTAAAAAGTACACATACTTTCCTGTACTCGTTTCAATAAGGTAAATGTTGTTCGTGATGCAAAACTGTTCCAGGAACGCCTGGATATCTGTGATTTCGTATTGGCCGTTGGGAATGGTAACCGTATATGTGACTTCTCCAATCCCTGTAGGCAGCGGTGCACCTGCCGCGTCATTGCCCAATTTTGGCATCGTAAACGTAAACACATTGTTCTGCAATGGACTAGAATTTACGTTTTCCCATGAATAATATAAATATGCAGCACCTAAAGCTATTTCAGAACCTTCGGTGTTTACTGACCCAGGAAGGTTGTAAACAAGCCGACTGTTATTTGTATTAGGTACTACGTTTTGTCTCGTAAGAACTATAGTGTGCATTATAAACTTTCTTAAGATTTTATTTTAAAGGTCCTCGACGAGAGTTGTACGTCTTAACTTTGGTTTTGGGTGCCAAAGACGGTTGTGGTAAACCAATATTAGCACCCCCAAAATTCCAAGCAGGTTGGTTCATCAATTCAGGCATTCTCACGCCTCCTAAAGTAGCTGGGTTGTCCGGTATTCTTTCCGCGTCCACGTCCGGTATTGTGTGGAAACGACGCTTGTATAAGCCCGATTTGCCAAGGAAATTCATATATCTAATGCACAGATAAAGATTCTTCCGATGCAATGTCAAAATCTTCACTAGAAGTGTCGTCCAGTGGTGTCAATTCCTCTTCTGCTTCGATTTCACGATAGTCACGCAGGTAATAAGAATTGTTGTTGCGTTTATACACGTCCTCCACGTAATGCTCGCTTTCTCTGAAAAAACGTTTAATGCTGGCAGCACTGTTCTCCGGCTTGTTTTTAACATTTTGCGGCAAGTTGTACCACTGTGGACAAGACTGGATCGCCATCACTACCTGGTTAATGGAAAAGTCGTAATCCAAGCGGTAGTTAACGGTTTCCTTGCGCTTCTCGTAAAGTTGGACAAAAATACGGTGCGCCAAATACGATCCTTGTAAATACTCCTGAGATCGGACACGAACACTCTCCGGTACAAAGTCGTTCAATTTGTACTTATTGTCCCGCAATTTCCACAATTGACGCACAATCATGTTCATGAAAACCAGGCGGCGGTCCTTCCACCATTGACGTTCTTTCAACGTAGGGTCTAAAGGGAAAATAAACTTTTTCTCGTTCCATTTCGCCTTGTTACTGGTAAACGTAGACCGGTACAGTTGGTCAATAAAACGTTCAACCTCGGCATTGCCGCACTCTTCGCGAAGTGGAGGGCGCGCATTCGTCTCCAAGCTTACGGTGCAGTGCAAATGAACTTCGGTTTTGTCCTTGTACAGTTGGCGGGCTTTTATCGTTCCACCCCCTGTCATGTCTTTAATAACATTGTTACTTAGCGGCACGTCCTTGGGGGGTTCTCGCATTACCACCATTCGTTTTCGGTCCACGTTGGCCAACTCCGGATTGGCATTGCCACTGCTTTTGCGGCGAGGGTCTTCCGTCAGTACCGAGTAAGAGCAGTGGTAAAAGTAATCTCCCAAGAGCAATTCCAGTGCGCTGTTTAAAAGACCCTTGCCGTTGCGGCCACTGCCGTTTTGAATAATAAAGTTTTCCAAGCAGCCGGTGCAGCCAGAAGCCGCTATTGTGAGCCAGAGGTCGCGTTCCGCAGGGTCGGGGAAAATACGGTTAAGTACCCTGGTGTTGATTTCGTCTTCGACGCGTCTTTCTTTGTCGTCAAAGTTGGGAATCAATTCAAAGTCGTAGCCACAAGTCATGGTCACCTTGTCCTCCATTGCAGCGGGGCGGAAAACTTTGTTGCGAATATCGAGGACCCCATTGTTAAAACCCAAAAGTTCGGTATCTAAGTCCCACTCCGTGTTGTATTGCACCATGCGTTTCGTTGCTTCATTCAGAGCGCCAGTAATCCATGAATGAGTGCCAAGTTTGACTTGCAGCTTCTCCCAGGCTTCGTTCAGTTTTTTCTCTTTTTTCGCTTGGTCCTCCGTAAACATCGAAAGGAAATAAGCTTTGGCTTCCTTGCGAATGGCTGCGTAAATACAGACATCGTCAAACACCCATTTGGTACCGTTCCAGCAGCACCACTGTTTCTCAGGCATCATGTAAATGTAACGGTCCGTTAAGTTGGCACTCATCAGCACATTGACAGCCGTTTCATGGGTAAACGTCCGAAGTTTTTTTATAATGCCGTCGACCGCCTCAGGGGATAAAGCGGCGGTTACCACCTCCGAACAAGGCAACTCTTCGACGTTCAGGCCTTTGTCCATCGGTTTCACCACAAACGTAGCGGCGAACTGGAAAAGGCGGGCAACAATGTCTTCGATAAGTTTGACGACCGCATCGACCCCACCAGGGTACGCTTCCACATTGCGCTTGGCCAATTTAAGACCATCAAACTCGTAAACACAGCTCATGTAGCGGCTTTCTTTTTCCGTTTTCAGCAGTTCCGGGTATTGCTTGGCCAGAGTAGCAATTACAGCGCCCATTACCTTTGCTTCGTACTCTTGAAGGTACAGCGCCATGAAGCGGCCGTCCTTGTTGGCGTGCCCGTCGTCGTTGTTGTTGCGATAGACGTATTTCTCCAAAGCTTTATTGTGCTTGCGAAATACAGGCACCAGGAAACTAACGGCTTTCATGAAATCAGCAACAAAGGGCGGTGGAGTCAGCGGAAACACCTCACTGCCACGCTGACGTTGGTCCATGCGCATGCCTTCGTAAGTCCCAAAGAAAATGAGGCGAATGAAAAGCGTCTTGATTTCGTCCTTGGTGGTGCTAAGACCCTCGGCCAGTTCTTTCATGACGTTGTCTCGTTCAAAGACATAGGTAGAAAGAGCAGGCGGCACCGGTATGCCATTGGCGCGGCAAATGTTAAACAAAATGACTGGCTGTGCGTTGCTCATGTCGATGTCGTAGTACTTTTCCACGGCGAGGGTGTGGCGGACAGGTTTGCGCATGCTCGTAAAACCCAAAGCCTTGTCGACAAAAGGCCGACCCCATTTTTGTTTTTGTTTGGAATAATTGACAAGGACACCGCCCAATTCCGGGATATAGCGGCCGATATACGTCTGCAATTGGGTATGTTCGTTGTCGTAGAGGGTCGCAGCTGTCTTGGTAATCCAATGATCGCGTTCCCATTGCGATTTTAGCTCGGGAGAACTAAGGAGTTTTCGACCAGTGTCAAAGTCAAACTCTTCCAGGAAGGTAAAGTCGGTGATTGGATTTGGTTTTGCATCAATAGAAATAGGAAGGGCCATCGTTAAAGTACGGTGAGAAATGGAGAATGGATTGTGTTTTTCTATGGGAAACGGGGTATTTCAATTTTTTGTCCGCGTATTAACCAGCTGATACCCCGAAAAGGGCCCCGTTGAGAAGTTGAGAATTTGGGCCGTTTCAAAATTATTTCCTACAGAGTTTTCTATGTCTTTTTGTCTTAATGTCTTAGACAATTAGACATATAATTTAATGAAAGAAAAAAGTTATTAAGTACTAAAAAACTCAACTTCTCAATCTAAAGATATATCTATGAGCTTATTAATTTCTCCGGGCCTTGTATATGGCACTCGCACCCCAACTGTCAAGAGCGGCTTACCGCCGAGGCTACCTCCAGAGTCTTTCCAGACAAGCAGCAAACGAAGCGTACAATTTAGAAGCAAATCTCCGCTGGCTCCAAGACGGTGACGTCGAGGGTGAAGCAGAAAAAGCCGCTACGATCCAGGGCATGGCTCGTGGCGCCATTGACTCCAAAGTGATCGAACTGGTCAACTACATTGTCAGACAGCCAGACCGTGGCTATGTCCTCAGCCGGATACCTTTAGACCAAAAGAGATGGCTTTTAATAAATGAAGAGATTTTCCTCGCTGAGTTGACTAAAAACAGCAGAGCAATCCCCGTAAGCGGCATGGAATTTCTTAGTGTCTTGGCGGCGACGGTCAGGCCAGTAAAGCAAGACGACATTGCAAACGTTACCAACAGAGTTGTTTCACAAGAGGGGCAAACAAATCAAGGAGACAGTGTACAAGACAACGTATCACCCCCTCAAGGGCCAGGTCCAACAGGAACTCAGACACTCACAGAAGCTGTTACCGACCAACTAGCGACAACGGCAAGACAAACGGCTTCGCCTCCACTGTCTCACCAAGGCATCATTCAACAAAAAATTAACGGTCTAACAGGACACAACCCAGAAGAAAACGACAGAGTAGTCACAATGAACAACGATGCTCACGAACAAGGACACATTACTAGTGCAGAAAACTCTCGGAACGCCAACGCCATCTATGGAAAGGTGCAGCAAGCCGCACAACAAAGACAACAAGCCGGGTTAGCACCCAACGAGCATTATATTGTACAAAACACTCGAACGGGACGCTGGCACAATTTGACTAATGGAGATGAGTACGAAGAGGAAGACGACGATAACAGTAGCGTAGCAAGTTTTGAATCGGCCCGATCAGGTCCACAAACATACACCGCCCAAGACACAGGCTATGGGGGCATCAATAGTGGTTGGGCCTCTTGGCTGTTTGGAGGATCAGAAGGTGAGGGCTTTAACAGACGCCGCCGCAAGCGACCTACCAAAACCTACATCAGAGGCGCAGGAATGAACCCCGCACCTGGAGCACGAGAACCGTCGCACAACTGGCAGCAGTTTGGCCGTTACGTGTTGAGTCGCAACGATTTGGAAAACGGCAGCTCGGTCCACATTCGCTACCGCAACGGCCAACCGGTCAAAAACATCGGTCCGAAGAGAGTCGTAGGCGGCTCAGTCGGTGCAATAGTGCGTGATATTGCCGACGGCAAGGCTCCTCAGCAAAAACACATGAGTCAGATTACTGAGGACGAGAGAGAGTACCTGAGTGGCCTTATTAAAACCTGCAACATTGCCATACCGAAGGGCGTAAAGACGGAGAAGAAGACACCGAAACAGAAGGAACACAATGAATTTGAAATTTTGAAGGGCCAGGTGTTGGCTGGCAATGACAACCCAGAAATCATTAAAAAATTTAAAAACATGCTAAAGAAAATGGTACAATCTGGGCAACTGAATGCTGACGATGTGCGAGCAATCGTTGACGAACTTCCTTAGATTACGCTAAATGTTACTTTTCCTCATTTGAGCACGTTTTTGACGCACATCTTATGAAAGATCGTTCCGCGTTTTTTCGGGTTACACGAGGCAAAACCATCTAACGATTTTTGACATCAGAAAAAGTGACGGATTTGACTTCCCCCCCATCTATTTTGCACTGTGTGGTAACGACGTCGTCCATGCTTTTCTTGTAAAATTCAGCAAAGTGAATGGGGGCTCGAAAAACAGCTTTGTATTCGTATAAACCCCAACTGCTGTCTGCTTCGGTACAATTTTTGATGCTTTTCCAGAGAGTGTTGTACTCTTCCTCTTCTTGGTCGCTTGTAGTCTCTTCTTCCCGATCTTCAATGCGTGCGCGCGAGAGAGGTCCAGGGGAGTTGTTGCTGCGCTTCAATTCTGGTTTTGTTAATACTTCGACAGCTCCTTGTAGTGCGGCGCACTTCATGATCATGCTGTAAGGGTCAGTCTTGTCCATTCTGTCCCAGAGGTTGGTGGGTGGAGCGTGAGCGGGAGGAATAGGAATATCTTTGTTCATAATAAAATTGTGAGGCATCATGGAAAACAGCTGGCAATAACATCAGCTCTTTTCGACACGCGCGCGTTTTCCCGTAAAGTCAAAAAACTGGTTAATGACACGCGTCCGTTTCCCGTAAAGTCAAATTCAAAAAATTGATAACTGGTTTATGGGATCGACAACTACAAACAGTCATGAAGCCATGTCTCGCAGATTACCCGAAGCCACCGCGTCGATCGACACGCACAAAAAAATCAGCGCCAGTCAAATTTGGACCGACCGCCGACGAAGTCAAAGAACACAAAAAAAGATTGCGACAGTGGGAAGAATACGCCATGGGTCTTTGGCTTGGAAAAGAATTCCCGATCATACCGGACGAAGACTACTTCGCGTATTGGGACAAGTACGTGCGGAGCGACGTGCCGACGCTGCCGGTGTATTTGGAATCAACATGCTTTCATTGTAAAAAGCACGTTGCCAAGGAGGAGGTATTTGTGTGCGGTAGGTGTCCGAAAGTCTACCATAAGACCTGCGTAAAACGCGGAGCGAATAGTTTCCTTTGCGATCACCATTACTGTAGTACGTGCAGTGGCGAACTAAATGGAAGAAGTTTTCAATGTGTGATGTGCCCATCGTCAGTGTGTAAAAAATGTGATCCTGTGTGGGCGAATTCTGAGTCTTCTCATGTGTGTAGCGACTGCTTTACCTACTGTTGCAAAAAAGATGCGTATTTTGTTTTAAATCCTCCTGTGGCAGAGGGTATTGTTTTTTAACTTTTTAATTAGACACGGCTTCCTGTCAAAACGTCGACAGACACTTGAACACCGTATTCGATGAAACAGATGTAACGGACAGATTGGGTACTCATATTTTGTCCTTGAATGGACACGCTCTTTGGAACAACCTCATCCACCGGAAGCATTCTTGAGGTATTAACATAGTACAAGCATTGAGATGCCATAAAGTCGGATTGTCCGATAAGACCCGATGTCAAACCGTTGACCAAGTTGGCGTTGATGCTGTTGCAGCCCGAAAGGTTGTTAAGGAATTCTTCGTAGGCGTATTTCTGGGTGTTGTAGATCATGTTCTGACCGGCAACGACGACGTTGAAGTTGGCAATGTGGCACAAAGGCGAGGTGGTCGATGGGCAAGTGTCGAAAGGCGAAAGAAGAGGAGAGGTGCTCTTTGCGATGGAGTCAATACCTTCACCAATACCGGGTGCACCCTGGTAGGCGTAAGTACTGTCGACCATATTTTCATAAACAGGGAAGACCAGGATACTCTTAATATTGGCGATACCGTTGGTCAAAAGTTGATTAAAGTTTGCACCATTACCCTTAATAGGAGGGGTAGTATATTGGTAGATATCGGTGTACACCACTGTTTTCACAGGACTTCCTAAGTAGGCTTCTTCGAACGTAGGGTTGAATGTGTAAGCTGGCACGTAAAGCTGGATAGATTGGTCCAAGTTGGCTGCGGTTGTTCCAACAGTAATAGCAGAGTTGTTAGGCTTGTTCCCGACGTTGAGGGTAATTGTCATCTGATTGTTTCCTGTACCAAATTGGTCAAGACCCGTAGTATTACAAAGAAATCCTTCGGCGGCGTTGACACTGCTACTGTACTCTGATCCAGGAGTCACGATGGAAGTCAACATGCGACTTTGGCACGCAACCAAGACAGGGTTGACTCCGCCTAATGGTGAAGTCACAGAGACCATGTCAAAGGAAGGATTAGCGACATCGCCGTCAACATTATATACTGGTGCGCGCTGACCGAGAACAAAAGACGGTTGATTTAAATTCAATGTCAGTCTCATGAAAACACCCTTTAAGAGAGGCACTTGGCTGAAAAAAGGGTGAATGTCTTTTAATTTGATGATGGCAAGAATACCGTATTGAAGGTAACCGGCTTTGTCCACGCTAGGACGTGTGTTTTCAACAACCATGGACAATCGAAGTGATTGCATGGCTGATGCGCTAATAGCTGCACTGTACGACTGACCGTATGTAGTTACCTTTAGGACAGATTCTACGTAGTTATTAAAACCACCAGCAATGGCGTCGTTTGAGAAAGACCAGTATTGAGATCTCTTAAACATACCTGGGTTGCTCTGGTCAAGAGGAATGACGTTATTACACATAGGTGGTAAATTAGGAATACTATATGTGTTCGTAACACCTGGAAAGTTAGGAACTGGAGAGGTTAGGGGGTCGGTTGGGAATGTGCTAGTTTGCCCGTTGGTCAAGTTAAGACCAAATGACTTTGCATTATCAGGGTAAAAACCGATAGTGGAACCGTTCATTAACACGTCGCCCATTGACATCGTGGTCATAAGTCCAAAGTGAGTCCAAATGCTTGTGAGAGGAGTGTTTTGAATGATGGTAGTGCCTGCATAGTCAAGGGTCATGGAGTGAACCAAGTGGCCAAACCAATTCTTAAGACCCACTGCAGCCGTTGGAATACCTTCAGCGCCTACTGTTCCACCACCAATAGTATCACCGCCTTGAAGCAAAGTAGGAGCACCCTCAGAAGCTTGTTTAGTACCTTGAACGGCTAAAGTAAGTGGCACAGCCAAGTAACCCTCTCTGTAAGCCATGTATTTATTTGAATTACTGAGTTGACTGGTGTCGATCACAGATTGGTTACCGAGGTAATTGCCGTTTTGTTGATCGAGGAGAGAAAGCCAGTCGCGCTTTACAAAAACCTGCGGCGAGCCTTCGCTCATTTGAGACATGTCATAAACAAGAGAATCGGACATACGTATATGATGGACAAAGAAAAAAATTTAGTCATCTAACTTCTTTGCGAACGGGTCAAAGGTAATTGGTTTTGCCCTTGCCTTCTTCCTGGCCTTCTCCACGCTTTCATTAACCTTTAATTTTTCGATTCTTCCTTGTAATGTTCCGGAAAGTGTCGGTGCTGCTTTCTCCGATTTGTCTAAAGCCTTTAATGAAATGGGAGCGTCCGTTCGGTTCGGCAGACCGACTTGCCCATAACCGGCTTTTGATTTACGATCTGTCAGGGTGACTCCCCCTCTTGATCCTGGGTAATAAATGTAGTTAACCATTCTATAAATATTATCTACATTTTTAAGTTTGTTTTTCGGCCTCAGCGCGCCGCACAGAACGGTAACGTACGAGGGCAGATACCACACTGGTTATTGCTTGCAGTTTCTGCTTCAAGGGTTTTTCGTCGGAGACGTATTTAGCGGCAGTCAAATCTTTCATGACTTTGTCTTGGTCTTTTGAGTATTCTTCGATGTGTTGACCAAGGGTTTGGTCGGAGATGCCTTGGTTCATTATAAATTGAACTAAGATTAAGTTTATCCTTGGAAAACGCGACCTTCTGCATGAGACTGTGGGAACATGCGACGGCTGGCGAGGGCGTGGTCCCTAAAGTACTTTGATGCTTCGGATCCTGGGTTTCCTCGGGGAAGGTTGTTAAACTTGGGTGGCATGATGCCCTGACGGTTGCTAATACCAGCGTATTGCAAGTCGCAGGCTGGCATGCGTGAAATAGGTTGTTGTACAAAAGGCAGTCGGTCCATATACACATTAAGCACATTTCTTTTTTGCTAAAACATTAAGGTAAAAGTTGGCACGACGACGGGTTTTTGTCGAGTACTTGGATTTATCGCTCAGGATCATTTCAGCAAACTTGCATAGAGCTTTTTCGCCTTCGATGGGAGCATCAGGGTTCATTTGGTTGTAGCGTTTTAATTGTTCAGTGAAAGACCCCCATTTGATATCGTCCCAGTCGACTTCGTCGTCCATACCTTCGCCTGTGACGGTAGGGTCGATTAATGTAGACACACCACTTGGTACCAGAGAAGGTGCCGTAGAAGGCGGCGGTGAGGTGGAATATACTGTATCGAGGTGTGTGGAGACTCCGGAAGGGAATGAACCGAGGTCGGAAGAAACTTCAGTGGAGGGAGATGTTACTTTTTTCGGAGGTCGGCCACGCTTCTTTGGTGTAGGTGTTAATGGAGACATGGCTTCGTCGATACTGCGCTTAATCTCAGGAGTAGGAGGAGCGTCATCGGCTAGCATGCCTCCCATGATTTTCTTGGCGAGAGCGTCAGCGCGTTGCCTAAGGGACAATGTGGTCTCTACTGGGGAAGGGTCTTGAAAGGTAACTTTGCCAGCTTCTGGCGCAGACGACGCCGCTATCATGCGTGGCCTGCCGTCGACCATCTTTAGTCGACCTTTGACGTTTTTACGTATGTGTTTTACTAGCTCGGGTTTGCCCATTCTGGTAAAACCTTTGAGGTTGTTTTGGCGGGCGAGGTCTTGTAGGTGAGGAACGCGAAGGTCTTCTAACTTCATTATAAAATGCCTAAATAAATTAAATTACCAAATTAAGCATTTTACCACAACAACTGGTCTCCCCACCAACCAGGAGTATTTTTTATGGTGCGATGTCGCTCGTTCCGCTGTTTGTAAAGGCGCCTTTTTATTTCCGCAAACTCTTTATCGTGAGTCTCCAGATACGTCGCGTAGTCGCCCATGCCTTTAGCTCCCACCGACGCAATAACTTTATCGTCTCGTACCACATCTATTTTCTTTGAAGATATATTTGAAGGTACTACTTGTACGCCTAAATCGGAAGCGCGTCTTCTTGTATATTCGCGAATTACGTACGACATGTATATAGATTGCGTATCTTTTTTTCTGGGTGTATACAAATGGACACGTATCCTCCTACAGAAGAAGTCCCTGTCTTTAATGCAAATAACTTTAGCTCCCCGGCCGTAGCTGTGTCATCAAGCGAAGGTCCTGCTGGTCCTGCTGGTCCTGCCGGAGAAACAGGTCCGACCGGCCCTACTGGACCTACTGGAGACACTGGTCCGACAGGCCCTACTGGACCTACTGGAGACACTGGACCTACTGGACCTACTGGAGACACTGGACCTACTGGACCTACTGGACCTACTGGTCCTGATTCTCACGATTTTGCACCCCCTTCTACGAACGTCGTTGTGAGCAGCGCGACGGTCACCGCAACTACCAGCTCCAGTAATTACACGAGCTCTGCTCAGTACGCGTATCTTGGACCGTTTTCGTCGAATTCCTTTGTACCGGCATATCAAATAATAGGGCAAACGGAGATCGGTGCAGCGTCCAATCCAAGAAACTCGCTGTACGTCATATGGGGCGGTTCATTTACACCAACAGTAGCGGCGACGGGGTCGTTATCTATTGTACTTTACCAGTATACCAGTACGGCGACAGGACCCGGTTCTACGAGTGAATCATACGTTGTTGCGGCTCAGCAGTTTTACCCATTAAGCACATCTGACTTTGTCGGTACAGTTATGTCAGTGGGTGGAACAATGTTAGTGCCTGCAACATTGACAACAAAACTATCTACTAGTTTGTACGTAGGAATTGGTGCAACCTTTCTCGCGGGAGCATCGAATATAGGTTCATTGAGCGCAAAAATATCTGTGTGCGAGACGTCATAAAAAAAACAGAGGGGACAACCCTGAGAGAATCGAACTCAGGACTCATGTGATACTTATACCACAACTGGTTAACGACCACAGATGTTTCTTCTCTTAAGCCAGTGGACCAGGTGAGCCATGCGACTCGTCCTTTCCTCCTTCGAGGTCGACGGAATTTGTTTCTATATAAAGGTCGTTTTTGTTATGCCTTGATCTACCGAAGAACATGGAGTACGTCTTTTTGAATTTCCCATAGATTTCGTCTTCGAGTTCCTCTACGGAAGGTGTCGGCGAACTTTCTTTGGTGCCTCGTGGGATCGTTGCCAACATGTCGTGTTTCATTTTCTTTTTCATCAAATCTGACTGTTCCTTCAGTTTTGTGTATTGACTGAATTTTTTCGCCAAGTATGATAAGCCTTCCTCACCTCTTTCTTCTGGCTGAAGTCGCAGCATTCTGTATATGTCTGTGGCGAGCGTATAGAACTCTTTTGACTGTAACATCTCCTTGTCCATCGACGACTTTATATCGAGGTACATTTCCACAGCGGTGATCATTCCCATGATCATGCCGAGCACGCAAGTGATACCGCTGACAACAGACTGTTCCACGCCCACTTGGTTTAATCCAACACTTGCGGTGCTGTTAACGCTAGCTAATAGCAGCATTGGAATCCTAAAGTATTTATTCCAGCTTTTAAAGTGGTAGAAACGGCTTCTGTGATATTCGCTCAAGTTGACGCAGTTGACGCGCAGACGTTCCAGAAGGTCTTCGGTCTCTACGCTCCACACCATCTATGCAGTTACCTTATATTTTTTTCGTCGCCAGATGTTTAGGTAATATCTTAATTTTAATAAAAAAAATCTAGCAGGAATGTATAATGAACTTGGACGACCCGTATGTTAAAGAAATGATACAAAAGTACAAGATGGAAGAGTCAATGAAGCCAAAGACTCAGAAGGAGTTAATAAAAGCCCGACCGAGAACCGCACCGACACGCGGTGTCTCGAGCAGCGGGAAAGTGCAGAACATGTACGAGGTAATGCCAAAAAGTTTTCTTCACAACGCCGAGAACCCTCACTTTGACAAGCATGGTTTCAAGCTGCCGTTTCGACTATGTTGCGTAGCTCCTTCTGGTAGTGGCAAAACGAACTGGTTGATGAATTTGATTTCGTTGATGAGTGCAAAGCCCAAGGGCACGTTTGCAGACATTACTATTATAACGCGAAACGCCGACGAACCGCTTTATAAGTGGCTTACTGATATTTGTGACGACGTGAAGATTCACGAGTCTTTGAACGAGCTGCCTGTCTTGGATAAAATGGACAAAGATCTAAACCACTTGGTCTGCATTGATGATATGGTTTTGGAGAAAAACCAGGACCGCATTAAGAACTACTATATACGTTGTCGTAAATTAAATTGTAGCATTGCTTACTTGTCCCAGTCTTATTTCGCCATTCCGAAAATTATTCGAAACAATTGTAATTACCTTGTGTTGTTAAAATTATCAGGGCACCGGGAAGTGAACATGATTTTGTCGGAAGGAGGTTTGGGTGTGTCGAAAGATTGCTTATTAAAACTTTATCAGGACGCAACAGCAGAAAAGTTTTCACCATTTATAATAGACTACGACGAAGACCCTGAGAAAAGATACAGAAAAGGGTTTCTTGAAATCCTACCAGTTAGTCAAGACTGTAGTTAAGATAATCGCGATTAAGGTAAGCATTTGGTTTGCGGCCTTTGAAATGCTCTATAAAAGTAGAATAGGGTATTCCGTAAGTGCGTGCATAGCCTTTCATGTCAGGACGATCGTCTGTTTCCAAATTGTTATAGATCTCGATGAGTCTGGCAAGATACTGATGTTTTTTGTCTTGACTTAAATCGCGGTAATCGTCGCTGCTTAGCGCTGCAATTCCACTGTTTGTTTTAAACGCAGGTCCACGGGTTTGAGCGTTAGTAATGAGTTCGTAAAGTTGGGGAATGGAAATGCCCTTGTACATTTGCAGGAGTTCTCTGGAATTGCGCGTTTTAACACCTTCCAAAGAGGCTAACTTCTGCATGAGCATAAATCTCTTGGACATGCCTTTCTGTTGCGAGGAAACAGGCGAAGGTTGTAGAGAACCGGTGACGTCAGATTCGTAAGGCGCGTTAATGTCTTCGACTTCTGGGGCGACAGGAGAATCAGAATGCCAGTCTTCGTTTTCTTCTGGGAGCACCATTAAAATTTCGTCGGTGGAGATTTCATGTCGGGTCGGAGCGGGTGGAGGCGTAGTGGGTGTGGGTGAACAGGGAGCTCCTTTGGCCAACTGGAGAAGCGAGGTAATTTGCGTGATGAGATGAGGGCCAGCAGAATTGGCAAAGTCGACCATAGAAATGATTTTGTATTCGCCATTGACCAATGCGTACCCGTCGCTATCTGTCTGACAGCAAGAATCAGCAACATCTGGAACGTCTTCGTATAGCTCACTGAGGAGGCGCTTGGCGGCACTTAGTCTTTCACGGTGGGACATCTTAGCAGAATAGTTTTATGGCACCTAGGACAAAGAGAATGGCAAGAACAATTAATCCGTACATTGAATAAAATTATGAAGAGCTCTCACAGACAGTGCCGAAAAAGTAGTTAGGAGGCCGTTTATAGGGAACGGCCGCGTGTCATTAACCAGATTTTACCGTATGTGCGTCGCGTTAACCAGTTTCGGGACTTTACGGGAAAGAAAAACTGGTTAATGAGGACTTTACGGGAAACGTGCGCGTTTTTGGGAGTGCTGCGTGTTGGCTGTTTCTAGCTTTCCTTCATTATTTTATTAACAGCAGCATGGCCAACTTTCCTTATCCTTACTTTGCAGAATGCTGGCAGGCGAAATCGAGCTTGTCTCCTTTTCCGTTCGAGATAGACATGGAAAAAGAAAAAGTCAAGCCGTCCCCCGGTACGATCTTCCGCATGTACGACCGGTTTCCGGAAAAGAGGAAGCTGTACGAGCCGCTACTTACAGAGTCTGGTTGCGGCATAGATTATTTCGAGCCACAGAGAAAAAAGAGAGCCAGAAAGATTTGGAGTGAACAAGACAAAGAGAACGACGAGCTCTACAATGATACAGTTACTTCTTTACGTAAGTTTCCAGCATGGCACTGCTTGAACCCATTCCTGTCATTGTCTTATCAATGTCTTCTTTCTGTTCTATCAGTGAACTGTACTTATGCGTTAAAGAAGAGTGGCGAAGCGCGTTTACAGCAGTGGGCTTCCCGAAAATCTTCTGAAGACGTTGATTTAGCTTCACCGAACCAGTCGCCGAGTCGTGAGAAGGACCCCCTAGCGAATTCAAACGGTTGTCGAACAGCAAGTAGTCCGTTGGGTTCACTTTTATCCACTTTCGAATAGCGCTCTTTACCTTCGTAGGCACTGTTATTTTTTGCTGTCCGTACGACTTGGCGGTCTTATACGAGTTAAATACGATGTTTCCTTTAGAATCCATGTAGTTGTCTTTTTCTTTGTCAATGTTTTTTGTTTTAAAGTCCACATAGTCTTTGCTCCTTCGTACGGGGAAATCGTGGACGCCACCTAATAATAAGAGAATAATGTAGTTTTGAATTCGCTGCAGTTCAGGACCCGTTCGTTCGTTCTTCTTGTAAAGGACTTTTGCATCGGCTTCGAGTTCTTTCAGTTTGTTACTTACTTCGTCTTTGGTGACCCACGCTTCTTTTTGTTTGTCTGTTTTTTCTTGCTTGTCCATTTCTGCTTTGTAGTCTTTAATGTCTTGCATCATGAGGTCTCTGTAGTCTTTGTTGTTGTCTGTGGCGATGACCAGGGCGCTTAAGGTGGTCTTTCTTTTGTTGGGGGGATAACTCTCCAAGAACTTTAATATCTCACCGCTTTTTTCCAAGTTGCTAGCCTCTACGTCAGGACTTCCAAACACGTTTTTGTGTAGCGACCGTATGATGGAGGCGTAGGTGTTGATGGAAGATTCGGATAGTGTGCTGCGTCTGTTGCGTATGTAGTTTTTGAGCTCGCTGGAATTCATTATAAATTTAATGAACATATTAATTTACGCTAAAACGCATTTAGGAATATGTGTTATTAGAGTATAATGGACCCAGTTCACTACGCAGACAACGAATTAGTCTTTCTTGAAGGCGATGGCTATACCTCAGCCATTGTGTTATCGACGGGCGATCCTGACAAATTCAAAGTGGAAATTTCCCAGCGGGCGGGTGTTGCTCGTAAGTGCGAAATGAATTACGACGAGGTGGCCCAATTGGTGGTCGACTCGGTGGCCAACAAGAAACGGTTGGTGCGCAACTACCTGTTTAAAGGCGGATTGCAGGAAGCCGTTAAGCATTGCTCAAATAAGTATCGTGAAAAGCACGAGCCGATTAAATATGAAAACATAGAAAGTGAATTTGAGAAGTCACTCATAGCAAAGGAAACGCCAATTTAATTAATATGTTTAAATGAAAATAATGTTTAGCCATATTATACTATACATGAAGTTTACTCAATTCATTAAAGAGTTCCGGTCGGCGCACCCCGACTTAAATATGAGTTTTAAGGAATGTATGCAATCGGACGACATTAAAGGAGCATACAAGGACATCATTGGTTCGGGCTTGGCGAAGAAGCCGGCAAAGATTGCAGAACCGAAAAAGGTCCAAGAGATTTTGGGCAAGGAGGCCGCTGTTGGGGAGTGGAAGAAGCCACCGGAAGAAAGAGGTATTAAAGGAGGAACAAAGGCAAAACGCGGTAAGGATTGTCCACCGTGTCCGCCGTGTGATCGTCGTCGTTGCGTGGGCGACAAAGGCAAGAGAGGTGGTCAACAAGAGAAGGAGTACAAAATAAAAGGCAAAGACAATATTCAAATAGTTATTAACAATAAACCAGACGAACCGCAACAAGCACCGCAAGCGCCAGGTGTATTGCCTATGCAAAGACCACCGGTCGTCGATCTGACGCAACCAAAAGTCGAGCCAAAGTCTGAGCCAAAGTCTGAGCCAAATACAGTCGTTCCACCCTCTGAGAAGCCAATATTTACTAGTACACCGACTAAAACTTTGTTCAATCTAGAACCCTCAACTCCGTACCAGCCGACAAATGAAGCAAAAGTAACAGACGAACAATGGCAAAAAGATGACGAAGAAATGAGAAGATTAGGCCCTCAAGGTCCTTACAATTACGTTGATGTCGAAGAGCACGTTGTCCCAGGAATACGCGCAGTGGACAAAGGGTTCCAGGGCACATACGATGGACTGGCAGCGCTTGGTAGGTTTACGGAAAGGACAGGTCGTTTAGCCACTACGGATATTCCCGATTCCTACAGAGGAGCAGTAGACGCCGCCAACAGAATAGGCGAACACATAAACACTTGGCAGGCCATCAGCGCTGTGAGAAACATTCCTCTTGGCGACGAAGATGTCAATGAATCAAAAGGAGGCGACGACGATGACGACAATCTCGGTCCAGGTGGCGATAACGGGGTTGCAGAAGCAAAAGAAGCACTGTCAATGGGCGGAGAAGATTTGCAGCGAAGAATAGCAGACTTTGAAGAAAAGAAAAGAGACTTCGCAAAAAAAGTTCTAGAAATTGGCGAAAAACCTGAAAGCGAGGCCAACCATAAAGAGTTAGATGAGTTAGCTGCAAAGCACGAAGAACTTGAAAGAAAATATACAGCACTGAAAAGTCAGACAACAGATATTGAAGAGGTAGCCGAACACCAGGAAAAAACTATTGAAAGGGAGAGGGAAGATTTTGGCCGTGCGGTAAGCGAATTACAAGGACAGATAGCCGAGACGCACGGCTTCTTGCTACAAGCGGAGGGAGAAATTCAAGACAAGAACGAATTAATTGACCAGCTCCAGAAAGCCCTACGTCAGAATACTAGTCCGCAGGACAGAACACAACTAAAAGAAGAACTGAAAAAATCGAAGATAGAGTTGAAACAGTATATAAAAGACTACAGAGATGCTAATGAGGCAAATCAGAGCTTAAGTAGGCAATTAAGTGCCTTGCACGACTCTTACGGTTTTATGATGCAAGATTTTGACAAGTCACGAGCAGCAGAAGAAGCAGCCGCGAAAAAGGCTAGTAATTTAGGGTTAGATGTCATAAACCTTAACAGTCGAATACTATCGCTAAATGCTGAACGGGAGAAGGCGGAAGCTATGAACGCCACTCTGCGCGCCAATGTTGACAACCTAGAATTTCAATTAGCTAACAATCCAAACCCAGACCCATTATTTCATTTAGAACTTCGAAGAAAGATAGGCGAAGGCTTGGAAACCATTCGTGAGTTAGAGTTAACAATACAACATAGAGCAGCTGAGGCACAATTGACAGAAAAGATGATGAGGAAAGAGGTCGACAGAATGACGCATCAGAGGGACATTGCGCAGACTCAGATGGAGATAGAGAGGAGAGCTGGGATTGACGAGCAGAAGAGAAAAGATAGGCTTAAAAAGAAAGAGCGCCGTGATATGGAAACTTTTGAATACCCAGGAGGAGAAGAAGAAGTGAAGACGGCCATTAATCCTCAGAGAAGAGAGAGGAAACCACCAATTGTTATTAATAGAGATACAACAGTCAAGCAGCAAGCAGAAATAATAAATAAGAAAACCGAAGGCACAAATCCACTGATTCGGCAGAAGAAAGAAGTGAAGAAACCACCACAAAAACCTGTCTTGCCTTCCGCAGAAGCGAACACAGCGGCGCAAGCCGCGAGGGATATGATGGTAATGCCTACATCGAAGAGAAAGGAGGCTAGTGAAGTAGGAGGGGATCGTGGCCGTATGCGTCACCGATTAGGAAGAGACGAGGAGGAAGAAGTGGCAGTTGTTTCTCCAGAAAAAAAGTCTTCAAGAGCTGATGATGAAAAGTCAGATACTGCCGAAAATAAATACGCGAGACTAAAAAAGTCAGATGTTGTTGAAGAAGTCAAGGTGAAACAGAAAAGAAGAACTAAGGAAGAACGCAGAGCCGCGTTGGACGACAGGCACAGGGACTTGGCTGCAAGGGTAAACGCTGTCCTTTATCAGATGGCTCCTCCAACTAAAGGAGGACGTGGGCCAACGTTTCCTGAAGACAGCATGAAAAAAGCAAATGTTCTTTATCGCAAATTTTTATCACAAGGAATACCCAGAGAACTGCTGAACGAAGCAATAAGAATGGAAAGACCTGGCGTTTCATTTAAAGGTAACTCTATTATTGGCAGGGGTGTGTTGAGAAGTTGAGTTTTCTTAAGTTAAATAAGTTTTTTCTTTGTATAAATTAAATGTCTAAAAGTCTAATAAAGTAAGACAAGACACTTTTTTTTTGATATAGGAAAAAGTTGTGAGAGTGGCTATAAACTCAATTTCTCAATTTGTGAACCAGCGTAGTGTGTTCAGGCGCATACGGTCAGGCGCATACGGCGTGATT